>ERZ773131.2728-NODE-2728-length-10943-cov-23.110580_pt1 | contig 10943 bp, 10 predicted proteins | sample MGYA00511082_ERZ773131 | MGnify/ENA primary metagenome ERZ773131 (study PRJEB29015, sample SAMEA2737813) | human gut metagenome | biome: human gut; feature: human-associated habitat; material: faeces | place: China | collected 2012 ... | reverse complement strand
AACGAATACTCAGTATCCTGCTCACCCTATGTATGCTGTTCTGCCTTGTGCCGACTGCGGCGTTTGCCGAGGGTGAGACAAACAGGAAAGTCGAAACGGAACAAGAGCTTGTCGATGCGCTGGCGGACAGCAGCGCAGACATCATCACGCTGAAAAATGACATTGCAATCGGCACGCCCCTGACCATCCTCCGCAAGGTCACCCTCGATCTCAACGGCTATGTTCTGAAAATGACCGGCAGCGGCAGCGTTATTATCCTCGATAATAAGAGCGGCATCACCGGCGACCTGACCCTTATCGACAGCAATCCCACGGCGGAGCACAAATTCAAGGTTAACGGCGCAGAACCTTGGGTGCTGGACGACAGCGGTACAGAGACCGTCTATGGTGGCATCATCACAGGCGGCACGGGCAGCCGGATATTCTTCTCCAACGGGGTGGAAGGCGGCGGCGTGATCATCGGCAGCGGCGCACTCACCATGAACGGCGGCAATATCGTCGGCTGCATAGCCAATAGAGGCGGTGGCCTGTTCCTCTCAGACGGTTCGTTCACCATGAACGCCGGCAGCATTGTCGGCTGCTCAACACCAAACAGATTAACGACCGGAGAGGCCTTTTACGGCGGCATATACGCTTTTGGTCCGATGGCGAACAGAGACACAACCGGCGTGATCACGTTGACCGGCGGCCTGATCAAAAACAACGGCAGATACGCTATCAATGCTGCGTATATGACCACAATTTACGCCAACGGCGGCGAGGTATACGGTGAGGTTCACCTAAGTCAGGCATGTAAGATCACCTGTCTTGCAGAAGATAACGGTATTACCGCCTTCAAAGGCAAGACGGTGATCAGCGGAGCTTCCGTTGTAAATGCAAACCATGTTGACTGGGGCCTCTTCTACGGCGGTCTGTATATTTACGGCAATACGAGCGGCGGGAGCATCGTGACCTACAAGGACGGCGACAGTGAATACGCAAAGCAGGTTCTGCCCTCCGGCACTCTCGCGACGCGTCCCGATGCTCCCGCCGCCACACCGGGCTATACCTTCGGTGGCTGGAACAAGGCCGACGGCACGGCGTGGGATTATGCAAGCGATAAAGTCACCGATAACATAACATTGTATGCAAAATGGGCAGCGAACACCTACACGATTACCTTCGACACCGCCGGCGGCAGCGAGATTGCTCCGATCACGCAGGACTACGGCACGAATATTACCGCCCCTGCCGACCCGACAAGAGAGGGCTACACCTTTATCGGCTGGGATAAAGCGATTCCCACAACCATGCCTGCGGAGAATATAACTGTCACCGCGCAGTGGAAAGACAGCGAAAAGCCCACGGGCGAAATTAAAATCAACGAGAACAGTTGGAAAGCGTTCCTCAACAATATCACCTTCGGGCTGTTCTTTAAGGACACGCAAACGGTGACGATAAACGCCGCCGACAACAGCGGCGAAACGGTAACGGTTGAATATCTGCTGTCAGATAAGGAATTGACAAAAGCGGAGTTTGACGGCATGACCTTCACAGCGTACACCGCACCGTTTGGCATTGACCCCGATAACGAATATATTATCTATGTCAGACTGACCGATAAGGCGGGAAATACGGACTACATCTGCTCGGACGGCATCGTGCTTGACGGAACAAGCCCCGTTATCACCGGCATTGAGAACGGCAAGACCTACTGCGAGGCGCAGATAGTTACCGTTGACGAAAAGTATATCGATACCGTGAAGGTGAGCGGCAATACGGTTACCCTTGACAGCAATAATCAGTTTACTCTGAATCCAGCGGAGGGCGAACAAACGATTGTTGTGACCGATAAGGCAGGCAATGAAACAAGGGTTATCGTAACCGTGAACGACGGACACACCTATGAGTGGCAGAGCGAAAACGGGCAGTATTGGCAGAAGTGTAAATTCTGCAATCACGAAACTGCAAAAAAGGATATTCCGACCATTAACATCAGTGGTGCAGATAAGGTTTGCCGGATGCAGGATTACAAATTCAGCTTTACTTTGCCGGAGGGTGCTACCGACGCAGCCTACGGATACGAGTTTATCGGTCTGGGCGACGGTCCTCTTACCCCTACTTTTGAAGGCGGTATGTACTGCGGCGTTATAAAATCCGCCGCCTATCCGGCAGAAGAAACCAGCTTCAAGCTGTTCGTAAGTGCAAAGACCGCTGACGGCTTTGAGTTCTCTGCCGAAAAGACCGTAGCCATTCAGAACGAACATTCTGGCGGAACAGCAACCTGCACGGAGCAGGCAACCTGTGAGATTTGCGGTGAGAAGTACGGCGATCTGAAGCCGCACAGCTATTCAGTCAAGTGGTCAACGGGTGAAGCAAGCCATTGGCACGAGTGTACCGAGTGCAGAGCAAAAACGGATGAAGCCGAGCACACGGATACCAACAAGGATCATAAGTGCGATATTTGCGACAAGGTTTTGAGTGAGTGCACCGATACCAATAAGGATCACAAGTGCGATCTCTGTGGCAAGACACTCAGTGAGCACTCCGGCGGTAAGGCCACCTGCAAGGATAAGGCAAAGTGTGAGTTCTGTGGCGAAAGCTACGGAGAGTTGAATGCAAACAACCACTCTGATTTGAAACACTTCCCGGCAGTGGCGGCGACCAAGACTGCCGAGGGCAATATCGAATACTGGTACTGCGAAGGCTGTGGTAAATATTACAGCGACAAGGACGGTACAAAGGAAATCAAAAAAGCCGACACCGTAACGGCGAAGCTGAAGGACGATTCCAAATCTCCGCAGACCGGCGATACAAGCAACCTTGCTTTGTGGATTGCCTTGCTGTTTGTCAGCGGCGGTGCTGCCATTGGTACAACGGTTGTAAGCAGAAAGAAAAAGTACAACAGATAATTGAATAGCGTTCCCTTGCTCCGGATTCCGAGCAAAACAAAAGCGTCGTAGAAATATGGCGCTTTTTTGTTACCCGGAAGCGACAAACAGCGGCTTTTGAATGACGGACGATAAGAGGATACCGCCTCCAAAATAAAGCCGCTCATATCGAAAGAAAACGCCCAAAATCGTCCCGAAACCATACAGCGGGGTCAGGTTTTGGGCGTTTCTGCGTTTCGGGAGCAAATCGGCAATTCGGCAGTGAAAAGGAGGTGGCCCCTATGCCCCGTATGCCGAAATACTTCAAGAGAGAATGGGCGTTCTTTCTTGATGAGCGTGCAGGAAGAAATACAACGAGCTTTGCAGGAAATGCGAAAGGAGCTGCAAGCAGAGCTTCCGTGCCACCGTTATCCAATGCCCACACTATCTATCGAAAAGGAGAACAAGACAATGACAGACTATCCGAACAACACCCCAGCAAAGCTGGAAATCATCAAGGCAAGCGAGATTATACCCAAGGAGGTGCGCTGGCTGTGGTATCCGTATATTCCTTTTGGCAAGGTCACACTGCTGCAAGGCTACCCCGGAGACGGCAAGAGTAAGCTGATGCTTCCCTTTGCCGATGAGGACGAGAGCGGCGAGCCGATGACAATTATCTATCAGACCACCGAGGACGATGCAGACGATACCGTTGTGCCGAGATTTAATTCGGCGGGCGGTGACGGCGAACGACTCATCTTCATCAAGGAGGACGAAAAGAGCCTACCTTCGGGGATGACCGTATCCGTGAAGCCGTGGAGAAGTACAACGCCAAACTACTGATCCTCGACCCGATGAGTTCGTATATCGATGACACCTGCTCGATGAACAACGCCAACGAAACGAGAGCCGAGTTTAACCACCTGATTGCCGTTGCCAAGGACACCGGCTGCGCCATTGTTATTATCGCCCATATGAACAAGGCAAAGGACACAAGCCCCCTTTACCGTACCAACGGCTCTATCGACATTGCCGGTGCAGCGAGAAGTATTCTTGCCGTCACACGCACAGCAAATAAGCAGAATCCTGCCGAGCGTTATCTGGTGCAGGTCAAGAGCAATCTTGCACCAATGGGTTCGGCTATTCTCTTTGAGGTAGCCGACAAGGGCGTAAACTTTCTTGACGAGCTGGAGTTGAGTGCGGAGGACGCTTTCTCTGCTTCTGCGCCGAGGATGGGCAGACCGAATGCCCGTGAGGAAGCGGCAACGGATTTTATCCGTTCCCTGCTGGCGGGCGGTGATGAGAATGGCGGAAGGAAACTGGAGCGTTGTCCGAGTTGAGAAAATCTCCGCAGAGGGAGCGCAGAAAACCGAGCGACACAATGAGCGCAAGAATGAAAGCTACGCAAATCTTAATGTAGACACCGAGCAAATTGCCCGCAATGTTCACTTCAAGGATACGGGCGGTCTGACTTACAACGAGTATTTCCAGCGGCTCATTGACGAGGGCAAAATCTCCACAAGAGGACAAAAAGCCGGTGCAACCATCTTCAATGAGCTTGTCATTGATGTGAACACAAGGTACTTTGAGGAACACGGCGGCTACGAATACGCCAAGCAGTTCTACGAGGAAGCCTACCGTTTCGGCTGTGAGATTTACGGCGAGGAGAACATCGTGTCGGCGGTTATGCACGCCGATGAAATCAACAAGGCGGTGTCCGAAGAATTGGGCAAGCCGGTCTACCACTACCACCTGCAAATTGTGGCGATCCCCACCGTCCGAAAAGAAATCCTGTGGTCGAAACGCTGCAAGGACGAAGCCCTGAGATGTACGGTCAAGGAGGTCATCAACCAAGTTTCCCACTCAAAGAAGTGGAAGAACACCGTTCCTCTGCTGGACGAAAACGGGCAGCAGGTTATCAGCAAATACGGAAAACCGATGTTCCGCAAGTCCTATTCTGTCCTGCAAGACAAGCTCTTTGCGCATATGACCGCGGGCTTTACCGGCTTTGAGCGTGGCGTATTGGGCAGCACAGCGGAGAATCTGAGCAGTCTGGATTATCAAATTCAGAAGGACAAGGAACGACTTGCCCACATTCAGGAACGCATTGAAGCCGAGCAGGTACGCTATGAACCTGCCCACGAAGTCCGCAAGACAATGGTAGAGATTGAGGGAATGGGACAGAAAACCCTCACCGGTAAGATTGCCGTTTCCAAGGACGATTATCAACAGCTCACGGCATTTGCCAAGGAGGGTATCACAAGCCGCAGTGAAATCCAAGATTTGAAAAGCAGCGTTTCCTACTATCAAAGGCAATATTTCAATGCGTCCTATGCCGTGGAACGATTGCAGGAACGCTATGACCGGCTCAAAGAAAAATACCAGCCGTTTTTGCAGGCACCGGAGCACTTCCCAAAGCTGGTGGAAGTCTTTGTAGAGAAGGTCAAGGAGCTTTTCAGCATCAAGGAAGCGCAGGAGCGCAAGGAACGGGAGGACAGAGCAGTCGCCCGAAAAGAACAATCCAAACACCGTCGGGGCAGAAATGATTGGGAACGATAATCCCTTTCATTACTATCCCGACTTTTTAACTTCTTCAACACTTGAATTACGGAGGTACGAAAATGAAAGACATTACAAGCACGATTACCAAGCCCCTCGCCGTCCTCGGAGAGAACGGCAAGGGCTATACCAAGGAAGCCAACCGCATTTCGTGGAACGGCAATGACGCCAAGCTGGACATCCAACCACGAGCACTGCGGGAAGGGTATCACGCTCACGGAGGACAAGGAATATACAAGACCTTCTCCCCTTGACGAATTATTTGCCGAGCTTGAAATGAAAAATCCTGACCATATTGCACTCAAATATTACCGTTCCTATTATTCAGGCTCAGCTAAAACATTAAAGTCAATACAGATTACGCTTGCCGCACGACTTGAAAAGTTTAACCTTGAAAGTCTTGCGGCTTTGACTTGTACGGATGAGCTTGACTTGCCTTCTATGGGTGAGAAAAAGGTTGCGTTGTATGCCCTGATACCTGACAACGATTCGAGTTTCAATTTCTTGGTATCAATTCTTTACACACAGTTATTCCAACAGCTTTTCTATTTGGCAGACCATATTCACGGCGGAGCGTTACCTGTTCCGGTTCACTTTCTTATGGACGAGTTTGCAAATGTATCGCTTCCCGATGACTTCGACAAGATTTTGTCGGTTATGCGTTCCCGTGGTGTATCGGTCAGTATTATCTTACAGAACCTTGCACAGCTCAAGGCTTTGTTTGAAAAGCAATGGGAGAGCATCGTAGGTAACTGCGACGAGTTCCTTTATCTCGGCGGTAATGAGCAAAGTACACATAAGTATGTGTCCGAGCTTCTCGGCAAAGAAACGATTGATACCAACACCTACGGCAAGAGTACCGGTCGAAGCGGAAACTACTCCACCAATTATCAAATTTCAGGTAGAGAGTTACTTACTCCCGACGAGGTTCGTATGCTCGATAACCAATATGCCATTTTATTTATTCGTGGAGAACGCCCGGTTATGGATTTCAAATACGATATTTTGAAACACCCAAATGTGGCGCTTACCACAGACGGTAAAGCTGCTGCCTATAAACACGGCGAAGTTACCGTCAAACATTCAACACTATCCGTTCTTGATATTGACCCGAATGAAATTCCTGAGGTTAATTACGGAGAAACAACCTATGAACTTCTGTCCGATGAGGACTTTGAAGTAAATAAAAACTTATTTTAACGTAGGAATTTACAATGACTAATTTTAATAAGAACAATGAAAAGAAAACAACTCAGAAGCTCCCTATGACTGGAAAGGTTAAAAGAGGCTTCCGTACTTACTGTGCTGCGGTGGTAGCTGTTACTGCCATTTGCAGTATGGGAATTACTGCATTTGCGGCAAATGACCCTATTGCAGTAGTCAATAACTTGTCCAATTTTATCTTCGGACTCATTCGTGCAATCGGTATGATTTTGCTTGGCTTCGGTATCGTGCAGGTAGGTCTTTCCCTTAAATCTCACGACCCGTCTCAACGTGCAAACGGTTTCTTGACTCTTGCCGGCGGTATCATCATTACCTTTGCAAAGGAAATTCTTAACCTTATTGCCGGTTAAAGAACACAGTTATCTTATGGAATGTACCTACTGTTAAGGTATGCCCCAAATCTTTAAGGAGGTGCAACAAATGAGTGACCGAATCATTTGTGAGATGATGGGCTTGTAATTTGATTTTTTCATATAATTGAGCTATAATATACTTGTTTGATTTACATTTGATAGAGCGAGCATATATCAAGCGTAAATCACTCCTGTCGTAGAAAAATGATTTGCAAGATTCACTACTGATGAAAAATTGTTCGTATTTCCGTAGTAAGGTTCAAAAAGGGTTCTAGGTAACCGACCGTTTCATTATGCAATCATTGATAAAAACTGCTACGAAGAAAGGAGGTAAACGCTATGGCTCGAAACAAGGGCGTGTCGGGTAAAACCCACACTAAACAACAGTTAGACGATTATGCAAATCAGCATAATCCTAACAACAAAGCATACAAAGCCAAAGTAACAAACCAAAAACAAATTAAGAAACAAAAGGGTAAAGAACATCCTGATTATGTTGCTGATTTGGATTGGATGTGTTTTAGCAAAGGTCCGTATGAATTTGATTAAAAACTGAATATGCTTTGAGTGGAAACATCAATCAGAAATGGTTGATGTTTTTCTTTTTGCAAGAAAGGATTATTATGGAAGTTAAAATTAACCGATAAATACGAAATTACACAGAGTCAATGTTCTTTGGACTGTCGTTAAGACAGTTCATTTTTTCTGTCCTTGCCTGCGGTGTTGCGGTAGGATTGTATTTCCTGTTGAAACCGCATTTAGGAACAGAAACAGTATCGTGGGTTTGTATATTGGGAGCAGCACCCTTTGCAGCTCTCGGTTTTGTGAAATACAACGGAATGACCGCTGAAAAGTTTTTATGGGCTTTTATTAAGTCGGAATTTCTTATGCCTAAGAAACTCGTCTTTCATTCCACTAATACTTACTACGAACTGATGAAACCAATTATTGGAAATAAACAGAAGGAGGCATATAAGAACAATGATTAAAACACTTTCAAACCTGTTCAAGCAGGATAAAGAAAAGTTTGTAGTGCCAAAGGGAGTGCAGGATTGTATTCCAATTTACGCTATCTATGATGACGGTATTTTCAGAGTCGGCAGAGATAAATATTCAAAGACCTTTAAGTTTACGGATATTAACTACGCCGTTGCGAGTCGTGAGGATAAGGATGCTATGTTCCTTGAATATTCCGAACTGCTTAACTCTTTGGATAGCGGTGCTACAACAAAACTCACTATTAACAACAGACGGCTCAACCGTTTGGACTTTGAAAAAACTATACTTATTCCCGAAGCCGGAGATAAGCTGGATATGTATCGAGAAGAATACAACAAAATGCTTCTTGATAAGGCTACCGGTGCCAATGCTACCGTTCAGGATAAGTATGTCACTATCTCAATCAATAAAAAGAGCTTTGAGGACGCAAGAACATATTTTGCCCGTGTGGGTGCTGACTTGATTGCTCACTTTGCAAGACTGGGCAGCAAATGTGTTGAACTTGAAACCGAAGAAAGGGACACGACTTCAAGGATTATGTCTGCCCGGATACAATGGAATTTGAAAAGGACTACTTCAAAATGGGAGACCGTTACGGGAGAGTCCTTTTTCTGCGTGAGTACGCTTCCTATATCAAAGACAGTATGGTTGCCGAACTTACCGACCTTAACCGCAATTTGATGATGTCCATTGACATTATCCCTGTTCCTACGGACGAAGCGGTACGAGAAGCCGAGAGCCGACTTCTCGGTGTGGAAACAAACATTACAAACTGGCAGAGAAAGCAGAATATGAATAACAATTTTTCTGCCACAGTTCCGTATGATATAGAGCAGCAGAAGAAAGAAATGAAGGAGTTCCTTGATGACCTTACCACTCGTGATCAGCGAATGATGTTCGCTGTACTCACTATGGTTCATACTGCGGACTCCAAAGAACAACTCGATAACGACACCGAAGCTCTGCTTGCTACGGCAAGAAGGCATTTGTGTCAGTTTGCGGTACTGAAATATCAGCAGATGGACGGACTAAACACTGCAATGCCATTTGGAACGAGAAAGATTGACGCTTTCAGAACCTTGACTACGGAAAGCCTTGCAGTATTTATTCCTTTCCGTGTTCAGGACATTTACCACGAGAACGGCATTTACTACGGTCAGAATGTTATCAGCAAAAATATGATTATCGCCGACCGCAGACAGCTCCTTAACTGTAATTCCTTTATCCTCGGCGTATCCGGTGGCGGTAAATCCTTTGCAGCAAAGGGAGAGATTGAAAATATCATTCTTTCCTCCGACGCAGATGTTATTATCATCGACCCTGAGCGAGAATATTCTCAGCTTGTCAAGGCTCTCGGCGGCGAAATCATCAATATTTCCGCTACTTCTCCGAGCCATATCAATGCGATGAATATGAACAAGGAATACGGTGACGGTGCAAACCCGGTAATTCTCAAATCCGAGTTCATTATGTCCCTTTGCGAACAGCTTATCGGCGGTACAAATCTCGGAGCAAAGCAGAAATCCATAATTGACCGTTGTACGGCAAGCGTTTACCGTGACTATCAGCAGAGAAATTATACCGGTACTGTGCCGACCTTACAGGACTTCCGTGCAGAGCTTCTTAAACAGGACGAACAGGAAGCAAGAGAAATTGCCCTTGCCATTGAGTTGTTTACCAACGGTTCTCTCAATACCTTTGCAAAAGAACGAATATCTGACTGTACATACAGTAAGAGAAATCCATAAGTTTTTAAGAATTGCCTTTAATCAGGCAGTAAAATGGGAGCTGATGACAAGAAATCCGGTTATCAATGCAACCCTACCGAAAGAGGAACATCAAAAATGAGAGATTTGGACAGCGGAAACGCTTATGCACGCTCTCGAAGTGTGCGACGATGATATTCTCTCTTTAGCTATCAATCTTTCCTTTGCTTGTTCACTACGAATTGGAGAAATGCTCGGACTGACTTGGGATTGTGTTGATATATCGGAGGAAAGCTTGAGAGACAACAATGCTTCCATCTATGTAGATAAGGAACTTCAGCGAGTAAACAGAGATGTAATGGAGGTGCTTGATAATAAGGACATTATCCGTGTATTTCCGAGAACTCTGTCAAATACGCAAACATCACTTGTTTTGAAAACACCGAAAACCAAAACCAGTGTGAGAAAAATCTTCTTGCCGTCAACCGTAGCTCAAATGCTGTTAGAGAGGAAAAAGCAGATTGACGAAATGAAAGAGCTATTCGGTGATGAGTATTTGGATTATAACTTGGTATTCTGCCATTCGTCTGGCAAACCGATGGAAGGTCAGGTAATCAACCGTGCTTTGAAAAAGCTGATACAGTACAACAACTTACCCGATGTGGTGTTTCACAGCTTCCGTCACGCAAGTATAAGCTACAAGCTGAAATGGAACGGCGGCGATATGAAATTGGTTCAGGGCGACTCAGGACACGCCCGAATGGATATGGTTGCCGATGTTTACAGCCATATCATTGACGAGGACAGGCGATACAATGCACAGAAGTTTGAGGAACAGTTCTACAATGCAAAAGGTCTCAAAAATGTGGAGGAAGGAAAAACTGCTCCAATGCCCAAGTTTGAAACTTCGGTTGAATTGCTTGACCCGATGGCAGAGGTTCAAAAAGAGAGCAAAGTTGAAGAAGAGCCTGTTGAAAACAGTGCAGACGAAAACGCTGCCTTGCTCGCAAAACTGTTATCAAACCCGGATACAGCAGCATTGTTAAAGGCTTTAGCAAAAACAATTTAGTCATACAAAAAAAGGCAATCCGTCAGGGTTGCCTTTTGTAATGCCTGAAAAACCTTGAAATCAAGACGAAAAGCCATTATAATATTTGGACACAGATTTCTTATTTGCATAAGAGAATGCTTAAACTTGAAATGCGTTTCCTGTGATTTATGGGTTACAGATTAACTCAATGATGTTTCCCATA
>ERZ773131.2723-NODE-2723-length-10956-cov-3.145766_pt1 | contig 10956 bp, 10 predicted proteins | sample MGYA00511082_ERZ773131 | MGnify/ENA primary metagenome ERZ773131 (study PRJEB29015, sample SAMEA2737813) | human gut metagenome | biome: human gut; feature: human-associated habitat; material: faeces | place: China | collected 2012 ... | reverse complement strand
TGAGGACGAACATGTAATTACCTCTCCCGTTCTCCTAAGCCGAACAGATCAATACGGCTTTAACTATTGTTGCGTTTAGTGACCGTTTTCTTGCGCAATACTGTTATACCCCTCAATGAAGTCTGAAAGCAGTCTGACAAGGTCGCGGGTGTTGTGCCGGGCCATCCTTCCGGTCCCGGGCAATGGTGAAAAAAACGTCGAAATACAACGGTTCAGAAAGAAGACTTAGCGTGCGGTAAGCATCGCACGGTATCATCTGAGGTTGTATTACGTAGCGTCGAGAGCCGGTCCGCCCGAAAAGACGGTGTGACGGCAGGCCATCGAACCCGACGGAACGATAACGGTCGTCGCGTGGAACGACGGACGCGACAAAACGGAATGTAACACGAAGCAAACGAGGTTAACCCATGCGCCGATCCCCCCAGCACATCGGACGAAAAGGACATCAATTCCTGTCTCAAGCGCTGCGTCCGCGGCGCATCGTGCTGTATGTGGTGTTCGTGCTACTAGGAGCCGTGTTGTCGGTCGTCGGTATCTACGGAATCTCCGCGCTCAAACTGTACACGGAGGCGAACCGCTTCATCTCCGCTTCCGAAAACCTCGCCAACACCGCGCTCGGCTGCGGTGGCGGAGGTAACATCGGCACGTCCGCACGTGAGATGGTGACGTCCACGCGGGCGCTGCGCGACGAACTGGACAAGTCGCAGTGGACGTTCCTGCGCGACCATACGGCGTACGGGAACGACATCACCGCCGCACGATGCTGGACGCCATGGGAAACCTGGTGGACGGGCCGTTCACCGATTTGATGGACCTGAGCAAGCAGCTGTCCGGCTTCTCCATGAAAGACAAATCCGTCGACCTGAGCGCGGTGACGGCCATGCCGGGCATCGTCAAGCAGGCCCGAGCCGACATCAAAGTCGAGACGCGGCGGCTGGAGAAGCTGGCGCCTCCGAAGAGCTCGAGCATCGCCTCCATGGTGAAGACCGGCGTCTCCGGCCTGAAATCCGTGGACAAGATGCTCAACGAATACGACGAGCTGATCAACCTGCTGCCACAGCTGCTGGGCGAGAACGGTGAGCGCACGTACCTGGTCGCGATCTACAATCCGGCCGAGCTGCGGTCCGGCGGCGGCATGGTCGGCAACATCGCGCCGGTGACCGCCGACCACGGCAAGGTCACGATCGGCGACTTCATCGCCACCACCGACATCACCTATGGCACGCAGCCGTACGATGCCGAGAACGTCAAGGAAGCCGCGGTGTTCGGCGACCAGGTGTGGAAATACCCGCAGACGACCACCGTCAACCCGAACTTCCAGCGGGCTGCGGTCACATTGAAGAACATGTGGCTCGCGCAGCCGGGCAATGAGAACCAGGAGATCGCCGGCGTGTTCGCGCTTGACCCCGTGTTCCTGCAGTCGCTGATCGGTGCGACGGGATCGGTCAAGCTCAGTGACGGCAAGGTGTTGGACGGCACGAACACGGTCAAGTTCTTCCTCAACGAGCTGTACGTGGACCACCCGATCTACAAGGAGCAGAACGCCTACACCAACAAGGCGTCGAAGACGATCATGACCCACGTGTTCTCGGGCGTGGGCACGTCGACGCTGTCGCCGATGCTCAAGGCGCTGCGGCAGACGTCCGCGAACGGCCATTTCAAGCTGTGGATGGCGCAGGAGGAGGAGCTGGCGGCGCTCGTCCAGACCAAGGTCTTCGACGCGAACGTCGCGGGCATGATTCCCGGCAGTGTGGAACAGCCGAAGGCCGGCGTCTACGTGACCGAGGCGAAGCCCAGCAAGCTCAGCTGGTATCTTGAGCCGAGCATCACCGTCAAGAAGACGTGCGGCAGCGATTTCGCCGCGAACTCGTACCGCATCAGCGACGAAGTGGATGCGCCCGCCCGAGCCACCAACCCCATGACCATCGCGAGCGCCGGTCTCGGCGACGAATACACGGTGACGGTACGGTTGAAGAACACGATGACCGAGGAGCAGGCGAAGTCATTGCCGGCGTTCATTACCGGCAATACGGAGAAGGGCACGATGCAGCCGCGACTGTTCCTGATGGCGCCCGAAGGCGGCGCGATCACGTCGCTCGCCTACGAATCCGGCGAAATGGTGTCGAATGGCACCGTGGAGGACCGCCAGTTCATCAACCTGCGTCTGACCCAGGGCATCAAGCCGGGTGAGACGGTGACCATCGCGTTCACCGTGCGGGCGGCGGAGAAGGCGAAGTCGACGCTGGACGTCGTCACCACGCCGATTATCAACGAGAAGGGCATCTACACGGGCACCAACGGCAAGGTCACCGACACGTGCGGCGCTGATGTGCCGGATGCGGTGGAGGACCAGTGGGCGGGAACTGGCAGCGACGGTTCCGCGAACGGTGACGGCAGCTCGAACGGCACCGACGGCACCGACGGTGGTAAATCCTCCGGCAAGACCTCATCGAAGCCCGCCGACGAGAACAAGAACTCCACCGACTCCTCCAATGGAGGTGTGCTGGACAAGCTCAGCAGCATCAAGGATGGCCTGAGCTGTCCGGTGGATCTGAAGAAATTCATGTAGCCACGGACGGCCGCGCGGGCACAGCTGTGCGTGTCCGCGCGGACACCTTACGTAGGCTGACGGTTGCTGGCGAACTCGCGGATTTCGTCGCGGGTCGAATCCTTCGACCCGTCGTCCACGAACAGGAAGCGATAGTCGATGCGATCGTCATCGTCCGGTGCCAGCTAGGCGTTCTCAGAGAGCGTGGTGAGCCGGGCGAACAGCATCGGCAGCGACTCCTCCTCGTTGTAACAGGGTATGAGAATCGTCACGGTGCGTTTGTTTTCGTTCGTTGTCTCTTCCCTTTGATGCCTGATCTGGTGTGACGGCCTGCGGCATGTAATCGACTTCCGCTAGCCATGATAGTGGAAGTCGATTATGCGCGTGGTGTTCCATTCTGGCATTTTCGTATGGTTTCACCGGTCTGATGGCCGGGCTGGCCGGTTCCGCCGGCAATGTGGACAACTGTGGATAAGGGGTGAGTTATCCACTTATCCACAGATTTTCGAGGGTGGGTGGCGCCGGGAGCCTTGGGTGTGCCATGGTGTGCCTATGCGCGAGGACGCGGAGGGACCGTGACGGCAATGGCGCATACGAAAAGGAGCGATCATGGCGACATCATTCTCGATGGATACCATCGGATTTCTGCAGGCTATCAACAAGTTGGAGCGGCGATTCGAGGAACTCGTCTCTCCGGAGACTATGCGCAAGGTGTGCGAAGACTATGACAGGGACGGCACGCCCACGCCATGGGATCACCGGCTGTACGCGCTGGCGCGCGACGTGTTCGCGTGCGGCAGCTGGACGACGAACCTGTGCGCGGCGGCGATGTCATTCAACGGGCGGCTGGTGGGCGAGTGCCGGAGGTTTCTTCACGGCTGCTCCGAAACGGTGCGCAAGTACGGCATCTCGGTGTGGCTGTACGAGCTGCTGAACGATTCCACGCTGGCTCTGTTTCGCGACGACCCGTCCGATTACATGCCGTCGCTGATTCGTATGACGACCGTCGAGGAACTGATGCGACGGCCTCGCGGCAGGAAGCGGTTCGGCAACCGCAAGCAGCGCGGGCTCGCCATGGAGGAGCATTCGACGCAGATGCACCGGCTGGCGGCATACACCCTGCTCAATTGGGGTGCCGATGAGCGGCGCAGCCTCGACATCGCTCGGATGCTGCTGCTGTACCCCGGCATCGGCATGTGCATGCTGCGCGAGGACGGAGACGTGTTGCGCTTCGGTGCGGCGCCGGACATGCGGTATCGGCGCGTGGTCGACTATCTGCACGAGCGGCGGGCGCAGGCCGATGCGGAATACGAGCTGCATGGCAATCAGTGGATGAGTGAGTATATGGGTCGTCATGACGATGAGGAACCGGCTGTCGGAGAGATTGCGACGGCAGATCGCGACGCGGGCGGATGCTCGTCGAAGCGAGATGGCGTTCGCGGATATGCCGAGGTGGGCGACGAGTCGCTGTGCGACTGCGAGAGCTGCGCCCGCATCGACATGGAGGATAGGCTGGATCTGCTGAAATGCGAGCGGCGATACATGTACGATGTCGTCCGGCTGATTGATGCATACGAGAAGATGTGGGACGATGAACCAATAGATGTCGATGACCGCATGCTCGCGCTGGAACACAATCGGGATGTGCCGGGCGAACCACTATGGCAGGATGTGGCGTTCCTGAACGATCTGGCATACTCGCTGATGGGCGACGTGATGGCCCATGACCTTATCCTCGGATTCGAGCGGCGAGACCGCAAGCGGTTCGACCGAGGCGTCGAGCAGCTGGAACTGCTTACGGAGACGCTCGTCCGGTTCGGTCTGCTGTCATTGCCGATAATCGCGTTCATGAACGGATTCGATGAATTCTCACGGGGACTTGATGACGACTACGCGACGGACGGCACGCTTTACAGTACGTCCGAGGCGGACATACAGCGTCTCACACGCCGCATGCAGAAACGTCTCGACAAGCTGAGCGAGGAGGAAATGAACGCGAAGGCACATTTGGGCGAGTCCTTGGCGAACATCGTATTGGCACGGTTCCCGGACGAGCGCCTGGCGCGGGGGTGCGCTTTGGCGTTGTTCCGCGGCAATCCGGACCAATATGATGAGGTCGTGGAATCGATGCTGATGCGCCCTGATGACGATCCCGGTGACATGGGCCCCGGCGACGGTGATGATGCGCCCCTTGGCGATGTTCCCAATGACGACGTGCTCAGGAAGCTCGACTTCGATGTCGAGGAACTGGACGACGACCTGGAGCTGGCGATGGCCGTTGACCTGTGATCGCAGGGTCTCGGGCCGCGGGCTGGGCGTCATCGCGAGATTAAGGTACACCCGGCATCGTGCCCCACGTATGGGTGCACGCTGCCGGGCGGCGACGTGAGTAGGCGACTCAGTACGGGTGGCTCAGTGCAGGTAGTCGGCGGCGTTCGTCGGGCTGGACGGCACGGCGTGGCCCTCCGTCACCGTGCCCAGACCGGACAGGTATGCCTCGCGGCCGGATTCGATGGCGTGCTTGAACGCGCGGGCCATCAGCGGGATGTTGCCGGCGCTCGCGATGGCCGTGTACGCCATCACCGCGTCCGCGCCCATCTCCATGGCCTCGGCGGCCTGGCTGGGACGCCCGATGCCCGCGTCGATGATCACCGGCACGTGCGTGTTCGCGATGATAACCTCGATGAAGTCGCGCATGCGCAGTCCCTTGTTGGAGCCGATAAGCGAGCCGAGCGGCATCACGCAGGCGGCGCCGGCCTCCTCAAGCCGCTTGGCCGCGATCGGATCGGGGAACATGTACGGCATCACCACGAAGCCCTCCTTGGCGAGCATCTCGGTGGCGCGAATCGTCTCCTCGTTGTCGGGCAGCAGGTACTTCGTCTCGTGCTCGATCTCGACCTTGACGAAGTCCGTCTGGCAGACCTCGCGGGCGAGACGCGCAATGCGCACGGCCTCCTCCGCGTTACGCGCGCCGGACGTGTTCGGCAGCATCGTGATGCCCTTGGGGATGTAGTCGAGCAGGTTGTTCTCGGTCGTGCGGCAGCGACGCAACGCCATCGTCACGATCTGTGTGCCGGCGTTCTCTATGGTCGCCTTGATGAGGTTCAGGTCGTAGCGCCCCGAGCCGAGGATGAAGCGGCTGGTGAACTTGTGCCCGCCGAGCACCAGCGGGTCGGCGTCGCCGGTCGCGATGTCGTCGTAGGCGTGCGCGTCCGGTTCGGGGAGCAGCGCGGTGTTCGTCGCCGTGCCGATGAGTTCGTCGAGCACCGGGTCGTCCGATTGGGCGGCCGGTGTGGTTGATGCGATGGTCATGATGGTACCTTTCTTTGAGGTATATGACGCTTGATGCGTGCGGTATTCGGGTCGGAGTGCGGTTCGCTGGCCGGCATCGGCATGAGCCCGTGCCGATGCCTTGCCGCGTGTTTGCCGGGCTCTCAGCCGCCCTGCACGAACGTGACGATTTCGACGGTGTCGGTGCCGCTCAGCATGGTCTGTGCGCGCTTGTCGCGCGGCACGATGGCACCGTTCACCTCGACCGCCACGCGTCCCGCGTTAAGGCCCTTGCGCGCGATGAGTTCGTCGACGCTGAGCGGCGTGGCGATGTCCTCCTGCTGCCCGTTGATGATCATGTGTCCCTCCTCGGTCGCTGGCGTGATTCCCATATCGGCGACATTGCACTGCCGGCCGTTGCCGGTCGATCTCCGATCGGGTGCGCCGGCGTCCGCCGATATGAAAAACGGGTCGTTGGAGCAAGCCGTACCCTGTGAGGTGGTGCGCCCCTCCATGACCCGAATCATGCGTTTTTTCGTTATGCCTGTTCTGTTATATGCCGGGATGCCCGGTGCGTTTGGCTGGGAACCGTCCGCCATCGGTTGGCGGATGCCGATTGTTGCTGCGCTGCGACTGGACAACTCGTCCCTACGGCGGCATTACCCGCATCAAGTTGACGGTCGAAGCGTCGCTTCCTCTCAGCCTTGCGGCTCCCGTTCGGTTGCGCCTTCATCATAGCCCAGACCGCGTGACATCGCGCCCGGCCGCAGGGCTTCGCGGCCTTTCAAAATCCCTCGAATTGGTTATGATTGTCGTAACGAAGAGACAGGGGACGATGATGGCCAGATGCGCTCGATGTGGTAATGAAATTCCGGCGGGATCGGCGTTCTGCACATACTGCGGCATTCCGGTCGCAAGCGGTGCCGCCGCAGCGCCCGGTAGCGGGGCGCAGGTGCCTCAATCTGGTGCAGCCGCGCCCGGCTTTGCCCCGAACACAGTACCCGGTACGGGGACGTTACCGCCTGTCCCGCAGCCAGCGGGCCCCGCGGATAACGGCGGCAGCGCACCCCAAGGTCAGCCCGGGTCGCAATCCCAACCCGGCAAGAAGCCACCACTTACGCCCGCGCAACGCAAGAAGCGCAAGATCATCATCGCCATCATCGCGGCCATCGTCGTCGGCGGAGTTGCCGCATTCCTCATCCTTCACGGCAAGAAGAACGCGGCCGCGGGCCCCGTGCAGACCAGCGACACGACTGATGCAACGCCGAAGAAAACGCAAAAGCAATCCCCGACGCAGATCGAAGGCAAAAAAGCGGTCAGCGAAGTCACCATGACCAACTTCGTCTGCAACTACGACACCTCCGACTGGGGGGGTGGGACGGCGGCGCAGTGGTTTCCGACGTAATGCCCTGCGCCAACGGCGATGCGAGCTCCAGCAGCGATTCCGACTATGGCAGTTCCAACCAATCCGCCGATGACGGGCAATATGCGTTCGGCGTCTGGACGCCGGCAATGGACGAATCGAAGGTGATCTACTTCTCGGCTCTGAAATCCGGGGAGAAGATGTACTCCGATCCGGTCGTCGCCGCCACATACGGTCCCAACCCGGCCGTGTTCGTGATCTACGCGGTCAAGACCAAGGCGGTCGGCACCACGCCGGAAACCGTGCACCTGTTCGCCCATCAGGTCGATTTGAAATCGGCGAATTGTCCGATCGCATCGATCTGCGCACCGAGGAAGACAACCTGATCAACCTGCAGCAGGATTACGAATTCGATGTGCTCGCGCAATCCAACAATCGCGTCGCCATCGAGAAAAGCTGGAAGACGACGGAGAAGAGGACCGTCAACGACGATCAGCGTGAGGTCGAAATCGGCCACAAGCAGATCATGGGATTGAGCGACGGCGCGAAGCAGGCCGAGACCTTGCAGACGTTCAAGGACAGCGTGAGCATCAGCAAGGACAGCGGCGGATACCAGTCGTTGAACACTACTGAGGTCCATGTGGACGATTACCACGTGTTCGACACGTATGTGGTCAAGGACAGCGCATACCACCTGTATTCCATCGACGGCAACAAGGAAATCGTGAAGATCCCGCTGGATTACTGCTCGCCCGGCGACACCTACCGATGCGACTTGCAGGGCCTGTATCGGTTCGGCGCGAATCAGTACGTGCTCAATCCCTCCGAAAGCTATAACGGCAACAAGCTGCTGATTCTGGATGCAGGTACGGGCAAGACCAAAAAAGTCACCGACCTGCTGAACATCAACACGAAGGATGACCAGTACGTGAACTTCACGGACTTCGGCCAGTTCTCGGACGGTTCCCTGTATTTCCAGTGGGATGAGTCGAGCGACAGCAAGCGTGTGTTTATTCTCTCACGCGACCTGAAGGTCACCGAGGTGCTGGACGGCGGGCGGTGGGCCCGCCTGATGCTGAACTCCGGTGAGTTCGAAGGAGCCAACTATCTGCTGAAGCAGTTCTACGTCAAAACCACGGACGAGAACATCATCGTCGACGAGAAGGGCGAGACGGTCGGCAGCTACACGTTGACCCCGTCGGGCGATGACGCGGACGACTACGACCATACGGCCGTGGACTGGATTATGTGGAGGGATGGCTCCGAGAACACGGTGACGGTCACGCGCGGGCAGGCGCCCGGCGAGCCGGCCCCGGACTCGTCCGACGGCAGCGGGTCGAGCAGCGGCGACGGCAGCGCCGGTGACAGCAGCTCCGGCGACTGACCACGCGCCGGGCGGTGCCGCCCTCATGACCCACCTCCATACTCTCTGAACGGTAGCTGCACGGCCGGAAACATCGGCATGACATTATGGCGTTGTCTGGTGGCAATCCTGTGACTATCACTTTCCTTCACATAAACGGTGTCACAATGAAAGGTATGACTTGCAGGAACGACAAAACTGGGGAAGCCACGGTCGAGCACACCTGTGATGCCCGTGCGGTGTTCGACAAGCTCGCCATCATCGTGGTGACATATAAGCGCCAGCAGTTGCTGGAGGAACTCCTGGCCTCATTCGCGCAGCTGACGGTCGCGCCATGGCGCATCGTCATCGTCGACAACGAACACTCCGACGAGACGCAGGACATGGTCGACGAATTCCGGGAGAAGGCCGACGGTCTGTGGGGGACGACGGACGCCGACCGCAAAGGTGGCACGAGCCGTGTGGTGTACGCTCCGCAAACCGACAATCTTGGCGGTGCCGGTGGGTTTTCCGTCGGAGTAAAAGTCGCGTACGATCTCGGGGCGGAATGGTTCTGGGTGATGGACGACGACGTCGCCGTACTGCCTGACGGCATCGAGAAGCTCGCGAAATGGGGTCGCGACCATGACGTGATCCAGGGCGGCAAGCTCGATTTCGACGGCGGGCCGTTCTACTGGCAGTACAACTTCATCGTGCCGCTGGGCATCCCGAACCCGATCGCGCCGGCCGCATTCGGCTCCGCCGGGTACCGCGTGATGAACACGCTGTGCTTCGAGGGCGGGCTGTTCCGCAGGCGCATCGTGGAGAAGATCGGGCTCCCCGACCCGCGGTTCTTCATCTACTGGGACGACACGATGTACGGGTATCTGGCCAGCAAGGTCACCAACTCGATTGTGGTGCCCGACGTGGTGATGCGGCGCACGCGCGACATCAGCAACTGGGACATAGCCGGATTGCGGCAGCTGAACTCCACCTCGGACATGAACCGGTACCACATCCTGCGCAACCGCGGGTACATGGCCCGGTACTTCATGGTGCACGGCGACTACCGGCCAGTGCTGTTCGCCTTGGGAACGGCCGCTACGGTGGCGAAAGAGGTTATTCGCCTGGTCGCGGTCGATCGCGAGCACGTGCGCACCGGGCTGGTGCAGATCGCCAAGGGATGGCGGGACTCGCACAAGCTGATGCACGACCCGAAGTGGCAGCCGATGCCGCCGTTGGTGCGGCAATAGCGTCAGGGACGCTCTCAAAACTCGCGGATACAAGCACTTTTTGCGTATATTCATGCTGTATCTGCGAGTTTTGAGAGCGCGATTTTACGCGACGACGAAATCCGACACGTCTTTGATCAGGTCGAAGGCGCCATTACCGCGTGTGGTGAGCACTCGCAGACAGATGCCGTTGACGGCGCGGCTGACTCCCAGCTCGCCGGGGAAACCTATGGCGTCCGCGTGGGATCGGATGTAGTCGATGAGTTCGTTTTCCGCCTTGATACGGGCGGCCTCGATGCGGGTGCGCACCGCTTCGGCCGACATGTCGGGATCAGCCGCCGTTGCTGGCTCCGCCGTGGCGCCTGCGGCATCCCGTGGCGCAGGCGGCGACGTGAGCGGATCGACCTCCGGCACATGCGCGTACAGCACGCCGCAGTGGGTGAAATTCCGCCACATGCCCAGTTCCGTATAGTCGAGCTGTCGCCGATCGGTCTGCTGGCCACCGACGATGCGTAGGGTGAATGGGGTGCCGAGGACTCCATGAGCGCGACGGGGGCTGAATTATGTGCCGCAGTACATCGCCCACGGCTTCCGCTGTCTGCTGTACGTCTCGTCCCATCAGCAGTAGCGTGTTGCGGATTCAACGGGGTGAGAAAGAAAAAGAGAATGCGCCGAACCACGAAAGCGCCTGTCGGCGCAAAGGCCGCTCGCAGCGGCAAAAAATGGAGCCCGGGGCTATGCATGGCCCGACGCGGATATCAGTATATCCGGGTTTGCCCTGTTACGCTGTCCGCGTGTTGCGCCGGCTCAGTCCAGTTTGCCGCGACGCCACAGCTGCGCTCCGTGGCGGAAATCCTTGGACGTGGCGATGAGATTGCCGGCGGTGTGCATCAGCTTGGCGCTGCGGGAGCGCATGACATGGGCTTCGGCCAGGTCTGCGGCGGTCGCGGTTTCGGAGCCGGCCTTGGCCTCGGCCTGCCGCACCATGTGCCGCGCTTCGACGCGCAATCCCTGCGCCACCACGTCGACGAACGCGCTCGCCCTCTCCAGAGCCACGGCGAAATCGCCGGTGAACGCGCCTGCGAGAATCGAATCTGCCGTATGTGTGATGTCCGCTTCGGTGGGTGCCTGGTCGACGCCTGCGATGGCCGACGCGGCGGTCGCCACCGGTTCGCCGAGCCGCCACAGCCGCGAGATCAGA
>ERZ773131.2720-NODE-2720-length-10966-cov-71.425167_pt1 | contig 10966 bp, 7 predicted proteins | sample MGYA00511082_ERZ773131 | MGnify/ENA primary metagenome ERZ773131 (study PRJEB29015, sample SAMEA2737813) | human gut metagenome | biome: human gut; feature: human-associated habitat; material: faeces | place: China | collected 2012 ... | reverse complement strand
AAAGAAATACCAGAATTTTCAAAAAAGTATAGGAACAATCAAATGGTATTTGTCAAGCAGAAAAAGAAAACCATGCGGTATAAAAATTTTTTAGTGATAATTTCATGAAATATACAATATGAGCTGTTTGTCGAAATCCGCGCAGATATATCAGGATCGATAAAAGAGCCATCCAGATGGATGACTCTTTTATCTAGTGCTTATTTAATTGATCGTGCAAGCGCTACCGTTTCAGCATCTAAGCTTCCCACGGATCTGGTGTCAGGCACCTCGTTCCCTTTTATAAATGACCGGCACATCATATCCGAAAGTTTTCTTTCCATTCACTTCCATACTTTCGGACACCTCCAGATATGTCTCCGAAAATCTCTCCCATAACCGGAATGTCATCACAGGGGTAAACTGACTCACACTTCCCCCTTCCCAGACACCATCCTTTTCCTGATACAATGCCGGGGTAAACTTCTCAGATCTTTTCAGGTCACTATATTCTACGTTCTTCATGGAAGCATAAGAAAACGTATTTTTGTCTTCTCCTGCCGGAATTTCGTAGGAAGAAAGCATAATTCCACCGTCACAATCCGTAATAAGAAATAAATGCGGTGATGCATGGCATTTTCCATCCGTCTCATAATAACTTTCTTCTACCATAAATATTCCGGTAAAATTTTCCGGAATATTATTTATCTTATCATTACAGACTGTATTCACATGTCTGGCATACGGAAATAATTTTCCTGCAGATTTCATTTCTGTAAATTGTTCCCTGTTATCAAAATGTCCCGTCATAAGCTTTACAAATTTTTCCATTTTCATTATAATGCCCTGCCTCTATAATATTTTTGTTTTTAAAATAACAGTTGTAGTCCCATTGCAATCATCCACATATATGCACAGGTTTTTGGAATCATTAATAATCCCACCTTTGGTTTCGTTTTACTGAATAAAGTAACCGGCAGATAACAGCCAAAAGAAATTCTCTTCCCCCCCTACAATCGTTCTTTTTAGAACGATTGTAGGGGAATATTTCCGGTATGTCAAATGTTTTTTGCTAATATGTCTTCGCCTTTAATGTTCCAATATATTCCCCATTATTATAAACAAACGGTCCGGCTTCTCCCTCTTCTCCGAAATATTCCGGTCTCAATGACAGAATATTGAGCAATTCATCCACCGTCTTCACCTTTGTTGCCTGATATGGTTGTTCAAATGCAATCTTTTCTACAAATAAGTAATCGTCCCTGTCCTTTATCAGGATACCTGTATGACCCACGAAAGTAACATCCGAATACGGGTCATATATCACGATACTAAGGAGCGATATCCTGTCACTGTCTATTTGAAATCCATAATGTTTCCAACTATCCGAAAATGCTGTTTCCGGATGTTTTTTATCCGCAACACTCTTTTCTCCATAGAGTGTGGTAAACATATCCCGGTTCTCTTTTATGGTTTCATACCTTTCCACATTATCTATTGCTTCTGTATCAAACATTAGATAAGTACCTTCATAATTGTCTTCCGTTGATTCTGCGTGAAGCAGGCCATCCAGTAAGAGAAAGGCTGTCATTCTGCAGTCCGTGTCGGAGTAATCATGATTCTGTTCCCAGCCATCCATACATTTGCCGATATCTGCTTTCATGTTTTCCGGATCAGACCAGACATCCTCAAGCTTTGCATTCTTCCCGGCCGAATCCGCAAAATCAGTTACCCATTCCCGGAATGTATCTACATGGGAAGCTCCCGCGGTATCCAGTTCTTTGCAAATTTCTGTAATGGTATGGTTTCCTCCCATATAAGTTGCAGCCGGTATCTTCTGTTTCTGTGCACATGCCCCCAGCATCAGGCACAGGAGCATAACAACAGCTGATAATTTCATTGCCGTTCTGGTTTTATTCTGCCTGTTCCATAGATTAAACGCTCCGCCACAAAACATCCTGCCAATTATAACTGTGATCCGTTTCTTCCTCATCCATAAACCTCTTTCTTATGATCCTCATATTTTACATATTTTTTAAGATTACCTTACGGTTTCATTTATGTAAATAGTATGGTTTCAAAATTAAAGAAATATTTATTTTTATTGCTCTGTTTTTGGAACATTCAGCAACGCTTTCGGCAGATATCACATCTGTCCTGAAAAGCAAAGTAACCGAATGAATTGCTTCTTATGCCACATGGATTCAGGTTTTATTCGGAAATGTTTTGTTATTCTTTTTTACTCCGTCTCCCTCAGCCGCTCCACAATCGTCTGCTTTCCAACCACACAATAGACCACAAGCGGAACCCCCGCGCCGATCACGGTAAAGATCAGTGCCGCAAGTACGACCGGACCGATGGTATACTGAAACCGGAAAAACCAGAACATTTTTTCAATCATCTTTCCCATAAACGGCTCAGATGCCACAACAAGAATAAGCGAAATGACAATCGCCGCAAGCGTATACAACAGTCCCTCATACACAAGCATCCGCTTCAACTGGCGTCTGGTCATGCCAACCGACTGCAGCACAGCAAACTCCCTGCGCCTTGCAATCATCCCCGTGAGGATGGCATTCAGGAAATTTAATGTTCCGACCACGGCAATCACGCCGGAGAGAACACCTCCAAGCAGCAGAAACATCCCACGGAACGAATCAAACTCTTTTTCGTAGGAAAACTTCGATTCATAGCTGTACAGCGGCTCGACCTGTTCCGTATAATTTTTCAAAAAACTTTCCATTGCTCTTGCACTCTGATTGTTTTTCATATCAAACATCATATGCATGACATCTTTTGTCCCGGTATCTTTGATAAACGTATCGCTTCCAAGCACAAACTGCGGCGATCCATAATACCGGCAGCTCATCGCGGAAGGCACCAGAATCTCTGCCACCACCGTATAGGTTTTTTGTGTATAATCATCTGCTTTCATGACATAGGCATCTTCATAATCGTCAACCTCATCCTCCAGGATCTCTTTTCCACTCTTTGCGTCAAAGTATTTCCAACTGTTTACGTACCTGAGTGTCACCTGATCGCCCACCCCGGCCCAGTTACTGTGATCAACTTTTTTGTTATAATCATCCTGCTTATAGACTGCCGCAATGGCATTCTCCTGATCCAAAGCTGTGACATCGCCTTTGAGCACCTTTACTTTCTGAAGCGGGAATGCATCCATTCCATACAACTGAATATCGTCATAATAACTGCCATCATCTGCCTGTTCCTTCCAATTGAAATAACCCTTTTCCTGCTCTTTTGTCATGGTATGTCCCATGGATGTAAAATACGCCAGCATATCTTTTTTCTTTATTTTTTCCAAAACCCGGGTTGTCTGTCCGTAGACACATCCACTCTCTTTAACCCCATTTTGCGCGAGCACGGTCTGCATTGCAGAATCTTCCACCGCTTCATCGGAAGAATGAAATCCTTTCTGCACGTTAAAATAATCCGCATTGGCAAACACAAAATCGCTCACACAGAACTTTTTTAAATACAGATCCATATCAAATCCATTTGCAAACATAACGGTCATATTTAAAAGAACGACCGCAAGGGAGAGGGAAATGACAACAAGAACGGTCTTCTTCCGGTTCCGTCCCACGTTTGCCCATGCCATACGCCCCAAAGATGCCGGTTTTTTTGCCGCTTTTGCTTTTTTTCTGCCACAGTCTGCCTCCGTATAGCGCACCGCTTCGACCGGGGATACCTTTGCAGCGATCCTCCCCGGCTTATTGCAGGATAAAAATACGGTGACCAGTGAAAAAAGTGCTGCTCCCACAAATACCCACGCATGCAATTTTATAACCGTCGTCGTGTAAGTCGTCTGTGCCATGACAGCCGGTGTCAGTCCCACGCCGATTCCAAATCCCAGAAGAAGTCCCACCGGAATTCCAATGGCTGATAAAAGGACTGCCTGCAGCCGTATGATCCGCTTAAGCTGCCGCCCGGTCATGCCGATCGTTTTTAACAGTCCGTAGAAACGGATATCGTTGGTGACAGAAATCTGAAACACATTGTAAATGACCAGATAGCCGGTAAATACAATGAGCACAAGCAATGCCACAATGGCTGCAATGCTTTCCGGATTCAGATTGCTGCTCGACTGCGCACCGGTATAGCCCCAGTTTACACCAAATGCAATATAGCCCGGTTTTGAAGCATCTTCTGACTGAAATCCACAGTCTCTGATCACCTGCCGCATATCTTTTTCGATATGAAGTGCATTCCCAAACATAACGTCAAGTGACCATTTTCCACTCTCTTCATCCTCCCCGATCTCCACATGCTGCAATGTCTTTTTCACATAACTTTCCGGCACGATCACATTGCTTGCCTGGGAAACTCCGTTGTAATCCCACCAGCCGGAGAGAACAAACTCCTGCGTCACCGTTTTCGGTTCTGACTGACCTCCTCCGATCTGATACGTCACGGTAAATTTGGTGCCGATTTTTGGCTGTACTCCTAACAGTTTTAACACCCGGGTATCTGTCATCGCCTCATTGCTTCCCTCTTTGGGACGATGTCCGTGCGTTGGTGTGCAAAAATAATGTTTTACTTCATGCGCATCCATATAGCTGACTTCCACCTGTGTCTTGCGAAATGCATCCCCGGTTCCCATTCCTAAAAACAACCGCGCACCTGTCTCCCGAATGAGCGGATCTTTTTTTAAGGTTTCCATCTGTTCTTCCGTCAGTTTCTTAAAAGACCCGTGCGCATCGCCTCCGACCATAAGAAAGTTGGACTGCTGGAACGAATCGTTGATGGAAATTGCAATCGTAAACAGCGCGGTAAACAGCATCGTGGTCAGCATAATTGCAATCACGGCAATCAGGTTTCTCATTTTAGAAGCCCGCAGACTGCGCACGGCAACGGTACGCACACAGGCACGGTTTTTTACCTGCATCATAATGCCTCACCTGCTTTCCCGGTCACAATCCGTCCATCCTCGATACGAATGATCCGGTCTGCGAGCTGTGCGATCTCCTCGTTGTGTGTGATCATCACAATGGTCTGCGCAAATTTGGTGCTGGTCGTTTTGAGCAGCCCCATCACATCCTGTGAGGTACAGCTGTCGAGATTTCCGGTCGGTTCATCTGCTAATAGAATCGCCGGTTTGGCTGCAAGTGCCCGCGCGATCGCCACACGCTGCTGCTGTCCTCCCGAAAGCTGGTTTGGCAGCACGTTTAATTTTTCTTTCAGTCCGAGTGCCTCTGCAATCTCCCCGATAAATGCATTGTCCACGGTTTTTCCGTCAAGCTGCAATGGCAGCACAATGTTTTCATAGACAGACAGCACCGGAACTAAATTAAAGGACTGAAAGACAAATCCGATTTTTCTTCTGCGGAAAATCGTCAGTTCTTCATCCTTTAATGCAAAAATGTCCTTGCCGTCCACATAGACTTTGCCGGATGTTGCCCGGTCGAGTCCGCCAAGCATATGTAAAAGCGTCGATTTTCCCGATCCGGAGGTTCCTACCACCGCGACAAATTCTCCGTTTTCCACCGACAGGTTTACCCCCGCCAGCGCGTGCACGGCAGTCTCCCCCGTGCCATACTGTTTTTTCAAATCTCTGGTTTCCAAAATGACCATCCTGTAATCTCCTTTTGCTCCTGATTTGGCATTTCCTGCCTTCTTTTAAGATTGTCGCACAGAATTCTTTCGAGAATCTGTCCCGGAAACAAAAGATTCTTACAGTTTTGACACAATTGCCGTTGGAAAATACAGCCCAAACGTTGAGCCTTCCCCCTGCGTGGACGAAAGCCGGATATATCCGCCCTGCTGCTGCATGATAAAACGTGCCAGATACAGTCCGATCCCCACACCGCTCTTTTCGGCAACCGCGTTTCCCCTGTAAAAACGCCCAAATACCGCCGCATGCTCCTCCTCACCGATGCCGATTCCCGTATCCTTCACTTCCACGCAGGCAAACAGTTCATAGGAACAGAGTTTTATGGTAATCCCTCCTGTGTTCGTATATTTGATCGCATTATCGAGAATATTTCCCAGTGCTTCCATGGACCATTTCTTATCAAAGTACGCATAAACCGGTGCGTCTTCCTCTGCTTTTTTCGTCCCGGAAAACGCAATCGCAAGTCCTTTGGCGGCTGCTTTTTCCCGGTAACTTTCCATACCGTCTACGACCAGTTCTGTCAGCGGCTGCCGGATTGGATGCAACACAAAAACGCCTGTCTCAAGCCTTGAAAGTTTGACAAGCGCATCCATTAAAAACTGTAATTTTTCACTCTGCTGCCGCAGCTTTTTTACGGAATCCTGTGCTACTTCCCCCAGCGGTTCTTCCTCCAGCAGTTCCGTATACAATAAAATATTTGAAAGCGGCGTCCGCGTCTGATGGGAAATATCCGCAATCAGTTCTTTGATTCTTTCCCGCTCCGCATCTATGCTTCGCACCGAAAGTTCCGATGCCGCCAGATACTGCGCCAGACGGTTTTCCAGCGATGACTTCCGCGACTCATCAAATGTGGTCTCGGAAAAGGTGCCGTTTATCGCCGCCTCGAGCATATCGGAAAGTCCATCCATCACCTGTTTCTGCCGGTGTCTGAAGAAAAGTGCTGCTGCAAGCACACTCCCTGCCGCAAGCAATATAATTACAAAATATCCGATCATACTTCCCATACATATCCGATCCCATACACGGTCCGGATCTGCTCCTTTGCCTGTAATTTATCCCGCAGCCGCTTGATGGCAACCGAAAGCGCGTTTTCATCCACGTACACCGCGCCATCGATCCAGATGCGATCCATCAAAGTTTCCCGCGGCACGGTCATCCCCGCATGCTGCACAAGAAGCGCCAGAAGTTTCTGCTCGGTTTTACTTAACTCCACTTCCTGTCCGATTACGGTAAAACGCATATTTGTAAAATCAAACTTCCAGATACTGCCCTCCCAGATCGGTGTATTTTTTGCGCTTTCTTTCTGCATCTGCGCCGTCCGGTTCCGAAGCTGGGTGTTTACCCGCGCCCGGAGTACCGCCAGACTGAACGGCTTTGTAATGTAATCATTTGCTCCCTGCTCCAGTCCGCTTACAATATCCATTTCCAGATCGTTTGCCGTAAGTAAGATCACCGGAAGATCCGAGGTTCTGCGGATCTCCTGCAGCAGATCAAAACCGCTTCCATCCGGCAGATTCACATCGAGAATCAGCAGATCTGTCTTGTTCTGGTGCAGATGCTGTCTGGTCTCCTGTATGTTTTTACAACATAGCACCTGCCGGTTTTTCTCCTGTAATGCGCGCTGCAGTCCCTGTGCGAGTGCCATATCGTCTTCCGTGATCAGAAGATGCATGATTTTTTCTTCCATTGATTTCTTCCTGTTCTGTTCATGTTGCGATTTTTGTTCTTTCAACAGTATATAACAGAGCGCACAGACTGTCAGCCTTTTTCTTAATACTATTACTATTTACCCCCACTTGAAAATCTGTGAAAAAAGGACTATAATCGCAGCCGTGTGCAATGCACACAAAATCTATGGGAAAAGAGTATATTTCATTATGGAACAAAAGAAAAAAAAGAAAAAAAAGACGAAGCTTAACGCTTATTGCTTTTTATCATTTTCAATCACACAGGAATGTTCTTTCGTCTTCTTATCATAATTGATTCCTACGAGCAGAATATTTCCTGTATACGGCTCTAACGATTGCGGATACTTTCTGTCTTTTATCTGTTGTAAGGCGGTATCCGCAGTTTTATTCCATTTCAGTTCCACAACCAGTGCCGGATAATCAGCTTTATATTCCGGTTTTGGAATATAAACAAAATCCGCAAAACTACGGCCGGTCGGTAATCCCCGGACACATCCAGATAGCTCTGCTTCCTGCTGATATAATCCGCATAGGCAAGTTCCGGATCTTTTCTGTTGATGATTCAATCTCAGGTGTTCTCATACACTCACCTGTTTTACCAGTGTCTATTGAATTTTTTCAATATTATCCACTTTCCTTTTTGACTACTTCCCTGCCTCGTCAAATCTTTCTTATCTTTCAATTTAGTTATATAAGTCCCATCTGACTGAATATGTTGGCAATACCTTTATTCCGGATAAATTTACAGATAGGCATCTTCAAACTGGTCTACCGGAATCGGCTTTGAAAAATAATACCCCTGATATATTCCGCATCCCATTTGTGTAAGCTTATCAATTTGCTCCTTTGTTTCAACCCCCTCCGTGATAACGGAAAGACCAAGTGTTTTGGTGAGTGAAATGATCGTATTTATAATGGACATACTTCTCTCTAAGCGTTCCGGCCGGGTTGTCCTTAAAAAGCCCATATCTATTTTCAGCACATCCACATCCATATCCTTTAGCGTATTAAATGAAGAATAGCCGCTTCCGAAATCATCTATTTCCACCTGAAAGCCGGATTTTCTGAACCGTTCAATCATTTCAAGTTCCCCTGCGGTTCCGGTCATAATTGCGGTTTCCGTAATTTCCAGTTTCAGTGTGGAAGGAATGATTTTATAGGTTTCAACAAGACTGGTAATTGTTTCATATACATCCATATAGTAAAAATCCTTGGTCGAAATATTTACGGATATATACAAATCGTCCCGCCCGGCTTTCTGCCACTGTGCAAGTTTTTGTACGGCAAGTTCCCACACAAACCGGTCAAGCCGGTAAATCAGTCCTGTTTTTTCAAAAACTTCTATAAAATCCCCCGGAAAAATCAGACCACGTTTCGGATGCTGCCATCGTACAAGAGCCTCTGCCCCCAGTAATTTTCCTTCCGATGTCACCTGTGGCTGTAAATACATGCAGAACTGTTTTTCGGCAAGTGCTTTATCAAAATCCCCCACCAGCTGCTTTTCGGCAACGGTATCATGAAATATCGTGTCGTTATAGTATGCAATTGATTTATCATAGTTTTCACCCAGTGCCTTTATTGCAAGATTGGCTTTATCACACATAATGGATACTTCTTCATTCCGGTCTGTGATTTCATAAACACCGACATAAATATGAAGATGATACAGGTCATTGTTAAATGCATGCCCCATGGTCTGTATCGCATCCATAAAATCCTGCTCTTTAAATTCTTCTTTTGGGATGCATATTGCAAATTTGTCACCACCGGTGCGTCCATAGACGCTCCCTTCCCCACATTGTGCTTTAAGAAGATCTGCTTCCATTTTAAGGACTTCGTTTCCTTTTTCAAGACCAAAGAGATCATTGACCAGTTTAAAATCCTTGATATTGGAACAGATCAGCAGCCACTCTTTATCCGGATTCTCATTTAAAATTTCCGATGTTTTCTGGGCAAAATAATTCTTATTATACAATCCGGTAAGCGTATCATGTGTTGCAAGGTATTTTTCTTTCTCAAACGCAATATGTTTCTCCGTATTATCAATCAGATTCAGGAAAAAACCTATATATTCATTCTTTTTATCAAACAGTTTTCTGTATTCGATATCGAAATAATACGTTTTGTTGTCAATAATGGTTTGACCACTCCATTCAAGGGAGGCCGAATTGTTGGTGTCATGTTCTTTTATCCAGCCCTGTACATCCTCCGAGATCCCGGAAAGGGAATCCAGTGAACTGTTAAATATTTTCAATGCACGCTCATTGGCATACACACATTCGTTATTTATATCAAAACATATCACAGCGTTATTCATTTCATTTACAACGATGGACAGTGTTTTATCTACAAGTTCACGCGAAGAACGGTACAACGTCAGGTAACAGATCAGTATTGCTGCGCATACAAAAAAAGGAAGCGACACATCAATCGGAAATTCTGAAATTCCACATATAAATTTTGATACCGTGATCACACATATTAACACAAGTATCGGCAAATATTTCTTACGGTAAAAATCCGGTATCTGTATAATTTTGATGATAAACGATGCAATAATACAAACTACCAGACCATATGCAAACACATAGTGAAAGTAAAAAATAATGGATTTGTCGACTACATGATACATATCAAAATTCGGGAATCGCACGGTTTCTATCGTAAATACGTTATGAAAAATTATATTTAAAAACAGTAAAATTCCATCCAGATATGCAATTATGAAACACCCCTTTTTAAACGGTGAAACCTCGTGAAAAACACGTGTATACTGCTGGGAATACTGCAATACATATATCAGCATCAGATCAAAGGAAAACCGATAAAGTGCTTCCATTATATAAGAAAATGTTTCATTTCCTGAAAAAGTAGACAAACCATTGCTAAGGATCGTAACAATTGCAAAAATGAGGCATTTCACAATGGAAGATGCCACATCACTTTTTATTTTTCTGGAATATTTGATACAAATAAGAATTGGTACTATCATCAGGCATAATAAGATCATATAAAGTTTATCCATGAAGACGTTAAACCTCCATTTAATAATAATTTTTATAACACTCCTGTTTTAGGGTAACTCCCTTATTATTTATAATAACCTAATTTCACCAGATTGTCTAATATAATTCCATTTTCCCTATCCTGAAATATGGCAAAAAAGGACGATATGATTTCTCATATCGCCCCTTATCGCCCTCTGTATGGTTTTAGACATCTGTTAACCAAGCGCCACCCTTTCTGCATCTATGCCGCTTACAATGATCTGCTCTGCTGTCTTACCATTTTTAAAACGGTTTACTACAGATCAGCTAGTCTTCGTCAACTACCAGATCCGGCGAAATATCTGCGATTACCAAAGCGTCTTCTTTTGAAAAACCTCTCTTCCGAAGATTACGGTATACCGCCAGTCCTTTTTCGTTCTGACCTTCTGCACGACCTTCTGCACGACCCTCTGCACGTATCCCGTCAACAAACGATTTTTCATTATACTCAGTGATACACACGTCTTTCACCTCCGCTCTGTGTTTAAGCAAAAATGTCTTTAAAACATCATGCTCAATACAATAAGTTACCGCTGCATCGACAGCACTCTCAAACTCCATGGTTTTACAGTTTTTACGGATTTCATTGATCAGCGTCATATAATCCTTTAACGGCC
>ERZ773131.2719-NODE-2719-length-10973-cov-6.851072_pt1 | contig 10973 bp, 8 predicted proteins | sample MGYA00511082_ERZ773131 | MGnify/ENA primary metagenome ERZ773131 (study PRJEB29015, sample SAMEA2737813) | human gut metagenome | biome: human gut; feature: human-associated habitat; material: faeces | place: China | collected 2012 ... | reverse complement strand
CCCGCCTGCATCCCTTGCTATCTGGGTGTCACAGAGCCTGCCATGTTCGGCGTCAACCTGAAATATAATTTCCCCTTTATCTGCGGCATGATTGGTTCCGCAACAGCCGCAGTGGTCTGTGTGGCAACCTCCACCACGGCTAACGCAATCGGCGTCGGAGGTATCCCCGGCATTCTGTCTATCCAGCCGACCTATATGCTCAGCTTTGCGCTGTGCATGTTGATTGCTATTGTCGTCCCCTTTATGCTGACGGTTGCCATCGGCAAGAAAAAAAGGCGTTGCCTGATTCGGTTCTGAATGTAAGTGGGGTTTGCAATGTACAATTTCAAGGACAAGGTTGTCTACCAAATTTACCCGAAATCCTTTAATGATTCCAACGGGGATGGCTTTGGCGATTTGAAAGGCGTCACCCAAAAGCTGGACTATTTGGCGGATTTGGGTGTGGATTACATATGGCTGACACCGTTTTTCCCTTCACCCCAGCGGGACAACGGCTACGATGTGGCCAACTACCGTGCAGTGGATTCCCGCTACGGCACGATGGATGATTTGGACGAATTGATTCGGGAAGCCGACAAGCGCGGTATTGGCCTGATGCTGGATATGGTGTTCAACCACACCTCCACCGAGCATGACTGGTTTCAAAAAGCACTGGCAGGCGATAAAAAATACCAGGACTACTACATTTTCAAGGACGGCTCTCCCGACCGCTGCCCCACAAACTGGGTGTCCAAATTCGGAGGCTCCGCGTGGGAGTATGTGCCGCAGTTGGGTAAATGGTATCTGCATTTGTTTGATGTCATGCAGGCTGATTTGAACTGGGAGAATCCTGCTGTGCGTGCCGAAATGGCCGACATCTTGCGCTTTTGGAAAGCGAAGGGAATCAAGGGCTTCCGCTTTGATGTAGTCAATCTTATCTCCAAACCGGAACTGTACGAAGACGACTTGGAGGGCGATGGCCGTCGCTTCTATACGGATGGCTGCAATGTCGGCAAGTATCTGAAAGAACTGGTGGCCGCAGGCGGTATTGACGGTATGATGACTGTCGGGGAGATGTCCTCCACTACGCTGGAAAACTGCATCGGGTACACATCAGAGAAAAACCATGAACTGACGATGTGCTTCAACTTCCATCACCTGAAAGTGGACTATAAAAACGGGCAAAAATGGGAGCTGATGCCCCCCGACCATGGGGCGCTGAAGCGTTTGTTCCAGACCTGGCAGGAGGGAATGCAGGAACACGGCGGCTGGAACGCTTTGTTTTGGTGCAATCACGACCAGCCGCGTGCCGTCAGCAGGTTCGGCAGCGACACGACCTATTGGAGAGAAAGCGCCGAAATGCTGGCCACGGCGATTCATTGTATGCGCGGCACACCATATATTTACCAGGGAGAGGAACTGGGCATGACGAATCCTCATTTTACCGAAATTGACCAGTACCGTGATGTGGAGAGTCTTAACTACTATAAGATTCTGCGTGAGCAAGGTAAATCCGAGGCTGAAACGCTGAATATTCTGGCACAGCGCAGCCGGGATGACAGCCGTACTCCCATGCAGTGGGACAGCAGCCCCAACGCAGGCTTTACGTCAGGTACGCCGTGGATTGGTGTGGCGGATAACTATAAGAGCATCAACGCTGCGGCGCAGACGAGTGATGCGGATTCGATTTATAGTTTCTACAAAGCGATGGTACGCTTGCGGAAGGAACACCGGGTCATAAGTGAGGGAAAAATTGAATTTCTTTACCCCGACAACACCGATCTGCTGGCTTATCGGCGCTATGGCTCGGCGGACAAGGAAGAACTTCTTGTACTTTGCAACCTGACAGAGCAAGAAATCCACGCTGAACTGCCTGACGCTTGGGCGACTGCAGAAAAACTGATAGGAAACTACGCAGATAACCCTTCAGAAACTCTGCGTCCGTATGAGTGTGTTGTATTGCATACCACAAAGGAATAAAAAGTAAAGCAGCAAGAGTGTCTACTACGAAGGCAGACGCTCTTGTTGCTTTTTTTGCATTTTTTATATGAGAGGACTTGAACAGGACACAATTGACAAACCACCCTGAATACGTTTTAATGATAGTACAATAAACCTGAAAAAACCAGAAAGGGGAACCCATATGAAACATGCCAAGCAAACCCGTGCACCTTGGATTCTGCTCGCCTGTTTGGCGGCCATTGCACTGTGCATAGTGGCAGCTGTTACACTATTACAACCCAACACCAACCCCAAGAACATCGAGATCCCCGGTACGCGGGGCAATATCCCGGCTACCATCCAGCTGCCTGCCAAATCTGCCCGGGGCGAGGAACTGCCGCTGGTGGTGCTGTGCCATGGCTTTACCGGCAACCGGCAGGGAGACGGCCACTTCGCGCCCCTGGCTGAGGATCTGGCCGCCCATGGCATTGCCACTGTGCGGCTTGATTTCGCCGGCTGCGGCGACAGCACCGAACCTTACGCCAACTACACGCTGGCCAATATGGCGGCGGATGTGGACAGCGTGATCGGCTACATGCAGGCCACCTACGGCACCGGCAAAACGGCGTTGGTGGGCCACAGCATGGGCGGGCGGTTGGCCAGCCTCTACCCGCAGCTGGGGCAGTACCCCGTCACGGCACTGGCCCTCTGGAGCCCCGCCAACGGCGCGGGCCTGCAGGGCTTGGAGTTTTTAAGCATTGATAACTTTGCCGCCGTGGAAGAAATGGCCGCCCGCGCCGACGCCGAGGGCAGTGTAGCGGCTTGGGGCGTGGAGCTGAGTGCCGCCTACATCGACGGTATGCGGGACAGCGACCCCAACGTGACCCTGCAGGAAAGCGGCCTGCCGGTGCTGCTGACCTACAGCGGCAACGAGCGCATCTTGAGCGACACTACCCAAACCGAAACCAAGGCGGCCGTCGAAAGCCTGCCGGACGGCCAGGTGGTGCTGGACCCCTTCGTGAACGGTGACCACAATTATACCAGCGAGGACCCCGCCACCAACACCCAGCTGGACGCTGACCTGCGCCAGGTCACGGTAGATTTTTTGACGTCCCATCTGCAATAAATACCAATAAGCACAAAAAGCGCCCCCGTTCGGTTGCGGCTCCGAACGGGGGCATAAGGGGTATCGATTGGTGTGAGGAGGAATCATGTTCCAGAATTACGGTTGCGGCTCCGTAACCCTGTGCCTATATACTACCGGATAACTGCTAAAAAACTATGTTTTTCCTATGAACAATTTGTAAATTACCGCGCAGCCGGGCCCCTGCGGTGCAGCAAAATAAAAACGGGCAGTCACCCATTTTGAGTGACTGCCCGTTTGGCTTACATTCAGATAACGTTATACTCCTTCAGCAGCTTCTCCACTTCGGTGCCCTCGATCTTCTTGAGGGCCTCCTTCATGGCGAGCTTGCCGACGAGAGGCATCTCCATATCGGTGATCTTGCGTCCGTCGCGGAGCTTGACCGTGGCATCCAGCAGGCAGCGGATGTCGTAGACGCTGCCCCAGACCTCGGGCACGCCGCGGTCCACGTTCAGCAGGGTGTAGACGGCCTCCATGCCGGTGCGGATGGAATACTCGGTGGTGAAGATCGTGTCGCGGGCGGTCTCGGCAAACTGGCCCAGGAACGCGAAGTTGACAGCGCCCTCGGGCACGATGTCGGGGCGGTCACCCGCAGCGCGCGGCATAAAGAACGCATCAATATACGGCATCATGCAGGGCACGGTGTTGGCGCTGTTCGCGGCCATATCCTCGATCTGATCCTCGGGCACGCCCAGGTGGTACAGCCACTCCATGCAGATCTCCTTGCCGGTGCAGTCGCGCATGGGCTTCTTGATATAGTTGCCGGGCTTGTCGGTGAACAGGCTGTAGACCCAGACGCAGAGCTGATCCTTGGGCTGGTCGCGGAACTGCTGCTGACGGTTCAGCGTCCAGCTCAGCAGCCAGTTGGAGTCGGTGACCGTGACAATGCCGCCGGTGACGACCTTGCCGCTGAACGGGTCGCGCTTGCAGATCTTCTTGATATAGGGCACGATGCGCTGGTCCAGCGTCGTGACGGTGGCGCTCATCCAGTTGGACAGCTCGGGGTCATAGCAGAACTTGTCGGGGTGGCCGAAGCTCGGGTCCTGCGCGGCGATCTTGCGCCACAGGTCCCAGCCGCCGCCCTCCTTTAGCTCGGGCTTGAACTCGGCGGGGGTATCCTGGCTGCCGAGGGTCGAGTTCTCGACACAGCCGCCGTTCGTGATAAAGACGAGGTCGTTCTCGGTCAGGTCGATGGACTCTTCCTGCCCATCGTGGAGGATGTCGATGCGGGTGGCCTGCTTTTTGCCGCCGGCACAGTCGAAGGCGATGTTCGTGACCTTGGTGTCGTAGTGGAACTGAACGCCGAAGCCCTCCAGGTACTTGACCATGGGCAGGATCATCGACTCATACTGGTTGTAGCGGGTGAAGCGCAGCGCCGTAAAGTCGGGCAGACCGCCGATGTGGTGGATGTAGCGCTGCAGATAGCGCTTCATCTCCAGTGCGCTGTGCCAGTTCTCAAAGGCGAACATCGTGCGCCAGTACATCCAGAAGTTGGAGTTCAGGACCTCATCGTCAAAGAAGTCGGTGATCTTCTTGTCGTACAGCTTCTCATCGGGGGACATGAACAGGTTCATGATCTCCATGGCGGCCTTGTCGCTCAGGCCGAACTTGCCGTCGGTGTGGGCATCCTCGCCGCGGTTGCGGGTGGCGCGGCAGAGGCTGTAGTTGGGGTCGGCCTTGTTCAGCCAGTAGTACTCATCCAGAACGGTGTGGTTCTCGTCCTCGATGGACGGGATGGAGCGGAACAAATCCCACATACACTCAAAGTGGTTGTCCATCTCGCGCCCGCCGCGCATGACGTAGCCGAGGTTCTCGTAGTGGTAGCCGTCGCAGGCACCGCCCGGGATGGGGTCTTTCTCGAGAATGTGGACGTGCTCGCCCTTCATCTGGGCATCGCGGACGAGATAGCACGCCGCAGACAGCGCCGCCAGGCCGGAGCCGACGATGTAGGCAGATTTGCCGTCCACATTGGCGGGCTTTTGGGGGGTGGCAAAGGCTTCATAGTTACCGGCGGAATAATACATAAGAGTACCTCCTGTGATGATAAGGCCGCGTGCTTGTTGGGGAGCGGCCTGTGATTTACTTGGTATGTCTGTAGTATACCCGGCGGGCGGAACGGTTACAATCAGCAAAAAATCCCCTTTGATAAGAATTTTATCAAAGAGGACGGATTGTATAGATTGTGGCAGAATTGTTAAGGCGGCGGTTTGCGGGGGAGTTACTTATCGATCCGGCACGCCTCCAGAGCCTTTGTAATATCCCCGTGGATAAGGGTCGATACCCGCTCGATGAGGGCGGCGGGGTCGTCCTTCATGCCGGTGCGCACCCATTCCAGCGTCAGGCCGACGAAGGCGTACTTGTAAAAATTCGCGATGAACTCCTTGTCCTCGGGGCGCACGGTCATCCCGGCAGCCTTCTCCTCGACGACGCCGATCATCAAATCGTAGGTCAGGCGGTAGAGGTAGTTCTCGATATGCTCGCGGCTGATGGAATGATAAACCTTGGTGACAAAGACCTTGTCCTTCTGCACGGCCTGCAGGATCTGCAAAAAGCCCTGCTGCCAGGTGTCGTAGGTCTTTTGCCCGGCCAGCGCACGGGTCGCGCTCTCGATGCAGGCCCACTCGACCAGATCGTAGATGTCCTTGAAATGGTAGTAGAACGTCATGCGGTTCACGCCGCAGTGTTCGGTCAGGTCGGTCACGGTGATTTTGTCCAGCGGCTTTTCGGCCAGCAGGTCCTTTAAGGATGCGACCAGCGCGCGCTTTGTCATTTGGGACATGGGTGCGTTCTCCTTGTTATAAGCGTTACGGCGGATGCGGGGCGTCGGGGACGCCGCCCCCCTGCAACCGTAGGGGCGGATTCCATATCCGCCCGCGGCCGTTTGCGGCAATATCATTATTATAAAAGAAGATTATGAATTTTTAAACCCCTGCACCCGCTCCCATAGCGTCACGACCCGCTTGCGGGCCATGCAAGAAAAAAATTGCGGAAAGGGCGAAACTGTGGTATAAAAAGGATAATAAATCTGGTAAGGAAGTGTTCCCCATGCCCGAAATGCTTGATATTGTCGATGAAAACGGCGTCCCCACCGGTCAGAGCGTGCCGCGCACGACGGCCCATGCCGAGGGGCTGCGCCACCGCACCAGCCATGTCTGGATCGTGCGGCGCAAAAACGGCAGGGTGCAGGTGCTTTTGCAGATGCGCTGTGCCGCCAAGGATTCCTACCCCGGCTGCTACGATATTTCCTCTGCCGGGCACATCCCGGCGGGCGCGGAGTTCGTCGGCTCGGCCCTGCGGGAGCTGCGCGAGGAGCTGGGCGTGACCGCCGCCCCCGCCGACCTGCACGAATGCGGCCTGCGGCGGTTCCGCTTTGAGGCTGAATTCCACGGTAAACCGTTCAAAGACAATCAGGTCAGCAAGGTGTTCTGCCTCTGGCTGGACCGCGAGGCCGAGGATTTTGCCGTGCAGAAGTCGGAGATCGACTATGTAAAATGGTTCGACCTGGACGAGGCCGTTGCCGCCGTGGAGCAGGGCACGATCCCCAACTGCATCTTCCCGGAGGAGCTGGGGATGGTGAAGAAGTTTGTGGGGCAGACCGGGGGCGGCTGCTGACGCTGACTGCGGCGGGGTGAGGGCACCCCGCCCTACGTACAACGTTTAAGAGGGATTGTAGGGCGGCCTGCCCCAGGCCGCCGCGGACGTGCGCGGCGGAACGAACAGCCCGGGCGCAGCCCCTCGGGGGAAGGCAAAGGCTCTCCTTCTGTGTTGCCAAATCCGCAATTTTGTGTTGCCTAATGCTGAAAACCGTGCTATAATACATACATCAACGCTGGATATACACGAGGAATTGCATATTTTTGCAGGCGCGGGCCGCATAAATGTATAACTATTCGTCAACCTGCCTAAAACAACCGCGAAAATGGAGAATCCTTTGGCAGTTTTACCGCTTGCAAAATGTATAAAAGAGTGTATAATATACAGCAATGAATGAATAAATATTCAAGACACACAGCAAGCAACAGCACCCTGCGGGTCTTGACAAATACGGAGAGGGGAATTTCATCATGAAAAAGGATAAGAAAGATATTAAAAAGGTAGTTCTGGCATACTCCGGCGGTCTGGACACCTCCATCATCATTCCCTGGCTGAAGGAAAACTACAACAACTGCGAGGTCGTCGCAGTCTCCGGCGACGTCGGCCAGGGCACCGAGCTGGACGGCCTGGAGGAGAAGGCCATCAAGACCGGCGCGTCCAAGCTGTACGTCCTCGACCTGAAGAAGGACTACGTCGAAAACTACATCTGGCCCTGCCTGAAGGCCGACGCCAAGTATGAGGACTACCTGCTGGGCACCTCCCACGCGCGTCCCTGCATCGCCGCCGCGCTGGCCGAGATCGCCAAGAAGGAGAACGCCGACGCCATCTGCCACGGCTGCACCGGCAAGGGCAACGACCAGGTCCGCTTTGAGCTGACCCTGAAAGCGCTGGCCCCCGATATGGCCATCATCGCCCCGTGGCGTGAGTGGAGCATCAAGAGCCGTGACGAGGAGATCGACTACGCCGAGGCCCATAACATTCCCCTGAAAATCAACCGTGAGACGAACTATTCCAAGGATAAGAACCTGTGGCACCTGAGCCATGAGGGTCTTGACCTTGAAAAGCCGTCCCTGGAGCCGCAGTACAATAAGCCGGGCTTCCTGGAGCTGGGCGTCTCCCCCGAGCAGGCCCCCGACAAGCCGACCTACGTCAAGATCCACTTCGAGAAGGGCATCCCCACCGCCGTGGACGGCAAGGAGATGGAGAGCGTTGAGTTGGTCGAGTACCTGAACAAGCTGGGCGGCGCGAACGGCATCGGCCTGCTGGATATTGTTGAGAACCGTCTGGTCGGCATGAAGAGCCGCGGCGTCTATGAGACCCCCGGCGGTGCCATCCTGTACAAGGCGCACGATGTTCTGGAAACCATCACCCTGGATAAGGAGTCCATGCACTTCAAGGCACAGCTGGCCCAGAAGATGGGCGAGTTGGTCTACAACGGCCAGTGGTTCACCCCGCTGCGCGAGGCCATCAGCGCCTTCACCGACGACCTGCAGAAGACCGTCACCGGTGATGTGACCCTGAAGCTGTACAAGGGCAACATGATCAACGCCGGCGTCACCAGCCCGTACACCCTGTACGATGAGCAGACTGCCTCCTTTGGTGAGGATGACGATTACAACCAGGCCGATTCTGCCGGGTTCATCAACCTGTTTGGCCTGCCCATCGCCGAGCGCGCCAAGCTGGCCAAGAGCTGGCCCACCGAGGAATAAAAGTAAGCAAACAAACGCCTAATATGCAACCGCCAAGGGGCGTAGACACCCTTTGGCGGTTTTGGCGTTACTGACCGGATGAGGGACGGCCTTGCCGCGATTGTCCGTAAAGGGGGCCGGAAAAGCGCGCCCCTCATCAGTCCGCTTCGCGGACAGCTTCCCCCAAGGGGGAAACCTTTAGAAAACGGAGGAAAAACTTATGCCACAACTTTGGCAGGGCCGGGCCAGCAAGGCCGTTGACAGCCGCGTAAACGATTTTAACTCCTCCATCCGCTTCGACGCGCGGATGATCGAGCAGGATATTCAGGGCAGCCTTGTCCACTCGGCCATGCTGGGCAGACAGGGTATCATCTCCCAACAGGATGTGGACGATATTCACAAAGGTCTGCACTCTATTTTGGAGGATCTGCACAGCGGCGCACTGGAGATCGACCCCAACGCCGAGGATGTGCATACCTTCGTCGAGCAGACGCTGACCGCCCGCGTCGGCGATGCGGGTAAGCGGCTGCACACCGGCCGCAGCCGCAACGACCAGGTGGCGCTGGATATCCGGCTGAACCTGCGTGCCGCCAGCGAGCATCTCCAGGGCCAGATCAAAGAGCTTATCAACGTGCTTTGTGACCAGGCCGAGAAGGGTGCAGGCTACGTTATGCCCGGTTACACCCATTTGCAGCGCGCCCAGCCTGTGACCTTCGGCCACCAGCTGATGGCCTACGCCTGGATGCTGCTGCGCGATCTGGGCCGTTTGCAGGACGCCACCAAGCGCATGGACGCCGAGTGCCCCCTGGGCAGCGGCGCACTGGCGGGCACGACCTACCCGCTGGACCGCTTCTACACGGCGGAGCAGCTGGGCTTTGCAGCCCCCTGCGGCAACTCCATCGACGGCGTGTCCGACCGCGATTTCTGCATTGAGCTGTGCAGCGCCATGGCCACCTGCATGATGCACCTTTCCCGCCTGAGCGAGGAAATCATCCTGTGGTGCAGCTGGGAGTTCAAGTTCATTGAGCTGGACGATGCGTTTACGACCGGCTCGTCCATCATGCCGCAGAAGAAAAACCCCGACTTCGCCGAGCTCATCCGCGGCAAGTCTGGCCGCGTAGTAGGCGACCTTATGGCGCTGCTCACCACCATGAAGAGCCTTCCTTTGGCCTACAACAAGGATCTTCAGGAAGACAAGGAAGGCGTAATGGATGCCTGCAAAACCCTGCATGACTGCCTGGTTTGCATGGAGGGCATGATCTCCACCATGAAGGTGAATGTTGACGCAATGCGTGCTCAGTCGAAGAAGGGTTACCTTGCCGCAACTGACGTTGCCGACTACCTGGCCAAGAAGGGCTTGCCCTTCCGCAAGGCTCATGAAATCGTTGGTCATCTGGTTCTTCTGTGCGACAAGCGCGGTTGCGACCTGGACGATTTGAGCCTGGAAGACTTCAAAGAAGCATCCGATCTCTTCGAGGCCGACATTACCGAGGCTCTCGACCTTGAATCCATCGTTGCTGCCCGCACCACCTACGGCGGAACCGGCAACAGTGTAGTTGCTGAGCAGATCGAGCTTGGTGCTGCGAAGCTGGCAGAAGACAAGAAGCTTGCCGAGTAGTACGTTCCCAAAACAATAATTAAAAGCCGCAGTGCCTTAGGTGCTGCGGCTTTTTTTGTTGCATTGATTGGCTCATAGTGCAATTTCTATTCAAGATCCATGGTTTGTGCAGATTGGCGGCGGCGACAACAAGCGTGATAAAATGCAGAAAACTATATTTAGGGAGGTTCGATGGCTTCACGAGCTAGAAAAAGCAAGCACGGTGCTCGCCAGGAAAAAGCAGGTTTAAGGCTTGGCGTTGCGGGTGCTGTTACTAAATCGACGCCAATCAGTGCGTATGCCAAACCCAACGTTCGTTTCCCAAACAGCCGCACAAACACCAACGCGACACGTCGACCTAAACCAGTATTGATGAAACCACGTGACATAAAATACGCCATCGCAATCATCCATACCGTACTGCTCCCAAATCCGGCAACCGCTGTATCCATAGGCACGATGCCCAATAACACGGTTAGTGTCAACCCAATGATTGCGACCCCGGCGATTGGTAACGGCCGCGTAATACAACCAATAATGGTTGCCACAAAAATTGCCAGAATATGCCATGCGTTCATCGAAACACTGGCTGGTTTGATAGGACTACTTAACCAAATGATCAGGCCCACCAATAACGGTGCAATAAAATCACGATACTTGACCTTATTTAGTGTCATCTCAATTCCTCCTCATACTTACTCATCATTTTTATGATGCCACATTCATCATGGTCAGCATCTTGGCTGCGAAATGTTGCATCCGGGCACGCTCATCATCTGATAGCTCAGCTTCGATCACTTTTTGGAGCCCGTTGCGGTTAATAATGGCGGGTGACCCCAAGTACAAATCGTTAATGCCATATTGACCAGACAAAGCGGCGGAGACAATCAACTCAGCATTTTCATCGTTCAAAATTGCTCGGCAGATTTGCATCAAACTAACGGCGACCCCATAGAACGTGGCCCCCTTCTGACTAATGATTTGACCACCTTTACCACGAACAGCTTGCTCGATTTCAGCTTTGAACTGA
>ERZ773131.2718-NODE-2718-length-10978-cov-3.129818_pt1 | contig 10978 bp, 9 predicted proteins | sample MGYA00511082_ERZ773131 | MGnify/ENA primary metagenome ERZ773131 (study PRJEB29015, sample SAMEA2737813) | human gut metagenome | biome: human gut; feature: human-associated habitat; material: faeces | place: China | collected 2012 ... | reverse complement strand
ACGGCATGACCGACACCATGGGCCGTATGCACTCCGACGCCCAGTTCGCCGGTTCTTCCTCCGTGCCTGCGCACGTCGACATGATGGGTCTCATCGGCATGGGTAACAACCCCATGGTCGGTGCCACCGTCGCCTGCGCTGTCGCCGTCGAGGAGGCCCTCAAGGCCTAATCGCGCTTGCGCGATGCTCATATAGTTGAGCTTTGGAGCCGCTATCCACCCGGGTAGCGGCTCTTTTTGTTTGCGCTGGCGCAGGGTATCTAATGCCGATATATCAGCTGGGGCGAAATACGAGATGTGAAGAGATGGAGCGTCAGAGCGTCCATGACGCCCACCTGCCATATTTGCCCTTTACCGATTTGACGAGTCTTTGCGGCCCCATTGCCGATCACCCGTGCGACAATGCGCCGGACGAGAAAGGAATCCGATGGAATCGACTGATGTACTGGTAATTGGATCTGGCATTGCGGGCCTTTGTGCCGCCATCGAAGCGGCACGCACGGGTGCAACCGTCACTGTGGCAAGCGCCGGCAAGACTATGAGTGGATCGAGCTTCTTCCCCGGAACCTGGGGCCTGGGGCTTATCGGACCCGTTAGCGAAGACGACGAACAAGACCTCATCGATACCATCCAGACCGTTGCTGGCGGCGTTGCCGACCCCGAACTCGTCCAAACGTTCGTCCACGGCATTCCCCAAGCGATTGACTGGCTCGAGCAAGACCTGGGCGTTGAGCTCCAGCGTCCGCAAAGCGCCAAGAGTGCTCAACAAAAGCAATTTATCCCCTGCTTTGACCACAAGACGCGCATGTGGCGCGGCCTCACCCGCAAGCCCCTTGAGGACGCTCTGACGACCTGGATCGAGTCGCTCGGCATTCGCCTGCTCCCCCGCCATGAGCTTATCGACCTTGTTGAGGACACGAACGGCAGAATAACCGGAACCGTACTCTACGACCTTACCGAAAATCGAATCGTGCCCTTTGCTGCCAAGGCCACGATCATCGCAGCCGGTGGCACAGGCGGCCTGTTCGAGCGCAGCCTTACGTCGGCTGATGTGCTCAGCTCCTCGCAGGCCATCGCACTGGCGCACGGCGCAACACTTACTAATATAGAGTTCATGCAGATGATGCCCGGCTTCATCGAGCCCAGGCGTAACTTGGTCTTCAACGAGAAAACCTGGCGCTACGTGCATGTAGACCAGCCGGTAGATATTGCCGACGACAAGCTGAACGACCTGCTCGAGCAGCGCTCTGGATATGGTCCCTTCACGTCACGCTTGGCCTCCCGCGCTATCGATCTCGTCATCGATCAGGCAGGTGTCGAAGGCCTGGCACTCCACTACGACTTCCCCCGCGAGGATGTCCCAGAGTTTGTGCAGACCTTTGCCACCTGGCTGCAAGACGAGCACGGCATCGCCCCGACTGACGAGATGCGCGTTGCGATGTATGCCCACGCCGCTAACGGCGGTATCAAGATCGACATGACCGCGTACACGGGCGTTGAGGGCCTCTACGCCTGCGGTGAGGCAACAGGCGGCATGCACGGCGCCGACCTCATTGGTGGCTTGTCAAGCGCCAACGGCATCGTATTCGGACGTATCGCGGGCGCATCGGCAGCCCTCACAGCGCAGAAAGAGCCTGAGGCGGCCCTGAAGGCGGATATCACCCTCCCCCAGTACGGCATTGCCACAACAGATGCCGAACGCCTGACACACAGCCTTAAGCACACGATGAGCACCTATTGCATGATCAACAGGACCGAAGCAGGTCTATCCAAGGCCCTGCAACAGCTTGAAAGCCTGAAAGACGAGGCAACGGCGCTGAGCAAGCCGCATGCCAACGACAGCGAAGTCGCAGCCCTCGCCCGCCTGCAATCGCAGATTCAGCTGGCACAGGAAATGGTCAAAGCCATGCACAAGCGGACCGAAAGCCTGGGTTCGCACTATCGATCGAATTAAACTGGACACCTATCTAGAGCAGAGCACAACTAATCGATATCTATGGGCCCCGTGACCTCGAAGTGGCACGGGGCCCATTCGTGTCCGCACGGCAGCGTATCCTTATTCTGAGTACAGAGCGGGCAAAGCGCGCATAGACAATAGATCAGCGAGGAGGAGATATGGACAGTAGAGATATCGAGAAGTGGCGTATCGAACTTGATAGCTACGCCAATGTGGAAGACGGCGTTGAGTATTGGCTCGCACGCGATTTAATGGAACCCATGGGGTACACTCGATGGGAGAACTTCGCCGAAGTTGTTAAGAGGGCAAAAGTCTCGTGCGAAACAAATAAAACTCCAGTTGATTCCCATTTTCGTGACACCACGAAAATGATAACTGCCGGTGTCGCCGCTCGCGCGGTTAAAGACTACAAACTTACGCGCTATGCATGCTATTTAATCGCACAGAACGGAGATTCAAACAAGCCAGAGATCGCGCTCGCCCAGGCATACTTTGCCGTGCAGACGCGCCGCCAAGAGCTCATAGAGCAGCGCTTCGCAGAGATTCAGCGCTTGCAGGCGCGTCACTCGCTATCCGATTCAGAGAAACAGCTCTCGGGTATTGCGTTCAAACGCGGCGTGGACTCCAAAGGATTCGCGATCATCAAGTCGAAGGGCGATGAGGCGTTATTCGGCGGCAGAAGCACGGCGGAAATGAAGCAGTAGCTCGGCGTACCCAAGAGCGCGGCATTGGCGGACAGGTTAGCCGATGTCCTCATCAAAGCAAAGGACCTTACGAACTCGATGACGGCCTTCAACGCCGAGGAACACGACTTGTACGGTCTGGACCAGATCAAACAAGAACACGTCGAGAACAACACGAGCGTGCGTGGCAGCCTCATCGACCGCGGAATTGTCCCCGAGAACCTGCCACCTGCCGAGGATACAAAAAAGCTCGAGCGTCGCGTGAAGGCAGCGGAGAAGAAACTCAAGGAAGGTACTGACGGTTTTACCGATCCCCAGGGTAGACTCGATCTGTGAAAGCGGCCGTGCCCTTTCGGGTTCGACCCCATGAAAGGTCAACAAAAAAGACGGCCAACTTTCGTTGACCGTCTAAACATGCTTTGGTGGGCCGTCAGGGGGTCGAACCCTGGACCTTGGGATTAAGAGTCCCCTGCTCTACCAACTGAGCTAACGACCCGATATCGACACGAAGCAAGAACTGGGGTGGGTAAAGGGACTCGAACCCTCGACCTACGGGACCACAACCCGTCGCTCTAGCCAACTGAGCTACACCCACCGTGTCCTGTGCGCTTCGCGCTCGACTATTATTGCAAGGAACGCCACGCGATGCAAGCCCCAATTTTCAAGAATTTTGAAAAGAGTTTTTCGAGCCCGTTTCGAGCAAATCCCACCGGTTCCATAGGAGTAAACTTGCTCCACCCAATGCTCGAAAGGATAGGCATGAAAGAACTCTCCAACCGCACGGCGGCGTTTACCGATTCGGTCATCCGCCGCATGACGCGCATCTCCAACAAGTATGGTGCCGTCAACCTGTCGCAGGGCTTCCCCGATTTCGATCCCCCGGCGCAGCTGCTCGATAGCCTCAGCACCATTGCCACCGACCCCAAGCCGCTTTACCACCAGTACTCCATCACCTGGGGCTCCCAGGCCATGCGCGAGGCGCTTGCCGCCAAGCAGGAGCACTTTATGGGCATGCCGATCAACCCCAACGAGAACATCGTGGTCACCTGCGGCTCCACCGAGGCCATGATGGCCGCCATGATGACGGTCACGAACCCCGGCGACAAGGTCGTCATCTTCTCGCCATTCTACGAGAACTACGGCGCCGACACGATCCTTTCGGGTGCGGAGCCTATCTACGTGCCGCTCAACCCGCCCACCTTTGACTTTGACCGTGAGGTCCTGGAGGCGGCCTTCCGCGACAACGATCCCAAGGCGATCGTTCTATGCAACCCGTCCAACCCCTGCGGCAAGGTCTTTACCCGCGAGGAGCTCACCCTTATCGCCGACCTGTGCAAAAAGTATGACGCCTACTGCATCACCGACGAGGTCTACGAGCACATCGTCTACGCGCCCCACGAGCACGTCTATATGGCCACGCTGCCCGGCATGTTCGAGCGAACCATCAGCTGCAGCTCGCTGTCTAAGACGTACTCCATCACCGGCTGGCGCCTGGGCTACACCATCGCCCCGGCCCAGATCACCGAGCGTATCAAGAAGGTCCACGACTTTCTCACCGTGGGTGCCGCCGCTCCCCTGCAGGAAGCCGTTGTCACCGCCCTCAACTTCGACGACAGCTATTACGATGAGGTCCTCGACCTCTACACCGCCAAACGCGACTTGTTCTGCCAGGGGCTCGATAGCATCGGTCTTGAGCATAACGTGCCGCAGGGCGCCTACTACGTCATGATGGACATCTCTGAGTTTGGCTATGACAGCGACCTCGAATTCTGCGAGGACCTCGCATCCAAGGTGGGCGTGGGCGCCGTGCCCGGCTCGAGCTTCTTCCGCGAGCCCGTCAACCATCTGATTCGTTTCCACTTTGCCAAACGAGACGAGACGCTTAACGCGGCACTGGAGAACCTCAAGTCTCTGCGTGATAAAATCGAACCGCGCGGGTAAGGACGGTCAGTAACTAAAGGCACTATAGAAACCTCGTGAACCCGTTGGGCCACGAGGTTTCTTTTTATAGCGACCTCATTTATTTTATTGAGCGCTATACTTTAGTCACGGAGCAACTCGTCCCAGAGAGGAATACTATGGCAGAGCAGCTTATCGGAGCGCTCGAGGCCGGCGGCACCAAGATGGTCTGCGCCACGGGCTATGCAGACGGTACGGTCCTGGAGCGTGAGCAGATCGCGACCACGACCCCGCAGGAGACCGTTGAGGCCGTCAATGCATGGTTTGCGAACAAGGGCATCGCCGCGCTGGGCATCGGCGCCTTTGGACCCACCGCAGTCAACCCTGCCTCGCCCCAATACGGCAAGATCCTGGAGACGCCCAAAACGGCATGGCGCTACTTTGACCTGCTGGGCACCATCCAAAACGAGCTCAATATTCCCTGCGGCTACGACACCGACGTCAACGTTGCCTGCTTGGGCGAGGTCACCTTTGGTTGCGCCCAGGGCCTCACGGACGTGGTCTACCTGACCATCGGCACCGGTGTGGGCGCCGGCGTGCTCTCGGGCGGTAAGCTCGTACACGGCATGATGCATCCCGAGGCCGGTCACATCCTGGTCACGCGCGACCCGCGCGACACCATTGGCGAGCACAGCGCCTGCCCCTTCCACGACAACTGCCTCGAGGGCCTCATCGCCGGCCCCGGCGTTAAAAGGCGCTGGGATGGCAAGAGCGCCGGAGACATGGCCGATGACCCAGAGGCCATGGATCTGCTCGCAGGCTATCTAGCACAGGCGCTCATGACCTACACGCTGTGCTACGCGCCGCAAAAGATCATCATCGGCGGCGGTGTGGCCGACCACACCCCCATCGTGCCGCTCGCACGCAAAAAGTGTGCCGAGATGCTCAACGGCTATATCGTCACGCCCGAGGTCAACGACATCGATACCTACATCGTCAACAACAGCCTCGAGGGCAAGCAGGGCATTATGGGCTGCCTGGCCCTGGGCGCACAGGCGCTTCAGTAGCAGACGCACCCACAGGGCGTGGCGCACCCGGCAAATCCGACCTATGGAACGACGCCGCCACACCTCATATAAGCCCTCCAATAAAAAAGGCCGCCTAGGACCAAACAATGCGTCCTTAGGCGGCCTTTTTGGCGCACATCAGCGACCGTAAGAGATATCGGAGCACAACGCCCGTTGCCGCTCCACAGCAGTCGATCATCACATCGGTGATCATGCCGGCGCGTCCCGGCACAAAGAGCTGAATCGTCTCGTCGATCGAGGGAATCAGCAGCAGGAACACCGCCGTGGGCAGCAGCACGTCAAAGGTGCGCCGGCCCTCAAAATCAAAGGCGTGCGTTGCCAGGATGCCGAGCACCAAATACTCGGTAAAATGCGCGCACTTACGAACAACAAAGTTGGTCACCCATTCATATGGAAGTCCCACGCTGTGCAGGAAACCGCGGATAGCTTCCATGACCGTTAGGCTCAGCGAGCCCGACCCCGAGCCGGGAACCAGCGAATTGCCCCAGATCAAGAGCGCCATCAGGCAGGTTACAACCGCCCATTTTCGATTGATCTTAACCATGCAGAAGTTATGCCTCCGCACGGAGCGGCGCGAAGCTGGCGGTACCGCCCTCGATAACGCTCAGATAAGCACGGCCCGTACGCTTGGCGGTAGAGGACTGAAGACGCTCGATCTCTTCCTCGAGGATCTGATTGACGCGCTCGTGACGACGATTTTCCATAATGCCGGCGGCAATAGCCTCGGCCCGCTCGATGCTCTCGCGCGAGATACGGGCAGTATCCTCGGGGAACACAGCACTGTGACGGCCGACATAGGCGGGGGCAGCAGGCTGAGGGGCAGCGACGGGAGCGGGGGCTGCAACAGGAGCGGGCTCGTCAATCTCATCCAGAATCGCGGTGGCGGCGGCCCACATGTCCTCGTGGCCCGAGTAATCGGCCATGGGGACATCAACCTCGAGCGAGGCGTCCGGAAGGTCGCCGGTGTCGATGCGATCTTGGGCATCAATCGATGCGGTGACGGCTGCAGGCTCATCGAGGTCATCGAGATCGATGTCCACGGCACCGGAGATGATAGGCATGCTGGCGAGGTTTGCATTGTACGGCGCAGCCTCAGCCGCCTGCTGCTGGGCAGGAGCGCCCCAAAGCGAGCTTTCGGCGGCACGGCGGGCGGCAACAGCCTCCTCGTCCGCGGTCATGGCTTCATCAACGTACGAATTGTCGGCAGAAGCGTTCGCGTCCGCCGAGGTAGCGCTGTAGGCGTTATTGGCTGCCGCGTTGGCGACGAGCGCCACGAAAGCCGCCGTGCTGCCCGCAGGGGCGGCCTGGGAGCCAGACACGGCGCGTGCCGCGGCGGCGATGTCGTCGCGATTGAAGGAGCCGGTCTGCCCGCCGTTGGTGAGCTCGTCGATGGCGACTTGATAGACGTCGCGCGAGTGTGCAGGGTCGCAGCTCACCGGCGAATCGTCGTCAAGCATACTGTCGATCATGGACCAAGCCTCGTCCTCGTCCATAGCATCTGCGGCTCGAGCGATGGTAGGGACACCATCATCGGCATGACGGCGCTGGAACGCACCAGTCAGGCCGGAAAGGAATGCCGAGGTAGACTGCTCCGACTGAGCCTGAGAAGCAGAAGCCGCAGCGTACGGAATCGCATCCTGCTGCTGAGCTGGAATCGAGGCGGTCTTGAACTCGCTTTGATGCTGATTGAGATTGGCGGCACCGCCCATGGCATCGGGCTGGAACAGACGCTCTTCACGCTGCGCACGATACTCGGAGATACCCAGCGAGGCGGCATAGATACCCACGCCGGTCACGGACAGCAGAGCCGTCACGGCATAGATGCCCACGCCCGCCACCGCGCCCACGGCGAAGGGAACCGCACCCGCCACGACCGTCTCGTTCACAGACGAAAACGGCAGCGTCGCGGCATACATAACCACGGGAGCGGCAAGGCCGATCCCGCACGAAAGTCCGGCAAGGACTGCTCGTTGTGTTGCATCAGAAGAAGCCATGAGCTCTCCCCATCTTCCAGCACCCAAATCGCATCATTCAGTTGGCTGCGCGAGAGAAGATGAAGCGGGGCTATGCCCCAAAGCAACGGTATATGGTTCGTTTCATCTGCGTTTTCCGTCGCGAAGCTTAAAAGTTATTATGCGAAACCGTCCTGTCGATTGCAAGTGACGATGTCGGATTGAAACGGGAAACCTGCTGCTCGTCGGTCTTACGGTCAAAAATAAGCGCGGAGCGGCGCTATAGAAAAGGGCCGAGGCTCAAAGCCCCGACCCTTTATTGCATTGATGACTATCGCTGCGTGTGGATGACAACCTAGAACGTCTGCTCGTAGTCGCTGTGTTTTTTGGCCGAACGCACCAGGAACTCCTGGTTGGTGTTGGTGCCCTTAAGACCCTTGATAAACGATGCGGCTGCGCGCTCGGTGTTGTTCATGCCGGCAAGAATGCGACGCAGACCAAAGACAAACGGACGCATCTGCTCGTCAACCAACAGGTCCTCGTTACGCGTACCGGAGGCAACGGGGTCGATAGCCGGGAAGATGCGGCGGTCGGACAGGTCGCGGTCGAGCTTAAGCTCCATGTTGCCGGTGCCCTTGAACTCCTCAAAGATGACTTCGTCCATCTTGGAACCGGTGTCGATGAGGGCAGAGGCCAGGATGGTAAGCGAGCCACCGTTCTCGATATTGCGGGCTGCGCCCAGGAAGCGCTTGGGCGGATACAGTGCCGCCGAATCGACGCCGCCCGAAAGGATGCGGCCTGAGGCGGGCGCCGCCAAGTTGTAGGCGCGGGCAAGACGCGTGATGGAGTCGAGCACCACCACGACGTCGCCACCCAGCTCTACGATGCGCTTGGCGCGCTCGATGACGAGCTCTGCCACGCGGGTGTGGTTGTCGGCAGGCATATCGAAGGTCGACGCCACAACCTCGCCCTTGATGGAACGCTGCATATCGGTGACCTCTTCGGGGCGCTCGTCGACGAGCAGGCAGATGAGGTGCACCTCGGGGTTGTTAATCGAGATAGACTGGCAGATCTTCTTGAGGATCGTGGTCTTGCCGGCCTTGGGCGGGGACACGATCAAGCCACGCTGACCCTTGCCGATCGGCGACACGATGTCGATGGCGCGACCGGTAATGGAATCCTTGCCATGCTCCATGCGCAGCGGCTCGTTGGGATAGACCGGGGTGAGGTCGCCGAACTTGGGACGGTTGCGAATCTGCTCGGGGTCCAGACCGTTGACGGTCGTGATTTTGGCGAGGCCGGCGCGCTTGTCGCCGCCGCGCGAAGGACGAAGCGAGCCCTCGATGACGTCGCCCGTGCGCAGACGCGCGGAGCGGATGAGGTAGGCGGGCACGAAGGCGTCGTCGTTGGACTTCATGTAGCCATGGGCATGGATGATACCGGAGCTGTCCGGACGAATCTGCAGGATGCCCTTGATGTCGCGGAAGCCCTCGGCCTTCGCGGCGGTGACGTAGATCTCCTCGACGAGCTCGGCTTTCTTCTTGCCGGTCGTCTCAATCTCGAACTCCTTGGCCTTCTCGCGCAGCTCGGCGACCTTCATGGCCGCGAGCTCCTCGCGCGAAAGCGTGGGCTCGGTGGGAGCGGCATTGCGCTCCTTATTGCGCTGCTTGCGGTCGCGCTGACGGTTGCGGCGATCGTTGTTACGCTCGTCCTTGCGCTCGTTGCGGTCATTACGCTCGTCGTTGCGCTTGTGCTGACGGCGGTTGGGGCGAGCGCTCTCTTCGGTCTCGACGGGGGCGGTGCCATCGGTTGCGGAGGCGTCTTCGTTAGCCGAAGCATCATCGCTGGCCTCGGCATTGGAATCGCCCTGCGGCTCGGCCTCGGCATGCTGCTCGACGGCCTTGGCCTTAGCGGACTTCTTGCGACCGCGCTTGGGCTTCTCGGACGCAGACTGTTCGACGTCTTGGGGCTCGGCGGCATCAGTCGATGCATCGGCGGTCGTCTCGGCGGAAACCTCGGACGCACCCTTCTTGGCAGCCTTGGCCTTGGACGTGCGCTTAGCAGCAGTACGATGGCTGCGACCAGGACGGACGTCGGCGGGCTCGACATCGGCAGAAACGGCCTCGGAAGTCGTAGCATCCTGGACGGGCGCGTCGGCAGCGGTTGCAGGCTCGGCGGTCGCCGCAGCATCCCGAGCGGCGGCGGCTGCGGCTGCGGCCTTCTCGGCCTCGACGAAAGCCTTGGGCTTGCGACCGCGACGGTGCGGGCGCAAAGCCGGATCGACAACGGGAACTTCGCTGGCCTCGACAGGCGCAGCGGGCTCAACAGGCGATGTGCCCTCCCCTGCCGCGGAACGGACCGAAGCCTCAGCGAGCTCGGGGGTTACCTGATCGGCAACCTGCTCGGCCTTAGCAGCCGTGCGACGGCGTGTGCGCGGTACCGGCTTCTCGGTTGGCTGGTCGGCGACAGGGGTCTCGGTGGCGGCAGGCGTCTCGGGCACAGACGGAGCTGCAAGCTCGGTCAGAGCCGCGGCCTCGCGCTCGGCAGCACGACGGCGGGCGCGCACCACCTGAGCCTCGCTAATCTGCGCCAACGCACGTGCCTGCGCGACCTCATCGGAAATCGGCACCGAGGAGTCAGCTGCAACGGTGCGCTTGGCGCGCGTCGTGCGCGTGGTACGGCGCTTGGGCTTGGTGACCTCCTCGCCGTCATCGGCAGGCTTGGCCGCGCGGCGCGTACGCTTGGGCTTTGCCGGAGCAGCCTCCTCACCAGTTGCAGACACGGCCTTCTCAGCCGCTACAGGCGTAGGCGTCGAAGCAGCCTTAGGCGTCTCAGGAGCCGAGGCTTGCGCGGGCGCCGCGACCTGGTCCGACGCAACCGGTGCAGCGGGAGCGGCTTGCGTCGTCGTTATTTCGATTTCTTGCTGTTGATCAGACACAGTGTTTGCTCAACTTTCTTTTCAAGCCCTGTGATCACATGCTCCCTGCATAAACCTTCAGGGCGGCTAAACAGTCTAGCTCCGTCAAATACCGACGGACATCATTGATCTGTATCGAGATATTTGCGTCATATACGCAGCGTTAGTGTAACACAACCGCAACCACCTGCAACTTAGTCATTGAGGACGTTCTTAAACGACTAGTCAAAAGGGACAATCTTTGGTTTACCGCCCACAAACCTGAATGCCTCCGCCAAAACTATGACGGTTTACTACGACGAATCGCTCAACCGCGACCACTCCGAAATTTGTTGAACTAAAACCGCAGGTAGATGCCTTGCACTTTTTTGCGAAAAGCCGGCGTGGTTGGAATTTCTCAATTCATCGTAGTAAACCGGCATAGTTTCGTATTTCCAGCAGTCCCAAATTCGTCAATACGACGGCGTTTGTGCAAAAAGCCCG
>ERZ773131.2716-NODE-2716-length-10984-cov-5.619178_pt1 | contig 10984 bp, 10 predicted proteins | sample MGYA00511082_ERZ773131 | MGnify/ENA primary metagenome ERZ773131 (study PRJEB29015, sample SAMEA2737813) | human gut metagenome | biome: human gut; feature: human-associated habitat; material: faeces | place: China | collected 2012 ... | reverse complement strand
AAGGAGAAGATCCGGAATGAGTAACGGAAAAACATATTTGGGTGTGGATATAGGTGGTACATCCGTAAAACTGGGGCTTGTAGATGAACAGGGTGTAATCCGGTATAGTGAGGCTTACGATGTTGCATTTGACAGGTATGAGACACCGATTCTTAAGACAGTTTTAAAAAGTATGAAATTGTTTCTTGCGGAACACGAGGTGACGGAACAGGAGCTGGCGGGAATTGGTGTGTCGGCTACCGGCGGTAAATGGTGTTGTCATCGGATCAGCAGGGCATATTCAAAACTGGGAAGGAAGCCGGATCAAAGAGGAGATGGAAAAAATGTTTCATCTCCCGACGACGGTATTGAACGATGCCAATGCGGCGGCTCTTGGAGAAATGTGGATCGGAGCTGCAGCAGACCGTCGGAATGTTATTGTAATGACGGTTGGGACTGGTGTTGGAGGTGGAATCATTGTAGATTCTAAGATCCTTCTGGGCGCAAATGGTCTTGCCGGTGAGATCGGACATATTGTGATAAACAGTGATGGTGAGCTGTGTTCGTGTGGCAATCATGGCTGTATGGAACATTATGGTTCAACCACTGCTCTGATTCGCAGAGTCAGAGATGCGGCATCCTGCGGGAAGATAATACTTCCGGAAGAACAGGAACTGGACGGAAGATTTATTTTTTCGGAAGCAGAAAAGGGCAGCACTGCAATGTTGGAACTGCTTGATTCCTGGATCGATGACATTGCCTCCGGTCTGGTCGGACTGGTTCATATCTTTAATCCCGAACTGATTTTGATTGGTGGGGGAGTCTCGGCACAAAAGGAGCTGTTTATTGACCGTCTGAGGGAAAAAGTGATGGCAAGATGTATGCCTCATTTTGTGAAGCATCTTGAACTAAAGGCGGCTGAACTTGGAAATGATGCAGGCTTGATTGGAGCAGTATATTATTGTATACAACAGAATGATCTGGTTTGTGATAAGTGAACGAAATGTGTGCCTGCGGTATAGGAGTCGGATGTCTCGTTTAGGTTTATTATAGAAGTGAAACAGAACTGGTTAAAAGAATCGGGTTAAATGGAAAGTATTTTCATAAAACAGGGGATCGTAATAAGGGTTTTACTTGAGAAATGGCGGAATTATGGTATAATAGACGAGAAAATGCCTGATTTAGGCAGAAATGATTTGCAAAGAAATGCAGGAGAGAAGAAAATGAAAAAATACAAATTCAAAGCGCCGAATCGTACCTTTCAGCTTTTATTGCCGTTTCTTTGTGCGGCAGATAATTTCGCCATTGTTTTTCTGCTGTGTCGATTAGGCCTGGGTATATTGGGTCGCATTGGCCTGGCGGATTTCCTGTTACAGGATCCTGTTTTAGATTACATAACAAAAGCTGTTTTGATTTTGTCGGTTGTTTATTCGCTTTTGCCGCTGGTTATGCCCGAGGGCTGCTTTTTGTACGACGACCAAGTGGTGCTTGCCCGCTATACCATTACCGCTTTGAACTGGAAGAACAAGATCGCTGTACCGTACTATATGATCGAGAACGCCTATGTGCAGTACAGCAGTATCTATTGGACTAAGGATATGTTTTCTGAATTGGTGCCCTATGGCGACTTTAACTATAATGTGGTGCTGCAACTGCGCGATGGCAAGAAATACATTTTCTCAGTCCAAGACGCAGAGGATTGTTGTGCGGAAATTATGGCAAAGGTGGAGCAGTACGCAAACAAGAGATAGAACAGGGGACCGTCCCTTGTTTTAATGGTCATTTGTGGGGGTATGATGAGAAAAAAAGCTAAATTCTTTCTCTTTTCAGAAGAATCAAAATGCAAAAAACTAATCAACAAGGGTATCGCCTTTATTTATATTGTATTGGGTATAAATGCGTACCTTTTTTTAACGCTAATTGTTTTACCGGCTTTGCGCATACCGGTAACAATGCCGGTAAAACTCATTTTCGGTATCATTGTTGGCGTGGCTGTGATCATTGCGACCTATCGCTATTATGAATTACCGAAAGGGGTTACGCTGTATAACGACTATATGCAGTTTGATGTTCACGGCGTTCCGGATTCTCGGCATAGAGAAAAATCAAATCCAAAGGTGCCGTATGCTTGTATTCAGAAAATTCAGATCTGCAAGGGTAAGCGCCCGCCGAAATCTATATTCAATTCAAAAGACGATGGTTGGTTTGATATGGGCGGTTCCGGAGAGCACTATATACGGATCACAGCAGAGATTTATGAGGAAGAAATATTCGTATTCTATGTGGACTATCCGGAGGCATTTGTAGAGGCTCTGCGCGATTATATGATCAACGCCGGTGCAGGCAAAATTTGGGGTGTGTAAAAATTACATTTAACCAAAAGAAAGGAGCAGGTCTCACGACCTGCTCTGGCTACGCTGCCTGGTCATTCACAATAGAACAGTGGATGGTTCCCTGTTTTGTAATGCTGTGCAGCATGACGAATATTAAATATACAGAGCAGATCATATGATCTGCTCTGTTTTTATAAAAAAAGAGGGAAGTACAAAAAAATGAGCCTTTTGCATTTGCAAAAGGCTCATGGTGCGAGTGTTCATAACGGATTTATGAAAAATTCAGGTTTTATCGGCAGTTGCACACATTTCTCGCTCGCACATTTGTGATTTATTCAATTTCTTCCTATAATGTGAATGTAAAATTCAAGTCAAGGAGGAAATGACAATGAGAAATCCAAAATATCACATTTACTTAACGCCTGATGAGCGGCGCACGGTTATCAACAGCCTAATTGAATTGAGAAATGAACTCATTGCTCAGGGCAGATACACCGACATCATTGACGAGCTGTTAATAAAACTCACGAAAGCCAAATCCAAGAGAATTAAGGTTAAGGAGGTCTAAATTGTGGCGACAAAGATTACATACACGCAACAGGGAGATTACTTGCTGCCGGATTTGAAATTACCCGAACAGCCAAAGGTGGAAATCGGAATATGGGGCAAGCGACATTTGAGATACCTCAAAAATCATCATCCGATTATTTACACGAATTTTCTGACAAGTTGTAAGCTCACCGCCTACCTCGCCAATGTTGACAAACAAGCAGAGGATATGTTCTTTCGGTTGGTAAAACAATTAGCCGAAAAAGAAGGCTTGACCGAACAACTCAAGGCAGATAACCAAATGCTTTGGATACGGAGAATGAATAATATCCGCAATCAAGCAACAGAAATTGTCAATAATGAATTGATATATTCATAAAATCACGGGCAAAGGTGGGTCCATCTTTGCCCGTTTCCTTTTGTCTGTAATAAACTACTAATTATATAAGCATTTTCGATAATAGGCTGCTAATAACATACTCCGAATCTTCATTGCTTGTAAGAGCTGACAAATTGACTAATTCCGTTGTGGGTGAAATTGTTCTTGTATTATACGAAATATCATTATAATTATATGAACCTGATTTAGATGATTTTCCACAAAAAATAATCAATCCCGGTTTTTCATCTGTTGATTTAACAGCACTAATAGAAAACAAATATTTCCATACCAAATCTGTTAATTGGTATTCTTGTATATTTTTTTCTTTACTGAATTTTGCATCCATAATCCAGTAGTATGCTTTATCTTGTTTTGATATTTTTATAATATAATCTGGCGTATAATAGCAGTGCTTTCCTCGCAATTCATAATTATTTAATGATAACGAAGAGTTTCTATACAACAATATTTCGTTTGAATCAAACAAAGATGATTGTAAATCATTGCCGTTACACACTTTAGGTTGATAGTATAATGTAATAATAATATCTTCCTTGCTAAACTGAAAAGTATTATTGTAACGTGTGTTTTTATAATATCCGTCTTCTCTATATTCGTATTTGTAACCACGATTAATTGTAAATCCGTTACTTAACAATGCAGACTTTAGTTTAATTAAACAATAGTATTCATAGATTTTGCTCGTCGATAAGAAAGATAAAACCAGCTCATCCTTTGAAAGGTCATAGTCTCCACTATTAAACCATTTGTACATAAACTCAAACACTTGTCTATAAGGTTTGATTTTCTTAAAAACAGGTGTGAAATTAGGCATTCCCTTCAAATCGACAACATCAGATCGTAAAATCTTTTTATAACTAAAATAAAGGTATTTAAAATCGTTCAGAAGCTTACTAATGCTATTGTGGTAGTTTTCTAAAGATTCTCTGCTTTTGCGATAAATATAATACTTTGATTCTCTATAGCCATTAATTACTCTATACTGCTTTGTTTTGTTGAGATAATAATCTACTGTCGTTTGCATTTCCTGCATAGATTTAATAAGTTCTTTTAAAAAACCTAAGACACACTGATTTTCATAATTATTTTGCGTATAATGAACAGATTTCACCAAAGTGTTTTTTGGTTGATAATATTGCTTGTTACATATAATTCCGGAATTTATATCCGTAACTTGCAGTTCATCAACGTGAGTAATTATATGTCTTATAGTTTGTGGTGTTATATCTCGAAGTTTTTCAAAAGAGGCGATTTTATCATTGTTGATAAGTTTTGTGTGAGGCGAGTTTTTAAAAAAACTCAACAAATCAACAAAAAGATTTTTTATTTCCTCTAATATGTTTATTTTTACTTGGACAGATTTTTTTCCTGTTTCTCCTACTCCGTTTCGCTTTTCATTTTTGGAATGATTTTCGTAAAGATAATTATCAGAATTATTATAAATGAAGTCAATCATTTTTTCTATGTTGCGGTTTTGTTCTCCGCCGTTTACAAAAACTGAAAGACTTGGTGAAGTATATAAAACTCCATCAATATAAACACTGATTCTAACCACACCGTAACAATCTAAAAAAGGTCTTTTTTCATTACGGCACCATTCATCGTTAATTTGATAATCTCTAATTAGCATGTCTTCATTTTTTTCATTAATTACTTTTAGCGAATATTCCTGATTATCAAATACTATACCTTCACTTTCAAATTCATCATCAAAACTCATTTCATCAAGTGGTTGTAACGGTATTATCTCAGAATGTGCACTAAAAGCAGGAGAAATTATTAGTTTGTAAGTATTCATAATAGTATAATTTATCAAAGATATTGACAGTAACCAAGATTGTATTCGGCTTGTGTAAGCATTTCATCGATAGAGTTCCTTGTTTTAATTAGTCTATTATCATCACATATTTTGACTAACCGTTCTAAGAAATCTTTGTATCCATTTCCGTTTATTTTGGGAAGAAGTTTCTGCATTACCGCATAATCAATAGCTTGGTGCTTAGCGTTTGCCGAAGTCTCATCTATCATTAATCGCTGAGCAACCAAAACATAATTATATATACTTTCCTTTACACGAAAACTAATAGGGATTCCTGCATTTGAAAATTCCTCATAGATTTGTTCTAAAACATCTCCTGATTCAATTTTGCTATCAGTGGACTTTGGCAAAAACATTTCTTTTAAATCTGACCAGAGTATCAAATCAGTAAAAACAGTTTTGATATCGGGCTTTTTTGAATAATCCATTTCTATTGATGGCAATTTAATGATCCAAGCTCGATCAATCAATCGAGGAGATAGTTCTTCAGTTGTCTGGTCATAGTTAATAGTTGCAACAAATCTTAGTGTTTCTGGAATAAATAAATCGTTTTCTTCTCCAATATTAATTTTTACGCTATCGTTTTCTCTATCGGCAATCCTCATAAATTCAGCCCAATAGTATTCAATAGGACTTAAGTTGGCTTCATCCAAAAGAACTAACATCGGAAAACTTGAATTATCTTTTTCATTGTCCAAGACTCTAAGAGCATCATATATTTTTCCATTGCTTTTATCGTATTTTTTTGTAAGCGGATTATAGTATCCTATCAAATCACGTTTTGAAGACCAACCTCTTTCAACTGAAACAGGTATAAATCTCATTATATCGGAGTTGTTCTCGTCTAACGCTCTATTTAATCCTAAACTGTTAGCTATAATATTACATATTGATGTTTTACCAGTACCGGGATTACCTGCGAAAATAGTTAAAAAACTTTGAGTAATACAGATATACATATTAATTATATCATTATACTGATAGTTTCTGTATTTTCTAACACCACTAATAATATAATCAGATAACTCTTCTTCGGATTTAGAAATAGTCGATTTAGCGATAGTATCAACACAATTGCAATAGGATAAATATTTGTCACTTTTATCTTTACTTTGCCATTGACTGGCAGAATCAAGCATCATATTTGAAATAACTGGATCAAATGCAAGTTTTGCTTCATTCATCGATTTTTCTATTTCACTTCTGAATTCATTACGAGCTTTTCTAACTTTGCTATTCAGTTCATCTTTTTGATTGTGTAAATATTTAATGGTTCCTTCGAGCTCAGTCTTTTCTTTTTGTAAATCTTTTATTTGCTCTAAATCGTCAACCTCTTTCTGAAGGGAGATTTTACGACTTTCTAACTCGTTATTTTCTTTTTTTAAGTTTTCATTAAAGAGTGTTAATTGATCATTTTCAGTTTGTTTTTCTTTTGCTTTCTGTTCTGTAAGTCTATCTTGCGACTGTGCTTCTTTTAGTTCGGATAATTCCATTTCAATATTTTGCTTTTGATTCTGCAAAATATCATAGTCTTTTGTGGATTGGTCATATTTTTCCAGTAAGCTTTTATATTCATCTGAGTTTTCCAGCTTTTCGTCCAACATGCGCTTAAGCTGAGAGTCCTCAATTTTACCCCAATCGGAGTTTATGAGTGTTTTCAATACAGTCTTCTTTGACTCGATTAGAGTGTCAAAAGTTTCAAACTGAGTTTCTACTCTTGATAATCGGCTCTTTCTTACTTCTGTAGAGAGGTCACTTGATAGTAATTCCGAATTCTTAGTTAATCTGTCAAATGCTGTTTTGCCTTTACTTTCTGTGTCTATATTGTATATTTTGTTAAGTTCTGAAAGTAAGATTTCATCTGGGATAATATCTTCTGATTGAATAGCATTTTTATCAAAATATGCAAAATCTATTTTTTCAGTTGTATAGTAATCAATATATATTGAAAAAGAGAAAACACGTTCATTGTTATAATTATCAATGTACTTTTTTATATACTTATTTATGCTGTTGCCTAAATTAGGTTTGACATACTGTGTTTTATCGATGGGTCTCACTTCTAATTGATAAGGACCGATAAGTTTATCCTTATGAGAAATCAAGACATAATCATTCTTATCGTAATTTTGATTAGATATTTCGATGGTTCCATCAATAAAATTATTATCGATTTCCGTGATTGTAGGACTCGCTACTTTAAAAATTCCTAATTTCTCAGCTAAAAATATAACTTTTGACACATCAATACTATTGTCATACATTTCCTGTATGTCAATTTGTTTTTGAACATCCTCGACTATTGAATTGTCACTATAGCTTCTATTATCCTTTATACTTAGATTCTCCGCGTTTACTGCATAAAGATTATATAGTTTTACAGATTCCAAAAACTGTTCAGATTCCTTGTGAAATTTATATGATAAATTGAATTTGCCGTGCTTTGGAAAACATTCCTTAAGTGTATCATCTTTTGCAATTTGAAAACCATCAAATATAAATTCCGGTTTAAAATTATAATATGTTCCTCTTTTCTCTATATAGCCAATATAATACTTCATTATGTTCTCCTTTGCATTGTAGTCATTAGAGTTATCGGCGTTTATAAATATATCGCGTGAAACACAAATCGAAAACTGCCTTGATTCAAATATATTTCTCAACTTGCCGCTATATGGTGGTTTGCAAAACTTATAAATAATATAAATAGTGTTTTCAATAAAATTTTCAGGGTTAATATCGTTAATAACATCATCCATAGAAGATAGTTGATCTACTGCTATTCTTTCCCTGAAATTCTGATATAAGATGTTTATCAAGCTAATATATTTTCGGTCTTTTATTGAAAAATCCATATCAGCAATCATTAAATTAATCTGTTCTTTTTTAGATGAATCGTTGATTGATTTCTGAGCTTTTTTTGATGCTCTAAAATACAGTGTATCAATTATTACTTTAAAATCTTCATCAGAAATACAATTCAAAAAAACAGCAAATTTAGATTTTAAATAATCTAAATCAGTCACATTTACCACCACCTAAATATAATTATAACACAAATAAAAGAATAATCAATAGAATTACTGTATAAATTTCACATAGATTGAGAGATAACAGAAAATACCATTAACAAACGCAAATAATTAAACCTGCCTCAATTGACAAACAAGTGTTCGATACGATATAATCATCTCATAACTTAATATTGTGAATAAGAGAAAATACGGAAAGATATTAGATTGCGCGCATCGGAATGAAGGTACGGATATTCGTATCTTCTCCGGTGCGCTTTTTGTTTTATCGACAAAAATGGCGTGATTTCTTGCTTTTCGGGTATTATAATAAGTTACGAAAAAATTTCTGAAATAGTTTAAATATTTTGGAACAATTCAGGGGTAGAAGCGTCTTTCTAATATAGAGGCACCTAACCTCGGAAAGGAGATGAATACAAATGCCAATCAAAATCAAGCGCAAAAACGGTGAGGTTACACGATACAAAAACGCTGAATATATCCCTCTGTTTTACTTTTTGCCGAAGTCATTGCTCGACAAATGCGGCGAGCTTCCTTTTCAAATTTCACGCTATCCCTATGAGCTGTTCACGGATTGGAAGCAGATAGAACTGATAGAGAGCGACCAATTTGCTCTTTTGATGTATGACGCTTTCCATTATCTTGTATGGGAATATATGGGATTGAATGTAGGTCGTGAAATATATTCGGGAGATCATCCCGCGTGGAAATTTTCTCACGCACCGTCTTTTGGATAAAAACTATGCAGGACGAGGGCGTGCTGCCGCCAATTGGGAGTCTTGTTAACGATATTCAGCCCACAACTTTTTTTGGCTTTGTCAGCGACGAATATGTTGACGCTGTTTTGAAGGATATTGTTCCGAAAACAATGGAGCGTTTCGGAATGAATGAGATCCTCGCCGTTGTCAAGGAATATCAGTGCTTTGAAGATTTCGATTATAGATATAGTCAACAGAAGAATGACTTTAAGAACAGCTATTATCATAAGAAAACCAAGCACCCAATGATCTCACTCGAAGCGTTTCAGGAGGATTACAAAAAAAATCACGACGGCGCTGAGTGGGATAAGGCGGACAACAGAATCGACTTGGAAGGCGATATAGCCGCAAAAGTTGATGTTGAGCGGTTTATGGCAACACTGTCCGAAAAGGACAGGCAGATATTGGAGCTACGTGTTGAAGGCTATACCTATCAGGAAATTGCGGATAAGGTCGGCTATAAAACGCACAGCGCCGTTAAAAAACGCATTGACAAAATCGGAAGAATATTCCAAGAACACACAAACACAGACATTGGCTTTGAATAGCACCTACTGATTGTTTTTGGTAGGTGTTATTTTTATGCCAAAAATAACACACTTTATTATTTGAAAACTGCTCCCACTTTTTTAGGGCAGTTTCACTATTTTCAGGAGGTATTTTATTATAAAAAGTTACAAAGACAAAATCATTATCGGTATCGACCACGGTTACGGCAACATCAAAACCGCTAACCATTGTTTCAAGACCGGTATAACCACCCACGACAGTGAACCGCTGTTTACAAAGGATATGCTAACCTACAACGGCAAGTATTATCTGATTGGCGAAGGTCACAAGGAATTTCTGCCCGAAAAGCAGAACGACGAGGATTACTATATCCTTACTCTTGCTGCTATTGCAGCCGAGCTTACAGACGAAGGCCTGACCGAGGCGGATGTAATTATCGCCGCTGGCTTGCCCTTGACTTGGACAAGCGGACAGAAATCGGATTTTGCCGCTTATCTGTCAAAGAGCAAAGAGGTAGCGTTCACTTTTCGGAATGTAGATTATCATATCCGAATCTGTGAAGTAAAAATCTATCCGCAGGGGTATTCTGCGGTTGTGCCTATCAAGTCTACGCTCAAAGGATTGAGTATGGTAGCCGATATCGGTAACGGTACGATGAACACACTTTATATTGTCAACGGCAAGCCGCAAAGCGGTAAGATGTTCACCGAGAAGTTCGGCACTTATCAATGTACTCTCGCTATTCGGGAGGGCTTTGTGCGCAAGACACGCAGAGAGCTGAACGACTATATCATCGACGAGGAGTTGCAAACAGGCACAGCGGATATTCCTGATTCGGATTTGGAGATCATCACCGCTATTGCCGAGGAATATGTCGCTGAGATCTTCCGTCGCTTGCGTGAACACGGCTATGATGAAAGTACGATGACGCTCTGCGTCTGCGGCGGTGGCGGTTGTCTGATCAAGAATTTTTATCACGGCAATCTCGACCGTGTAAAGTTCATTAACGACATCTGTGCCGCAGCTAAAGGCTATGAATATCTTGCAGATGTTTATCTGAGAGCCGAGGCGAAGAATGAAGGATGTGTATAAAATGACAGTACGCTTTGACCTAACCGACGCCCGAGAGCGTTATCTTGCAGAGTATATGCAGACGCTGGATGTGAAGAAGTATCAATCCCGCAATCAGTTTGTGTTAGATGCGATCACAGACTATGTGGATTTGCAGTCGATCACCCGAGAGCAGCACGATGAGGATATCCGAAGCATTATCCGTGAAGAAATGCGGGCTTGCTTTGCCGAAGCAAACTTCGCTCCGCAGCCTATGACAAACGCTCCGGCACTGACCGCAGAACAACAGAAAGAAGCCGAACAAGATATTATGGACGACCTTAAACTGTTTGATTGACGGCACGATGACGGCAAATTTTGAGACGATAAACAAAACTGCCGTCACTTTGACGGCACAACAGAATTATAAAAAGATGAAATATTATCAGCAGTATAAGGCAAACAGAATCCGTCCCGTATTACCACAGGGCGGGTTTGTCTTATACTGTAGCAAGCAGGGAATTTGTACGGCAAATTCCAAATACAACAGC
>ERZ773131.2715-NODE-2715-length-10990-cov-3.716141_pt1 | contig 10990 bp, 9 predicted proteins | sample MGYA00511082_ERZ773131 | MGnify/ENA primary metagenome ERZ773131 (study PRJEB29015, sample SAMEA2737813) | human gut metagenome | biome: human gut; feature: human-associated habitat; material: faeces | place: China | collected 2012 ... | reverse complement strand
CTTAAAAGCTTTGTCTCCTGTGGATTGTATACAGCATCCGCTACTACAAGTCCCGGACGGAACAAAGATGTGTCTTTGATGATCGTATCGTCAATATCAGGAACCATACCCACAGAAGTTGCATTGATCAGCAGATAACTCTGTGCAATGGAATCTCGCAATGCAGTATGATCATCATTGTCGAAGAGGCAGACCTGACAGCCTGTTTTAGCAGAGAGATTCTCAGCGAATTTCTGTGTGCGATTCCAGTATCTGCTGGTGCGGCGGGCAAAAATATGTACGGAAGCCGCACCGTCCAGGGCAGACTGTGCACAGATGGCCATCGAAGCTCCTCCTACTCCCATGACAGTTATATTTTTACCGGTAATATCATGTCCCGCATCACGTACAGATTGCATAAAACCGTACCCGTCTGTATTGTATCCGATTAACTTTCCGTTATCGTTCAGTACAGTATTGACAGCACCGATCAGTTGAGCTTCAGGGGAAAGCTCATCCAATAATTCTACAATTTTATTCTTATTCGGCATGGTAAGGTTGAAACCGCGAATGCCGCAAGTCTTTAATCCTGCAACTGCTGCAGGAAGAGTTTCTTCATTTACATCAAAACATAAATATACATAGTCAAGTCCGAGAAGGCGAAATGATTCATTATGCATCAAAGGAGAAATGCTGTGTGCCACCGGGCTTCCTAAAAGCGCGGTAAGACCTGTGTGTCCGGTAATATTATTCATGTTAAAATCCTCCAGTCTGTTTTGTAGCAGAGACATAAAATACTGTCTGAATTGTGACAGTATAGAAGATGCCCTTCTAAAACATAGAAATTATCTATCATTTTATTCTAACTTCAATTATATGTCAATACATGTTCATTTTGGTTTATATGATAAAAACTGTCGATTTAGTGCGACAAATAATAAGACATAATTCCTCCGTTTTGACAAAATCCGCATACTTTATCACGTATAATGAATCTCACTTACCGAAGTGAAGGAGAAGTCAGAGGCAGTATCAGACGGAGGGAAGGAAATGCATTACGAAATATACATAGATGTAGTTTTTTTCACAAATCTCCTGATAGATTACATATTGATCAGATTTACAGGAATATTATTCCGATGTGGAAGAAGCAGAAAAAGAGCTCTTCTGGGAGCTGCTGCAGGTGCGGTGTTTTCCTGCTGGATCATTTATCTGCAATCTTTTCTGAAGTCTGGGATTTTTCTTCCGGCACTTGTCCTGCTGCATGGTGGCTGTGCTGCAGGAATGCTTGTGATCGGATGTAATCTGAAAAGGGGAAGTCTGCTGCTTAAAGCAATACTTACACTGTATTTTGCCGCATTTCTGTGTGGAGGGTTCTGGGAAGTGATCGTCAGTGATAAGTTGACAGTCAAAATGTTTCTGATCCTTGCAGCAGCAACGTGGTCCGGCATTACAGCGTTGTCATATCTGATGGATTCCCTGAGAATACGGACAAAGAATATCTATCCGATAACCATATACTATAAAGGATGTGGATATCCTTTTCAAGGATTTTATGATTCCGGAAATCTGCTTATGGATTCTGTAAACGGAAAACCTGTATCTGTAGGGACAGAAAAAGTTTTATCTGAAATATGTTCAGAAGAAACCGTAAGCTGTTTAAAACACCTGAAAGAAAATCCCGGGGAGTCTGGGAAACCGGGAACTGCCGGGCTTCATCCACATTTTACCTTTTTTCACAGTATAGGAAAAGAACAGGGAATGATGCTGGCTGTTACTTTTGAGAGACTCTGCATTCAGACTCCCGCAGAGGTTGTCTGCATAGACAATCCGGTATTTGCATTTTCATTTGAAACATCCGCTTTTGGTAAGGAATACGAGGTACTTTTGAATTCCAGATTACTTTAACGGGAGGGGTTGTGACTATGAGCTGTTATCCATTACAGGTAGTGTCAAGAATGGTGATGAACCGTTCAGGAGAAGTTTTTTATATTGGTGGAAATGATGTGCTGCCGGCACCACTGGAGCCGAAGCGTGAGGCGTTTATACTGCAGAAGCTTGGAACGGGGCAGGAAGAAGAAGCGAAGTCTGTTTTGATCGAACATAATTTAAGGCTTGTGGTGTATATTGCAAAGAAGTTTGATAACACAGGAGTCGGGGTGGAGGATCTGATCTCAATCGGAACGATTGGGCTGATCAAGGCGATCAATACCTTTAATCCTGTAAAAAATATCAAGCTTGCCACTTATGCATCCAGATGTATAGAGAATGAGATCCTGATGTATCTTCGCCGCAACAGTAAGACAAAGATGGAAGTGTCCATAGACGAACCGCTGAACGTAGACTGGGATGGAAATGAACTCCTGCTTTCTGATATTCTGGGAACTGATGAGGATGTGATTTCAAGACGTCTGGAAGACGAAGTGGAGATTTCGTTGTTATCAAAGGCAATTAGAAAGCTTTCACCGCGTGAGCAGACGATCATCCGCCTTAGATTTGGTCTGGGAAAGGAGAATGCTGCAGAGAAAACACAGAAAGAGGTTGCAGACCTTCTGGGAATTTCTCAATCATATATTTCCAGGTTGGAAAAAAGGATCATGAAGAGATTGAAAAAGGAAATTGTGAAATATGAATAGACGTAATTGGGGAATGTAGTATAATGATATAAAGGATAGTAACTATTCAGCAATCCGCTTGTAACTGTGAAAGCACTGAACGGTTATGATATAAGCAAACTGTGGGAACTGTTTTGCAGTGGGTGATTCACAGATATCAAGTCGGGGAAAGAAAAAAGGACAGAAGAGAAAAGTGAAGGTAAATAAAATACAGACAGAAAAAAACAAAGATAAAACTCTGAGGCAGGATACAGAAAGCTGCATACTGGCAGATTGCAGTTTATGTCCGAGAAATTGCCATGTAGACAGAACAGCCGGAAAAACCGGATACTGTGGAATGGATCAGAAGGTTAAGATTGCAAGGGCAGCTTTGCATATGTGGGAAGAACCATGTATTTCGGGAACCAGAGGTTCCGGGGCAGTCTTTTTTACAGGATGCAATCTGAGATGCTGTTTCTGCCAGAATCGGGAAATTGCCATTGGTGACAGTGGTCTTGAGATCACTGAGGAAAGACTGGCAGAAATATTCCTGGAACTGCAGGAAAAGGATGCTGCAAATATCAATCTGGTAACCGGAACACATTATATTCCACAGATCATCGCAGCTTTGGACTGTGCAAAGAAGCATGGGCTTAATATTCCGGTTGTCTATAACTGTGGTGGATATGAGAACACAGAGACATTGAAACTTCTGGACGGATATGTGGACATTTATCTTCCGGATTACAAATATGCGGAGAGCGAATTGGCGGTGAAATTTTCACATGCAAATGATTATCCTGAAAGGGCTATGGAAGCAGTTAATGAGATGGTACGACAGACAGGAATGCCACAGTTTGATGCAGAGGGATATATGAAACGTGGGACTATTGTGAGACATCTTATATTGCCGGGGCATACAAGAAATTCAAAGAAGGTTCTGAAACTTTTATATAAGACTTTTGGAAAGCAGATTTATATCAGTATCATGAATCAGTACACACCGGTTTTTGAGCAGAAAGAATATACAGAACTGAATCGTTGCGTAACCAGAAGAGAATATGAAAAAGTTCTGGACTATGCATTTGAGCTTGGGATTGAAAATGGATTTTTTCAGGATGGTGAAACTGCCAGAGAGAGTTTTATTCCTGCGTTTGATTATGAAGGTGTGAGAAAAATGCCGTAAAATAAAAAACTCCCATAAATGGAAGGAGGCCGGTACTTTCGTACCGGCGCGTATGAAAAAGAAAAATATTTATAAGAAAGATTCATCATCTTTCTAAAGTTCATTATATCCAATAAATATGAATAAAATATGAATACAGTGTAAAAAAATAAAATTTGTTTTACCAAAATATTTTTAGAATTTCTTCCATGTATCCCTTACAAACAATATCAGTAACGGGAAAATCTCAAGACGTCCTGCCAGCATATCAAAAGTAAGGATAAGCTTTGAAAACCAGGAGAACATGCCGAAGTTTCCGGTAGGTCCTACCAGTTCCAGACCAGGTCCGATATTATTAAAGGTTGCCGCAACCGCCGTAAAATTCGTGATCAGATCGAAATCGTCAAAGGCAATCAGGAATATGGAGGATGCAAAAATCAGCACATATACAATGAAGAAAATATTTGTGGAACGAACAACTTCATGTGGGATGGCCTTGCCGTCCATTTTTATTTTCTTTATTGCATTTGGATGCAGAAAAATATGAAGTTCCTTGCGGACTGTTTTGCAGAGAATCAGGATTCTGGATACTTTAATGCCGCCACCTGTACTTCCGGCACATGCACCGATAAACATCAGCAGTACCAGGATTGTCCGCGAAATTTCCGGCCAGGTATTAAAATCTGTTGTTGCATATCCGGTTGTTGTGATAATGGAACCAACCTGGAAAGCCGCCTGCTGAAAAGCTTTGGCTGCATTTCCGAAAATATGGTAAATATTGCAGGTGATGATAAGAATTGCAATACCGATGATTCCGAAATAATACCGTACTTCTTCCATCTTAAAAGCCTGAGCAAATTTTTTTGTGATAATGAAAAAGTAAGCATTAAAGTTAACGCCAAATAAAATCATAAATACAGTAATGACTACCTGCAGATATGTACTGTAACTGGCCATGCTGTCATTTTTAATACCAAATCCTCCGGTACCTGCAGTACCGAAAGCTGTACATATGGAGTCAAACAGCGGCATACCACCGACCAGAAGAAGCAGGATCTGGATCACTGTCATTACGAAATAAATAGAATACAGAATTTTGGCAGTTGACTGTACTTTTGGCGCAAGCTTGCTTACAGATGGTCCGGGACTCTCCGCTTTCATAAGATTCATATGATAACCGCCGGTAAGTGGCAGAAGGGAGAGGATGAAAACCAGAACACCCATTCCGCCGATCCAGTGCGTGAAGCTTCTCCACATCAGCATACAATGAGGAAGTGCCTCCACATCGCTGAGAATACTGGCTCCTGTTGTAGTAAAACCCGAAACTGTTTCAAATAATGCATCTACAGGATTTGGAATGCTTCGGCTGATCACAAAGGGGATTGCTCCTATGATACTCAGAACGATCCAGCTTAATGCTACAGTCACGAAACCTTCTTTTGTGTAGAAAGCCTTTCTTGTCGGCTTTTTCCTGGTGAGAGGAAGCCCGATGACCAGGCATAAAGCAATCGTGATCAGAAAAGCTACACCGGAAGTTTCCTGATAGATCAGTGCCGTAATTGCGGGCAGAGCCATAAATACAGCTTCAATTTTCAGAATCATTCCGATGATATAGATAATAATGGAATAGTTCATAATTCGGCTCCTTTATTTTTCCAGAATATCTGTGATATCGCGAAGGCCCTTCTGAGAAGTTACTATGATAACGGTATCTCCGACCTGAATGGTATCCTGGCCTCTGGGAATCCTGACCTGACCATTTCGGTTCAGGTAACCTACAAGAAGGTTTTTCTTCAGGTTCAGTTCAGATAATGGAATGCCTGTTACCGGTGAATTTTCGCGGATGGCAAATTCCAGAGCTTCTGCCTGATTATCCAGGATATGATAAAGGGTTTCAATATTGCTGCCGATGCTGTTCTGCATGGCACGTACATACTGCAGGATATAGTCGGCTGTGATATATTTCGGATAAATGACGCTTCCGATATCAAGGTTATCAATGACATCATCAAAGGCAAGGCGGTTTACCTTGGCAACCAGTTTGGCATTGGAAACTGTTTTGGCAAAGAGTGAAAGGAAAACATTTTCCTCATCCATGTTTGTGAGTGATACAAAAGCCTCTGTGCGTGAGAGTCCCTCTTCCATAAGGAGAGAACGATTGGTTCCGTCTCCGTTAATGATAGTTGCCTCCGGAAGCAGATCACTTAAGGTTTCACAGCGGGACTCATTCTGTTCAATGATCTTAACGGAGATGTTCATATCAAGCAGGGCTTTTGTAAGGTAATAGGAAATGGTTCCTCCGCCGACAATAATGGCGTTTTTTACCTGATTGGTTTTCAGGCCGATCTTTTTGAAAAAGGCTGCTGCATTCACCGGGGAAGCAAGAATGGAAACCATATCTCCGTCGTGGATCACCTGATTACCGCCGGGAATAGATACATGATCCCGACTTTCTACTGCGCAGAACAAGACGTCGCATTTCAGGGATTCCGTAATGCGTGAGATTGTCATGCCATCCAGATTAAATTCAGGAAGCACTTTGAATTTCAGCATTTCTACACGACCACGTGCGAAAGTATCGATCTTGATAGCTGAAGGGAAGCGTAAGAGACGGGAAATTTCCTGTGCAGCTGCAAGCTCCGGGTTAATGATCATAGTAACACCCAGACGCTTCTTGATGAAGCTGATCTCTTTGGCATAGATAGGATTGCGGACACGGGCAATCGTCTGGCAATGGCCGGTTTTCTGTGCGATCAGGCAGCAGAGGAGATTCATTTCATCAGAACCGGTTACGGCAATCAGGATATCTGCATTCTCAATACCTGCTTCCACCAGCGTGTTGATACTTGCACCGTTTCCCACGATACCCATGGCATCAATGTCATCCTGAAGGGAAGTGATCACATTAGAAGAAACGTCTATAAGAGTAATGTCGGATTCTTCTTCCTGAAGCTGTTCTGCCAGGGTACGTCCAACTTTACCGCACCCAACAATAATTATCTGCATAATTCCTCCAATAAGGGGGCTGTCACATAATATCTATGTGAGACAGCCCCTTTTATATCATATTTTTGTTTGTAATTGCTCAATATTTTTGGCAATTACTTTTGTGGCTATTAAGCTAAGAATACTATAGCACCACCAGATATATTTGTAAAGCAAATATGAAATTTCTGTGATTTTTAAGATGGAGCGTATTACTGTTCATTCCGTTCTCAGTAACACGCTTCGCGATGCTAATCGCATAAATTCGCGCAGTATGTCGCAGGTTTTGGCTGCGTACTTTATTTATTGCTGTTGCATGATGCAGTGCAGGGATTATCAAATCCCGGGGTAAAAGCATAGAAGTTTTTGGCATCAAGTTCTTCCTGAATGGACTGAAGAGCTTCCCCAAATCTCTGGAAATGAACAACTTCTCTGGCACGCAGGAATTTGATGGGATCCGCAATCTCAGGTATATTGCGGACTACTCTGAGAATATTGTCATAAGTAGAACGGGCTTTTTGCTCTGCAGCAAGATCCTCGAACAGATCAGTGATTGGATCACCTTTACTCTGAAATTCACATGCATTAAATGGTACGCCACCTGCTGCCTGTGGCCAGACTCCCACTGTGTGATCGATATAATACGGTCCAAATCCGGATTTCTCAATTTCCTCCATGGAAAGGTCCCGGGTAAGCTGATGTACAATAGTGGATACCATTTCCAGATGACTGAGTTCTTCTGTTCCTATGTCGTTGAGCAAAGCAGAAGTCGTTCGGTTCGGCATGGTAAAACGCTGGGAAAGATAACGCAGGGAAGCGCTGATTTCACCGTCCGGGCCACCGTACTGGCTCATGATATACTGTGCAATTTTGGCATTGGGTTGTGTGATATTGATCGGATATTGAAGCCTTTTTTCATAATTCCACATAAATTATCTGCACGCTCCTTCCTTTTCCCATGGGAATGGCTGTTCCATCCATTTCCAGATGGATTCTCCGGTCTGATCTGTAATGTCAATAATCAGGGGACCATATGCTTCGGCGTATTCTTTTAATAGCTTTTTTCGTTCCTGCACAAGTTCGTGACAGTAAGTCAGAGCCTTTTCATCACAGGGATGTGTGTCAAGGTACAGAGTCATATCATTGACTGCGAAACTGACCTGATCGATACGGTTTAATAACTGTTTTTGGGAGCAATCTGTTTTCATCTTCGAATACCTCTCTTTCCACAAAATGGTTTGCATAACTGTGGGAAAATGGTTCCTGCATTTAATGCATACTGCAGTGGGAAATTCTCTGTAAACTTCTGGCAGGGAACATATGCCATTGCAGGTTCCAGATACTGAAGATGCGAAAACATTTCATGTTTTTTTTCTTTGACACCCGGTATAGTACAGCTGCAGTCTGTCGTGTTTCTGACAGAGCATTCGGAACTGTTCATATTTCTATTTGAAGGCTGAGGCATATTCATACCGCAGGTACGGTTATAAGGGCGGTTGCCGGAACATCCCATCCGATAATTTTCCATATATAATTCCCTTCTCTGAAAACTGTTTACATTATATTTTATGTCATGCTCATAAAACCGTGCTCATACAAGTCGAAATTTCATTGCCATAGTGAAGATTCGTTACTGTTCACATACCACTATCCCGCGAGGTGTTTTGGCATGAATATGCCAAAATCCCGAGACATACAAGCCAAAATTCCATTGCCGCAGGCAATTTGGAATGAATTTTGGCTAAGTTACTGTGAACGGAGTGAACAGTAACGAAGATTCATATCGTCTGACAGACAGATTTCTTTTTGCTTTCGAATATGTTATTATATATAGGAAATATTTGCTGCCTGCTAAGTGTCAGCATCCAAAGAAAGTCGGGAGGTACATAAAGATGAAACTTACAATATTGGGAACCGGAAATGCAAAGGTGACGAAATGCTATAACACCTGTTTTGTGCTAAATAAAGATAAAGAATATTTTATGATAGACGGAGGTGGCGGAAATACAATTCTGAAACAGCTGGAGGACGCAGGAATCAGCTGGAAAGAAATCAGCACTATATTTGTGACACATAAACACATCGATCATCTGCTTGGAATCATCTGGATGCTTCGTATGTATTGTCAGGGAATGGCAAGAGGACAGTTTGGCGGTGAAGTGACTATTTATGGACATGATGAAGTGATCAGCCTGCTGAAACAGATGGCAGAGATGCTTCTCACACCAAAGGAAACGAAATTTATCGGAGACAAAGTCCATCTGGAAGAAGTAAAGGACGGAGAAGATAGAACGATTCTGGGACACAGGGTGACATTTTTTGATATTCTGTCTACAAAGGCAAAACAGTTTGGGTTCTGCATGGAGTACGCAGAGGGAAAGAAGCTGACCTGTTGTGGAGATGAGCCATATAATGAATGTGAACAGAAATATGCCAAAAACAGCACATGGCTTCTTCATGAAGCATTCTGTCTGTTCTCTCAGGCAGATAAATTCAAACCATATGAGAAACATCATTCTACTGTAAAGGATGCCTGTGAGCTGGCACAGAAACTGGAAGCAGAGAATCTGATTCTGTATCATACAGAGGATAAAAATATTTCCAGACGAAAGGAGCTCTACACAGAAGAAGGCAGACAGTATTATAAAGGAAATCTCTGGATTCCTGATGATCTGGAAACCTACAAATTATAAAAAGACAAACCTCCGGAGGCTTGCCTTTTTTACAGCAATCTTTTTAAATGTATCATTTATGAGGGTTGCCATAGTGATTATGCTGTATGGTCCACATGTGTTTTGGTGTCGGAAGACAAAACTTCACATGTAGTATGATCCTGTGAAAAAGTTTCCATAATTCCTGAAATAGTCCTGTGCAGATAAGGACGGTACTCAGCCAGAGACACAGGCTGCTGATACAGAATGCAGCTGTAGCAGGTGGAACCTACCAGCTCAATGATCGTAAAGAGCATCAGTTCCGGATTTTTATAATGTAGTCCGCTTTGAGCAAGCATATCCAGATAGGACTGATAAAAATTATATTCGTCGTCAGGCATTTTTTCCTCAAAAGCACCCTTGAAGACACCCCAGGCAAGATTCTTTGAAATAAACAGCAGGAGAGTACGGTCTTTATTCAACTCAGTAAGAATGTAATCTATAATAAAATGTACCTGCCTGTCAAATTCGCTGATATGTGCATTCTGCACAGCCTCATGGGCCCGGAAAAACAATTCTCCGGTCTTGTGGGAAACCAGTTTATTCCGGATATCATATTTATCCTTAAATTCAAAATTCACTTTAACACACCCCTTGATTAACTTGTCAACTAAGATAATACTATAAAGTTCCCAAATTTGCAAGTATTTAAGCGGATTTTTTATATTATTTAGCTGAAATTATATCGCTTATACGCACACATTTAAACAAAACGAGCAAAGAAGCAGTCAAAAAAGAACATATTATGCCGCAAATTGTCAAAGTAAGCAGAGAAGAAGTTTGAGTAAAAAACGCTTCTTTAATAAATTTTACGGCAAAATAGACCGTACCTGAGCAAAAAATCGGCTTAAAAAATATATCTTTCACCGCAAATGAAGCACCTGTATTTTTAGAAATAATAATCATATTCCAAATAAGAATTATCAAAAATCCCATAAAATTTGAAATGGCAACGGCTGATATATTAATTGTCATTTTAGGTATAAGAATAATGTTTGTTATCACTCTTATGCCACCCGAAACGGCAAAGGGCAAAATTGTTTTTTTAGAAAGTCCAAGTGACTGAGCACAAAATACACAGCTTGAGGCAAGACAGCACGGCAAGACTGTTACAGCAAGATAAAACAAAATATCACTGCCGAATTTTGCAATATCACCATTGGAATTGCCGTAAAAAAGCGACAATATTTCGCTTGGAAAAAGTGCAAGAACAATTCCTGAAAAGCAAGAAAGAATGCTTGTATACTTTAAAACACTGTTTATTAATAAATTGAATTTCGGCGAATCACTTTCATAAGCCGAGCTGATTGCCGGAACGGCGGTCACACCGAGCGCCATAACCATCCCCGGAATAAGATTTTTAAAATCAAGTGCAGAGGAATAAATCCCGAACACATAAGTGAAAATATCGCCGTCAAAATAATTATACGCTTTTGAAAGCACAGCCTTGTCACAAAGAGTTAAGGCGTACTGAATTGACGAGGTATCAAAAAATTGAGAAACACTTTGAACAGCCGTTGCAAAAAGAAGCGGAAGAGAAAATGCGGCAAGTTCGT
>ERZ773131.2712-NODE-2712-length-10996-cov-16.416141_pt1 | contig 10996 bp, 9 predicted proteins | sample MGYA00511082_ERZ773131 | MGnify/ENA primary metagenome ERZ773131 (study PRJEB29015, sample SAMEA2737813) | human gut metagenome | biome: human gut; feature: human-associated habitat; material: faeces | place: China | collected 2012 ... | reverse complement strand
TGAAGAAAAGATCGTGGAGCTGCAGCAGGCAAAGCAGGACCTTGCCGAGACGGTCACCGGCTCGGCAGACGGAGCAATCCTGTCCATGAAACCAGAGGAATTGCTGCAGCTGCTGCAAGAGGAATAAAGAGGAGAAAACATCATGAAAGTCTGGGATCTGCACTGCGATACCCTCAGCGAGCTGCGCAAAGCCGAACATGCGGGCCGGCCCAAGAGCTTCGCGCAGAACGATCTGCATATCGACCTTGAAAAATTACAGAAAGGCGACTATCTGCTGCAGTGCTTTGCAGCATTCGTCAATCTGGGTGACAAAACGCCCGGAGCGGACCCGCTGGTGACAGCGCTGGAAGAGATCGACCAGTTCAAGCGCATCATGGCGGCATACCCGGAAAAAATTGCTCCGGTGTACACGGCGGCGGACATCCGCCGGAATGCTGCGGCGGGAAAGATCAGCGGGATGCTCACCATCGAGGAAGGTGCCTGCTGCAAGGGCAGCGTGGGGGTGCTGCGCCGGATGTATGAGCTGGGCGTGCGCATGATGACCCTGACATGGAACCACGAAAACGAGCTGGCAAGCCCGCAGCGGAACCCCGGCGGGGTGCTGGTGCCCCAGACCGAAAAGGGCCTGACCGGGAAGGGCTTTGAATTTCTGGCCGAGATGGAACGGATGCACATGATCGTGGATGTGAGCCACCTTTCGGACAAGGGCTTCTGGGATATCGTGGAGCACGGCACCCGGCCTTTTGCGGCCAGCCACTCCAACTGCCGTGCACTGGCACCCCACACCCGCAACCTGACCGATGAGATGATCCGCGCCCTTTCGGAGCGCGGCGGCATTGCGGGCCTGAACTACTATGCGCCCTTTCTGGACACCGACCCCACCCACCCGGAAAACTGCCGCAGCACGGTGGAGCTGATCGCAAAGCATGCGGCCCACTATAAGCAGGTAGGCGGTGCGCAGATGATTGCCCTTGGCAGCGATTTTGATGGCATCGATGGCCCCCACCAGCTGGAAAATGCTGCCTTCCTGCCGCTGCTGGCGGATGCCCTGCGCAAAGAGGGCTTTACTGAGGACGAGGTGGAAGGTATCTACTACCGCAATGCCATGCGCTTTTTTGAGGAAAACCTGTAATAACAACGGAGAATATGCCGATATGGATAAAAACATGACGCTGGAAAAGCGCATTGCTGCGGAGCTGTACTGCTATCAGGGCAAAATGAGCGTGTTCGTGGACGACCTGCAGGGCCATACCGTGGAGGTGGGCGCGGACGAAGAATTTGAGACGGCATCCACCATCAAGGCGTTCATTCTCGCTGCATTGTATTTGCAGGCGCAGCGCGGCAAAGCAGACCTTGCCGAAGAGATCACCTATGAGCAGAGCCAGTTCGTGGACGGCAGCGGTATGCTGCGCGCGCTGGGCGTGGGCGCAAAGCTCAAGGTGAAGGACACCGCCACCATGATGATCATTTGCTCGGACAACATCGCCACCAATATGATCATCGACTATCTGGGACTGGACACCATCAACGCCTGCATCCGGGAGCTGGGCTTTGCGCATACTGTGCTGCACAATCCGCTGCACTTTGACCGCTACCGCCGGCTTGGCACCACCACGCCGCGCGACTACGCGGCGCTGTTCGCCCGCATTGCAAAAGGGGAGCTTGTCAGCCGGGAAGCCAGCGCGGAGATGCTTTCCATCCTGCGCCAGCAGCACTACAACACCATGCTGACCCACGATTTTCCCCAGTACTATCTGGACTGCGAGGAGACCGGAGCGCCGGAGCTGATCTGGGTGGCCAGCAAGAGCGGCAGCATGAACGCCTGCCGCAACGACGGCGGCATCGTCCACACCCCCTACGGCGAGTATGTCATCGTGCTGATGAACAAGGATTTTCACGATATCATCGAGTACAATGAACACCCCGCCATGGTGTACGGTGCCCGCGTCTCGCGGATGATCCTGGATCAGGTACTGGCCTGTGAGGGCCGACTGTCCCTGTCCTGAGACGCACGTTCTCCCAAAGAACAAAATTGGAAAAATAAAAGGAATTATAACAATGGGTATCACGCTCTCGCCATGGATGATGGCGTTTCTCGTTCTGATGACGGGCTTTGCAGGCTTTGTGGATTCGGCAGCCGGAGGCGGCGGTCTTATCAGCCTGCCGGCCTATCTGTTTGCCGGGCTGCCGCCCCACTACACCTATGCTACCAACAAATTCAGCGCCGCTTGCGGTACCACTTTTGCCACCGCCAACTTTTTCAAAAACGGTGCAATGAACCTGAAGGTGGGCATCCTTGCAGCCATTGGCAGCTTTGCGGGCAGTGCACTGGGGGCACATATCGTGCTGCTGCTCAGCGATGAGCTGCTGCGCACCATGATGTTCCTCATCCTGCCAGTGGCGGCGGTGGTCATTTTGTGGCAGCGCGACCTGCCGGACCAGAACCGGGACGACGGAACCCTGAACCTGAAAAAGATCCTGCTGGCGCTGGGCATCGGCTTGGGCATCGGCCTGTACGACGGCATCGTGGGCCCGGGCACCGGCACCTTTGCCATCATTGCCTTTACCACCCTGATGGGCTTTGACCTGCGCACCGCCAACGGCAACGGCAAGGTGCTGAATCTTGCCAGCAACTACGCCAGCCTGTTCACCTATCTGATGAACGGTCTGGTGGTGTTCCACATCGGCATCCCCTGCGCCGTCAGCAACATTCTGGGCAACCTGCTGGGGTCCCATTTCGCCCTGAAAAAGGGTGCGCGCTTCATCCGTCCCATGATGCTGGTGGTGTTGGTGCTGCTGCTGGGCAAGCTCATCTCGGACGCAGTGCTGTGAGCGCCGGGCGCGCCAGAGGCTCCCTCTCCGAGGGAGCTGGCAAAACCGTCAGGTTTTGACTGAGGGAGTTTGCGCCCGTTTCCCGCTGCAAAAAACAAGCCGGGCAGCCCGCAGGCTGCCCGACTTTGCTCGGATGATCTTTTTTCGGTGGTCGCTTATTCCAGCACCAGCCCTCTGTCAAAGAATGCCAGACCAAATGCACCGGGGCCTGCGTGGGTGCCGATGACGCAGCCGATCTGGCGCACCAGCGGTTCGCCCATGTGCAGATTTTCACGGAAGTAGTTCTCGATGGGCTGCACTTCCCGCAGGCTGGAAGAATAACCGGCAACAGCGGTAAAGTCCGGGCTGATGCCGCCCAGCTCTTCGATCTTCTTGAACAGGGCCACATAGGCACCGGGCAGGCCGCGGGCCTTACCGGCCATGGCTACCTTACCGTCCTTGATGGTGATGAGGGGCTTGATGCCCAGCATCCCGCCCGCGACGGCCACAGCGGCAGGCAGACGGCCGCCCTTGCGCAGATACTTCAGATCGTCGATTGCGGCAACCAGATGCAGATGCTCCTTGGCGTGCTCCAGATCGGTGGCGATCTGCACCAGCGTCTTGCCTGCGTCACGCAGCTGCACGGCCAGACGCACCAGCAGCGATTCGCCCAGACACACGGTGGCACTGTCCACAAACAGCACGTTGTCTACATTGGCGAGGTCTGCGGCCAGCTTTGCGCACTGCCATGTGCCGGACAGCTCGTGGGACAGGAAGATGCCCAGCACTTCGTCCCCGGCGGCAGCGGCTTCCAGATAGAACTTCTCGAACAGCTCCGGGCTGGGCTGGCTGGTGGTGGGCAGCTTGCGGCAGCTGGCCAGATGGGCATAGTACTCGGTGGGGGTCATGTCGATGCCATCCCGCAGGATGCTGCCATCCTCCAGCGTCACGTTCAGAGGGATCACGGTCACGCCCAGCTGCTCGGCTTCGGCGGGCAGGATGTCGGACGCAGAATCGGTGAGAATACGGATCATAAAATACCTCCGGATTTCCGGTAAAAACAAATTCAAGTCATGTTTCCCGACGCTTTGCAATAAAACGTCGGGAAACATTATACCAGAATCCACAGGGAAAAGTCAATTACCTGAGCGAAAATTGCTTCGTCCCAGCGCAAAATACTTGCGTAAAAGCCGCTGCTTATGATAAGATAGGCGCTGAGAAACGCACGGCAGGGAGGGCAGGCCATGGAGCAAAAGGCAAAAACAAGGGCGCTGCTGGCTGCATTCGGCTGCGCACTGGCCTACCTGCTGGCAGGCAAAGTGCTGGCATTTCTGCCTGCCCCGGCGTGGGATGTGCGGGCGCTGAGTTTTGTGCACCACTGCATCGCTGCACCTGTCGTGGAGGAACTGGTGTTCCGCGGGGCCATCCAGCAGCTGGCGCAGCCCTTGGGCAGATGGCAGGCCGCGGCGCTGCAGGCGGTACTGTTTGCGGTGCAGCACGGCACCCCGGCGGGCATGGCGTGGGCGCTTGGCTGCGGCCTTGTGCTGGGCGCACTTCGTGAACGCACCGGCAGGGTATGGCCGGGGATGCTTTTGCATACATTGAATAATCTGCTGGTTTTTGCAGCAGGATAAAGGGGAACCTATGACCGATTCTGAACTGATGGGCCTTGCGCTGGAAGAAGCCCGCAAGGCGGCTGCACTGGGCGAGGTGCCGGTGGGGGCCGTGGTGGCCCGCAACGGCGAGGTGGTAGCTGCCGCCCACAACACCCGCGAGACCGAAAAAAACGCCCTGCATCATGCAGAGCTGCTGGCCATTGATGCCGCCTGCAAAAAGCTGGGCGGCTGGCGGCTGTGGGAGTGCGAGCTGTTCGTCACGCTGGAGCCGTGCCCCATGTGCGCCGGGGCCATCATCAACAGCCGCATCCGGCGGGTGGTATACGGCGCGGCAGACACCAAGGCGGGCTGCTGCGGCAGTGTGACTGACCTGTTTGCAATGCCCTTCAACCACCACCCGGTGGTGGAGCAGGGGCTGCGCGCAGAGGAAGCACAGGAGCTGCTGCAGGCGTTTTTCAAGGATCTGCGGGCACGGCTTGCGGCCCGGCCGAAGTGGAAACCGCCTGTATGACCGGCATGGAATATGAAGAAACCGTAAAAAAGTGGAAGCTGCGTGAAAAAGTAGGCGGCTTCCACTTTCTTTTTTCGGCAAATTGTGCTATATTATTTAATGGTGTTTTGTCGAAACCCATCTTATGCAGCTGTCTGCCGCGCCGAGCACCGGACTTTGACCGGATAAGAAATGGACGCTGAACGGACGGCGATGGGCCGCACAGACATCTCCTGCACGGCATACCTTTGCAGTGCAGAGATCACGACAGGAGGACTATACTCTTGTACGAAGATGAATTTGAACTGACGTTCAATCTGTCGGGTGAGGAGCCGCAGCCGGAACAGGCTGCACAGGAGCCGCCCGTACCGCCAAAGCCAAAGGCGGCAGCACCCGTGGTGGACGAACCCACCCGGGTGATGGTGCTGGAAAAGCCCCAGCCTGCGCCGCAGCCGGAAATGCCGGAGCCTGTGCAGGAAGAGCCGGAGAAAACACCGGCACCTACCGTGCAGGCAGCAGCCAATGGCCGCTGTGTGCTGATCTCCGGCGGCGACCGCGGCATTGGTGCCGCTGCGGCCCGGGCGTTCTATGCGGCGGGCTACCGCGTGGCGGTGCTGTACCACAGCAATGCCAAAGCCGCTGCAGAGCTGGAAAAACAGCTGCCCGGCATCACCGCCGTGCAGTGCGATGTGGCGTCCCGCGCCAGCTGCGAGCTTGCGTTCCGCACCGCAGAACAGGCACTGGGCCGTGTGGATGTGCTGGTGAGCAATGCGGGCATCGCCCAGCAGAAGCTGTTCACCGACATCACCCCGGAAGAGTGGCAGCATATGCTGGACGTGAACCTGACCGGTGCGTTCCACCTGTGTCAGCTGGCGCTGCCGGGTATGATCCGCCGCAAGGCCGGACGCATCCTGACCGTGAGCAGCATGTGGGGCCAGACCGGCGGCAGCTGCGAGGTGCATTACTCTGCAGCAAAGGCAGGCCTGATCGGCCTGACCAAGGCTTTGGCCAAAGAAGAAGGCCCAAGCGGCATCACAGTGAACTGTGTTGCGCCCGGGGTCATTGATACCGATATGATGGCAGCATTCACCGCCGAGGATAAGGCCGCGCTGGCCGAAGAGACCCCTGTGGGCCGTCTTGGCAGCGCAGACGAAGTGGCGCAGCTGCTGGTGTTCCTTGCCGGCGAGGGTGCGGGCTACATCACCGGTCAGGTGTTCGGCGTGAACGGAGGACTTGTGATCTGATGCGCAGGAACACTTTATTACAGGATTTCCCCCGGCGGGAGCATCCCCGGAGCAAGAAGGAGAGAGCAAAATGGGCATGACTTTAAAGGAACTGTTGACGAAAGGCGAAGGCACCATTTCGGCCAAGGAGGCCAAGGCGCTGGCTGCACAGTGCAGAATGGATGAGGAAACGCTCTACACCCTTCTGGAAGAACGCGGCATCAAGGTTCTGGAAGAGGATGCAGAGCCTACGCTGGATGTGGACAGCATCATGGCCGAGGTCGAGAATGCCGAGAACAACAACGATGATATGGGCATCAGCGAGGACGAGGAAGAGCAGAGCGAGGAGAACCCTGCAGACCTGAAGGCTGCCATGGACGAACTGCTGGACGACCCCGTTAAGAACTACCTCAAGCAGATCGGCCAGATCCCGCTGCTGAGCGCGGAGCAGGAGGTGGAGCTGAGCCGCCGCATCCATGCCGGTGCCGAGGCTGCCCACATCCTGCAGGCAGACCGCCAGAAGTACGGCGGGGCTGAGTACATCAAGAAGAACAGCGCACGCTTCTCGTTTGAGGAAGACGAGAACAGCCGCAGCTACACCGAGGACCTTGACGAGGAAGGCAGCGAAAAGTCTGCAGAAGACGCCGAGGAAAAGGCCGCTGAGGAAGAAGCCATGGAGGCCGTGGAGAACGGCCCCCTGAGCGACGAAAAGCGCGAGGAGCTGCTCAAGACCCGCCGCGACGGCCTGAATGCCCGCCGCAGCCTGAGCGAGGCGAACCTGCGCCTGGTGGTGTCCATTGCCAAGAAGCACGTGGGCCACAATCTGGCGTTCCTCGACCTGATCCAGGAGGGCAACATCGGCCTGATCAAGGCTGCTGAGAAGTTTGACTGCGACCGCGGCTTCCGCTTCTCCACCTACGCCACCTGGTGGATCCGTCAGGCCATCACCCGCGCCATCGCGGACCAGGCCCGCACCATCCGCATCCCGGTGCACATGGTGGAGACCATCAACCGCATGCGCCAGGCCACCAATCAGCTGGTGTACCAGAACGGCCATGAGCCAACCCCGGAAGAGCTGGCAAAGGCCATGGACATGAGCGTGGAGCGTGTGCGCGAGATCCAGCGCATGGCACAGGAGCCGGCAAGTCTGGAAAGCCCCGTGGGTGAGGAAGAGGATTCCTCTCTGGGCGATTTCGTCGCAGACGAAAACGCCGAAGCCCCCGGCAAGGCCGCAGACCGCGCCATGGTGGCACAGCAGATCAATCTGGCTCTCAAGAGCCTGACCCCTCGTGAAGAGAAGGTCATCCGCCTGCGCTTTGGTCTGGACGATGGCCGTCCCCGTACGCTGGAAGAGGTTGGCCGTGACTTTGGCGTTACCCGTGAGCGTGTGCGCCAGATCGAGGCAAAGGCGATCCGCAAGCTGCACAGCCGCAAGTGCCTGTCCCTGCTGAACGGCCTGATCGAGTGATAAAGTAAAACTCCCTCAGTCATCGCTGCGCGATGCCAGCTCCCTCAGAGAGGGAGCCCTTGGCAAAACCGGAAAGTTGTCCGTACTGCCAAAGGCCCCATCTCCGAGGGGGCTGTCTGCGTAAGCAGACTGGGGGAGTTCTTTCGTAAAAAACGACTTTTTTGCAAAAATCCAGATTTTTTTGCAAAAACCTCTTGCCAAACGGTGGAAACTGTGGTATTATAACTGAGCTGTGATTGCGCTGCTATAGCTCAGTTGGTAGAGCGCATCCTTGGTAAGGATGAGGTCTCCAGTTCGAATCTGGATAGCAGCTCCAGCTCAGAACACCCTGAAGCCATCAAGGCTTCGGGGTGTTTTTTTGTTTGCTCCGGCCCGGAGGGGCAGTGGGGGCGGGCCGGGACGGCGAACGCACCATCGTGATATTTTAGCCGGGATACATGGACGATAACGCTGTTGGCCTGCACAAAAGGTGCGGGCCAACGGCGTTTTTTGTCATTTTTGCTAAAAAAAGTGGAGCAAGATTGTCCAACTGTTATATTGCACAGATAGTAGGGGGGGTATAATAAATTTGGCAGAAAAGCCACAAAATACAAAACGGGAGGTAAAAATCATGCGAAGAAAAAAATTGCTCCGGCAAGTCGCGGCGGCGGCCGTGGCCCTGAGCATGGCGGTATCCCTTTCCGCCCCGGCATTTGCGGCCGAGTTTAATCTTGCCAACGGCGGCCTTGTGATCACGGCGAATGATAGTGGCATCACTGTGAAGCAGGATGGTCAGAAGGAAACCACCATCGGCAAAGATGATGAGATCGTGATTACCGGCACCTATAGCTCCCCTAACGGAGCTCCGCTGACCGCTGAGGAGAACCAGCAGGATGAAAACCAGCCTGTGACCCCGGCCAAGGCTCCGGCCAAGGAGGAGACCTCGGAGGAGACCCCGGGGGCAGAGAACGCCCCCGCTGCTGAGGAAAAGCAGGAGCAGAAGGATACCGAAAATCTGACTGACCCTGAGCAGAACACCGAGACCGAAAATAAGGACAAAAACAACACCAACGACCCTGCTGACGAGGAAGAGCAGAAGCAGGATGCCAAAACAGAGGACGAGGGACAGCCTCAGCCCAAAACAGAGGATGAGGACAAGCCCAAAACAGAGGCCAATGCCTCTGCTGAGGCTACTGCCAGCGCCTCTGATAACACCTCCAATGGGCCCCGCAAGGCTTCGGCTTATGAGGACCGCATGAGCGGAAATTGGGAGGAAGACAGCTATACTTCGGGATTGCGCGCCGGTATTGTCCAGATCATCAACAATACCGCCAAGAAGATCAAGGTGTCGCTGAGCAATGCGCATATCGACCTGCCGGGTGAAGCAGGTACCCTGTCTCGTGGCCAGGCGGCCATTGATGTGCAGGGCAGCGGTGAGGTAGAGCTCAAGTTTTCGGGCCGTAATACCCTGACGGGCTCGGGCCGGAGCGCCGGTATCCAGAAAAACGATGAAGACCCGGATGGTAAAGACAATACCGGCAAGCTCACCATTACCGCAGACAGCGAGAGCGATACCCTCGATGTAAAGGTCGATGAAAAGGCTTTGGGTCAGGATAACCAGAGCGCTGCCATCGGTGGACATGGAAGAAAAACCTATGAAAATTACGGTGGCTATGGCACGAAGAACATTGTGATCGAGGGCAACGGCACCGTCAACACGAATGCCCAGATTGGCAGCGGCTTTCGAGGCGGCGCAGCTACCGGCATTGTGATCCGGGGAAACGCTGTGGTCAATGTGGATAACTACGGCATCGGCGGCAGTAGTTTCAATTATAATGCTGAAAAACCCGGTGAAACGGACGTTACCATCACCGGAAACGCCAAGGTGACGGTTAAAGACGGCACCATTGGCAGTGGTGTACGCAGCAGCGAGTCGTGCGGCGACGCTAAGATCAACATTTCCGGCAACGCTGAGGTAAATGTTCAGGGCGGCGGCAGCGCAGCAGCCATTGGCAGCGGTGCAGGCGGCAATGCGGATGTTACGATTACCGGCAACGCCAAGGTGACGGCTGTGCGGAAGAGTGACTGGTACGGCGGCGGCGCAGGCATCGGCGGCGGCGCAAATGGCAAGGGCAATGTGACCATTGGCGGCAATGCGCAGGTCAAGGCCACCGGCAGTGCCGAGTACCACGACGGCTGGCAGAATAATGGCGCAGGCGCTGCCATTGGCGATGGCGGAACGACCAGTCGGGGATACACTGGTACCGTCCAGAAGGGCGAGAATCAATTTAGCACTGACAAGGACAGCATCCAGGACGGTGCAAAAGTAGAAATGACCAATATAGGCCATAACAGCTCGAACACGGTGACCAAAACACGCCGGAACGGCGATTGGGTGACCGAGGGGGATGAGCAACAGCCCCCGGAAAAGTGCAAGCATTTGAAGGGCAGCTACTCTTGCTATGAAGAGACTGTTTACCCGAATTGTACGGAAACTGGCTCTAAGACCTACCGGTGCAAATCCTGCGGTGAGGTCCTCTATGAGGAAACGCTTGGTGTAAACTCTAACCATACGTATGGGGGGACGGTAACAGTCAAGCCCACCTGCACCGAGGATGGCTACACGGTAAGCAAGTGCAGCCGCTGCCACCAGGAATACGGCAGGCATACCAACATCGTTAATGCTCTGGGCCATAAGTTCGTCGAGACCGTCGTTGCCCCCACCTGCACGGAAAGCGGCTACACGGTAAAAAAGTGCACCCGCTGCGGCGAGGAGACCGGTGAGCGCACCAACATTGTTGCCCCTCTGGGCCACGAGTACAAGAACGGCGTCTGCACCCGCTGCGGCGCACCGGAGCCTCAGGAGAACGGCTCTGCGGCCCCCAACTACACCGTGACCGGCGCAGAGACCTACGAGACCTCTGTGGTGGATGGCCGGTACATCATTGCGGTACCCTCTGAGGATGCCGCCCTCAACGCTGTGCTGGGCGACCTGCGGGCCATCAAGGCACAGGGTGCCGATGTGGTGGTGTTCCGCACCCGGAGCCGGGAGTCCAGCCTTGTCATCGACGAGATGCTGGCCATGGGTACCGATGTTACCCCCTTTGTGCTTTCCCACAACGGCGGCGAGGCCCAGCTCACCATCAACGGCGCAGTTCATAACGAGCTGATCCACTAACTTACCCCGGCGGGGCGTACCGCATCGCCCTGCTTCCTCCATATTGCAAAGCCCCCCGGCACGTCCGCATGGTGCCGGGGGGCCTTTTTGCGCAGCAAAAAGCAGACCGGGTGGTAAAAATGACCGGAAATACAAAAAACCACCTGAACCGCAAGGATTCAAGTGGTTTTTCTCGATGGAGCTGCTATCCAGATTCGAACTGGAGACCTCATCCTTACCAAGGATGCGCTC
>ERZ773131.2711-NODE-2711-length-10997-cov-14.839700_pt1 | contig 10997 bp, 9 predicted proteins | sample MGYA00511082_ERZ773131 | MGnify/ENA primary metagenome ERZ773131 (study PRJEB29015, sample SAMEA2737813) | human gut metagenome | biome: human gut; feature: human-associated habitat; material: faeces | place: China | collected 2012 ... | reverse complement strand
TTTCGTTCTGCCGATGACGGGACGGTGCCGCTGTACTTTGTGTACAGCAAGCCGACCCGGCGATGGCAGAACGGAAGAGACGCGGCTTTACGCCCGTTTGAACATTTTTTCGATCTCGTATTCCCTCAGCTTCACCGCCACGGGCCGCCCGTGGGGGCAGTAGCGCACCGCGCCGGACTGCACCTGCGCCGCCAGCGCCCGCAGCTCCGCCGGATCGCTGGTCATACCGGCCTTGATGGCGCTCTTGCAGGCCACGGTGTGCAGCACCTCGTCCCGCAGGGCCGCCCGGTCCGCGCTGTGCAGGCGCAGCTTCTGCGCCAACTCCTCCAGCGTGGCGGCGGCGTCCTCGGCCCGCACATCGTCGGGCACCTCCCGCACCAGCACCGTGCCGTCGCCGAAGTCCTCGCACAAGAACCCGCAGTCCGCCAGCAGCTCCAGATTTTCCAGCACGGCGGTGTATTCCTCCGCCGCCAGATCCACATAATCCTGCGCATGGAGCAGTGCGTCCGTCAAAGAAACTTCCTGCACCGTATTGTCTGGCCGACGAACCCGGACCCACGGCTCCGTCAACATGTTGAATTCAATTTCCTTCATCCGTTTCCTCCTTTTGGTAGGTCAGGCCGTTTTCACGGTCATAACAAAGTTCCATGCCCGCAAGCCGGGCAGTCAGGTTTTCATCCAGCAGCAGGATCAGTTCTCCGTGCAGCAGCGGCGACAGCTGCCACGCCGCAAGGCGGCTGCGGTTGTCCGCTTCCAACTCCCGGATGACCCCGTCCACCTTCCACGCCTTGCCGAACACCGCCGGGAGCCGCAGCTTCTGCCGGGCGATCTTCAGTGCCGTTTCCGGCGGGGGCGGGCTGTCGACAGCTACGGCACTGCCGCCCTCCTGCCACGGCAGAAAGTGGATGCTGCCGTCTGCCCGACGCTGCATTACCAGCACCTCTACCGAGGGGTCGCCGTCCCGCACTGCCGCCCGCGCCGCCGGGTCGGAGCAGGCGCCCTCGTTCTGCATCCAGTCGTCCAGCGTGTTCAGCTGCGCCAGCCGGTGCGTTTCCGGCTGCGGCACAAGGTATGCTTCGGCGCGTGCTTTCTTTTTCTCCTGCGTCCGCTCATATATGCAGCGCATTTCCTCGCCCTGCGCCCCGCCGGGAGCTTCCCGCTCCCAGCCGTAGACCCGCTGCACCAGCGGAGAGATCTCCTCCGGCAGCCGGATGCTCCGGGGCAGAAACTTCCGGGTGCGCCAGAGCAGCCACTGTCCATATACCGCCTCGCTGCCCGCGTCAAAGGCATCTTCCCCGGTGTCCAGCACCGCGCAGCAGGCCTGCTGCAACGGAGCGGGGCGGCTGCGGTGGTGGCGGTGCAGCCGTCCAATGCGCTGCAGCAGCAGATCCATGGGGCAAAGCTCTGTGACAAGAACGTCCAGATCAATGTCCAGCGACTGCTCCATCACCTGCGTGCCCACCACGATCAGGTCGTTCCGGCGCTCCGGTGCAGAGCCCTTGCCAATGCGTGCCATCAGCTGGTTTTCCCGCGCTGCGCGGTCCGGCATCAGGAACTGCGCATGGAACAGCTGCACCTCTTTGTCCGGCAGGCTTTCCCGCAGCAGCTGCGCGATCTTCTGCGCTTTTTTGACCGTGTTTACGATCACTCCCGCGCAGCCGCCCTCTGCCAGCTTCCGGCGCAGCAGCGCGGGCAGCTCCGGCTCTGTGAGCGTGGTCAGCTGCACCGTTTGACCGGGTGCGTCCGATGGGATGGCCGTTTGCTTTACCTCTGCGCCATCCGTCCATGTCAGCAGCGGATAGCCGCAGCTGGTTTCCCATGGGGCGTCCGGGGCAGCCTTTTTCTGCTGGTAGGCCTCGACCAGCTCTGTGCGCCGCCGGGCGGGCAGGGTGGCCGAAAGCAGAATGACCGGCACCTTATACCAGCCCAGCCATTCCAGTGTCCGGTCCAGATAGCAGTTCATGTAGGTATCGTAGGCGTGGCACTCATCAATAATGACCACCTTGCCCGCAAGCCCCAGATGCCGCAGCATAACGTGCTTCTGGGCAAGTGCCGCCAGCAGCAGCTGATCCACTGTGCCAATCACGAAGTTTGCCAGCAGTACCTGTTTGTTTCCTCGAAACCACTGGTGTACCTGTACCCGATGCTCTTCCTGCGCATCTTCCTCCAGCTGCACCCCGCGCCCCTGTAACCGCAAATAGTTCTCGTTCAGTTCTGCCATGCCGTGCGCCAGCTTTATAGCCTGCGGCAGCGTCTCCTCAGACTGCGTGTCTGCCCAGCCAAGCAGCCGGGGAAAGATGCCGTTTGCCGTGGCCTGTGTGGGCAGCCCGAAAAAGACACCGCCCAGCCCGAACCGGCTGGCCATGATCTCCGCAGCGGCCAGCGCCGCCTCGGTTTTGCCCACGCCCATCTGTGCTTCCAAAATCAGGATGCCCGGTTCCGCTGCGGTATCCACAGCCTCCAGAACAGCCCTCTGCACCGCATTGGGCGCAAAGCCGAACCGCACCGCAAACTCCTGCGGGTCTGCGATGCCCGGCTGTGCCTCCCACGGGAAGGGCAGCGCCAGCTTTTCCCAAGCCCTGTCCACCCGCGCCGGGTAATCCTCCATGCTGCCCAACTCCTCTACCGGGATCAGGGGAAAGTATTCCGTATTGCTGGCGATCCAGTCTGCCATGATCAGAAGTCCGGTCAGAAGCACTTCCTCCTGCGGGTCCAGGTCGTACAGTTCCGTCGTATCATCAAAGCCGCAGTCCTGCAAAACAGTCATGAGCAGTTCTGTCCAAAAGCCCTGCCAGACCTTTTTTTGTCCCTTGGGGTAGTAGTTGCTCTCCCAACCCTCTAACTGATCATCGACCGCCGCGCAGCTCTGTGGCCTGCCGTGATGCGCTCCCACAATGGAGGCTAGCCCGCCGGGACAATCATTCCACAGCAGAATTGCCTCGCCCGCCCGGGCATGCGGCGACTCCCGGCGGTTCTGTTCAGGACAGTCCAGCGGCGTCAACGTTTCCAGCCGCTGCCGCGCCTCCGGCAGGGTGCGCAGGATATTTGCCTGAAAGGCTACCGTAGCCTTGCCTATATCATGGATCCCGCCCAGAAACCGGGCATGCGCGAGCAACGCTTCCTCGCGCTCAAAGCCCATGGCCCGTTTTGCACTTTCCGGGAGCCACTGCCGGACCAGCCGCTCCATGATGCCCGCCGTATCCCATAGGTGCATCCAGAGCGGCAGCCACAGGCTGGTATTCTCCGGGTCCGTTTTACCAGCCAAAAGCCTTGTTTTATTCAACGTCCAGCGCATTTTTGCTCCTTTTCCGGTGTGTGCTTTCCGTGTACCGAGCATAGCAGATAATGTGTACTATAATCCGTACTTTTTGCATTTTATCTCCGCAAATGAAAAAAGCGGCACACCGGGTCGTGCCTCATCAAAACGAAAGTGTCCTTGCAAGGTAAAGAAAACTGCTATTTATGGCCCTGTTCCGCCTTCTGTTCCAAAGATACGCTTCTGCCCTTCTGCTGTCAATGACTCTGCGCCAATTCATCAAAGCTACAAAAAAACGATTTCTTTTTTGTATAAAAAACCGCCCCGGCTTCCATTGCGGAAACCGGGGCGGTTCGTTTGTTTTATTGGTGCTTTTTCAAGCGCTCACGCAATCACTTGCGGGGATTCTTGATAGCAGCCTGAGCGGGTGCCAAAATTACAGAGCGTTGGGGAAGAATGATAATACGTTTTTATCTTCGCGCAAATCCTACTCCAGAAATATTTCCTGTTCGATCGTGACTCCGTATTGCAAAATCTTATCCTTTCTATGCAAAAAAGCTGCCGCACCGGAAAAACCGGCGCGGCAACTCTTTTTGCAGGAACCTGTACCGGCGCTACGGGACGCACCAGCCGCAGGAACACACTTATTTACCAAAGACGGCAACGTAGTCCTTCTGGAACTTTTCAATGCCGGCATCAGTCAGAGGGTGGTGGATCATCTGCTCCAGCACCTTATATGGCACGGTGGCAATGTGTGCACCGGCCAGTGCGCAGTCCGTGATGTGGATAGGATTGCGCACCGAGGCAGCGATGATCTCGGTATGGATGTCGGGGTAATTGCCGAACATCTCTGCAATGGTCTGAATCAGGTCGATGCCGGGCTGGCCGATATCGTCCAGACGCCCCAGAAAGGGGCTGACATAGGCAGCACCGGCACGGGCAGCCAGCAGCGCCTGATTTGCGCTGAAGATCAGGGTGCAGTTGGTGGGAATGCCCTCGCTGCTCAGCACCTTGATGGCCTTCAGACCCTCTGCCGTCATGGGAATCTTCACTACCATGTGCGCAGGATCCAGTGCGTAGATAGCACGGCCTTCCTCGATCATCCCTGCAGCGTCCAGCGTAGTGGCCTTGACCTCGCCGGAGATGGGGCCATCCACAATGGAGGTGATTTCCTTCAGGGTCTCGGCGTAATCACGGCCTTCCTTGGCGATCAGGCTGGGGTTGGTGGTGACACCGGCAATGATGCCCATATCGTTTGCTTTGCGGATCTCGTCCACGTTGGCCGTATCAATGTAGAATTTCATACCTGTATTCCCCTTTTTTCAGCAGACGCTCACTTCAGCAGCGCCTCGGCATGGGCTGCAATGTTCTCGGCGGTCAAACCGTACTCCTTGAACAGATCGGCGGGCTGCAAGTTTGACCGCTCTGACCAAAACGATCCATAATGCCCACGCGGTCAAACTTGCAGCTGCACTTACCGGCAATGGTCTCGGCGGTCACACCGCCCAGACCGCCGATGATGCTGTGCTCCTCGGCAGTAACAACAGCCTTGCACTTATTGGCATAGGCCAGTGCAGTCTCGGTATCAAAGGGTTTGATGGTGTGGAAGTTGACAACAGCGGTGCTGATGCCCTTGGCCTCCAGCGCATCCGCTGCCTTCAAAGCTTCCGGGATCATCAGTCCGGTGGCAAAGATCGCCACATCAGAGCCATCCTTCATCACGTTGGCCTTGCCGGGGATAAAGGGGGTGTCCTCCTCGGTGTACACATCGGACACCGGACGTGCCACGCGGATGTACACAGGACCCTTGATGTCGATTGCTGCCTTAACCGCCTTACGGGTCTCAATGGGGTCGCAGGGTACCAGAATGGTCATGTTGGGCACAACGCGCATCAGGGCAATGTCTTCCACGGTCTGATGGCTGCCGCCGTCCTCGCCCACGCACAATCCGCTGTGGCTGCACGCCACCTTGACGTTGGCGTTGACGTAGGCAATGCTGTTGCGGATCTGCTCGTAGGCGCGGCCGGTACCAAACAGTGCAAAAGTGCTGATGAAGGGGATCAAACCGCTGTGTGCCATGCCTGCTGCAGCACAGGTCATGTTGGCTTCGGCAATGCCGAAGTTGAAGAACCGCTCGGGATACTTCTCGGCAAAGATGTTGGTCATGGTAGCGTGTGCAAGGTCTGCATCACAGACGACGACCTTCTCATTCAGACCACCGATATCACGCAATGCCTCGCCGTAGGCGACGCGCATAGATTTACTTTCAGCCATCTACTTCTACCCCCAGTTCTTTCATAGCCTTGATGTACTCTTCCTTATTGGGTGCCTTGCCGTGCCAGCCGACCACGTTTTCCATAAAGGAAACGCCCTTGCCCTTCACGGTCTCGCAGCAGATGAAACGGGGCTTACCCGGGGTGACGGGTGCCTGAATGGCATCCACGATGGCCTGAATATCATGGCCATCCACCTTGACGGTCTCAAACCCGAAGGCGGCAAACTTGGCGCAGGGATCGCCCACCGGCATGACCTGATCGTTGGTGCCGTCGATCTGCAGCCCATTGTGATCCAGCAGAACCACAAAATTGTCCAGACCGTACTTCACAGCGCTCTCGGCTGCCTCCCACACCTGACCTTCCTGGATCTCGCCATCGCCCAGAATGGCGTATACCCGGTAGTCCTTGTGCAGGTATTTGGCTGCCATAGCCAAACCGCCTGCCACGCTGACGCCCTGTCCCAGAGATCCGGTGTTCACATCAATGCCCGGCGTCTTGTTGCAGTCGGGATGGCCCTGCAGGTGGCTGTGCAGCTTGCGCAGGGTCCACAGATCCTCCCGGGGGAAGAAACCCAGATCTGCCAGAATGGCGTACTGTGCCGGGCAGCCGTGACCCTTGCTCAGCACAATGCGGTCACGATCCTCCCACTTGGGGTTCTTGGGGTCCACATGGGCAGTGTTATAGTAGATAGCCATGAGCATCTCCACCAGAGACAGTGATCCGCCCGGGTGGCCGGACTGGCACAGATACAGCATCTTGATAATGTCTGCGCGCAGCTGCTTTGCTTTTTCCTGTTGCATAGCAAGTTCCATAATATGTATCCCTCTCAATCAGATTTGAAGATGTACGTTTTTACGCAGCCGTTGCACCCAGCAGCATATCCGGCAGGAAGGTAACGACCTGCGGGAAGATACAGGTGACAGCCAGCGTGATCAACAACGGAACCAGGAAGGGCAGGATCGACTTGTAAATGCGTTCCAGCTTGATCTTGTTCACGTCCGAAATGACAAACAGGCACACGCCGAAGGGAGGAGTGACCTGACCGATCATCAGGTTCAGCACCACCACAACGCCGAAGTACACCAGATTGTAGCCCATGGTGTCGGCGATGGGCAGCAGCACGGGCAGCATCAGGGTCAGGATAGCGCCGGGCTCCATGACCATGCCAAGGATCAGCAGGATGATGTTGATAATGAACATGACAACCGCCGGGTTGGAGGAAACACCGGTGATGGTGTTTGCGATGAGGGCGGAGATGCCCTCCTTGGCCATGACGTAGGTAAACAGGGTGGAAGTACCGATGATGAACAGTGTGTTTGCAGAGGAGATGGCACTTTCCTTCAGGCACTGCAGGAAGGTTTTGAGATCCATGCTCTTATAGACCAGCACAGAGATGATCAGCGCATAGATGGTTGCCACTGCAGAGGCCTCGGTGGGGGTGAACCAGCCCAGCGTAAAGCCTGCCAGAATGATCACGGGGGTGATGCAGGCGGGCAGCGCATGAACAAACTGCCATGCCAGATTGCGCAGGTTGAAAGCGGTGCGCTCGTAGCCGCGCTTGACAGCGTAGATGTAGATGAGCACCATCATCAGCACTGCCATGACCAGCGCCGGGATCACACCGCCCATAAACAGCTTGGACACACTGACCGAGGCCGACGCGCCGTATATGATCAGCGGGATCGAGGGCGGGAAGATGGGGCCGATGACTGAGGAGGCAGCAGTAACGGCAGCGGAGAAATCATCGTCGTAGCCGTGGTCACGCATGGCCTTGATCTCGATAGCGCCCAGACCGCCGGCGTCGGCAGAAGCAGATCCGGACATACCGGCAAAGATGACCGAGGCCAGCACGTTGGCGTGACCCAGACCACCGGGAATCCAGCCCACCAGCTCGCGGGCGGTGCCGAACAGCTCGTCGGTGATCTTACCGGCGTTCATCAGGTTGCCCGCCAGAATGAACAGCGGAATAGCGATGAGCAGCCAGCTGTCAATACCGGAAACCATCTTTTGACCGATGACCACCAGCGGGTAGCCCAGAGACAGGCAGCCCAGCACGGCAGAGAAGCCGATGGACACCGAGATGGGAATGCCAATGATCAGAAATGCAACGAATGCAAGCAAGAAGAGGATCATGCGGCCTTCCCTCCTTTCTTAGCGGCAATGTGGCCGACCAGCATCTCAAGGCTCTTCAGCGCAATGAACGCACCGGCAATCGCCATAGGGATGTATTGGATGGTATAGTGAACATTGGGCATGGTGGCATAGGTGCGGGAGGCCACAAATCGGTACTGTGCATTGAAGGCCACGATCATCACGACGCCCAGACCCAGACCTATCAAATCGGTGATGTACCACACGATCTCGGCAGCAACACCATGCAGGCGGGTGACAAGGAAATCCAGCCGGATCAGACCGGACTTGTTGTACAGGGGGATGATGCCGATAAATGCCATCCACAAAAACAGAATGCCGCACAGCTCGGTGGTGGGCAGCCAGCTTTGGTTCAAAAAGTTGCGGCGGCACAGCTCGGTCACGATCAGTCCAACCAAGCCAAGGATCATTGCCATAATGATCCACTCAGCCACCTTGGAAATGGTGTCTGTGATCTTTGTCAAAACTTTCATGTTGCCATTCCTTTTTTAAAAAAGGCGCAGGCCCATCCGAAAATCGGCCTGCGCCGCTGCAAATACAACGAGCTTCGGGAGATTCCCGTCTTACTTATTGCCGTAGTTGTAGATGGTATCGACCAGGCTCTGATCATACCATGCCTCGCTGGCATAACGGGTGTAGTATGCGGGGATGTCCAGCTTCTTCTTGAAGGAGTCGATGTCCGGGTTATCGCAGAACTGCACGCCGCCCTCTTCCATGGTCTTGCGGGCAGTCACGTTATCCTCAGCGATGCAGTCAAAGCTGAACTGTGCAGCCTCCTTTGCCTTCTCGCGCAGCACATTCTGGGTGGTCTCGTTCAGCTTATCCCAAGCGATCTTGTTGGCAGCCATGGTGCAGCCCATCCACATATAATTGATAAAGCTGAAGTAGCCGATATCGTCCCAAGTAGCATTTGCTACTTCGTGGTAGGTGGCGTTGTCCTGTGCCTGTGCGGTGCCATTGCTCAAGGCGGTAGTCAATTCGGTCAGAGCCAGTGCCACAGGGGTAGCGCCCAGCGTGCTCCAGCAGTCGGTGTACATCTGGCTCTGGGGCACGCGGATCTTCAAGCCGATCACATCGTCGGCCTTCTCGATCTGACCCCAGCTCTTGACGGTGGAAACATGACGCATACCGTTGTCGCCCTCAGCCAGATAGACCAGATCGTAATCACCGAAGTCGGCAAAGATCTGCTCACCGATGTCGGTGCTGTTCAGCACCTCGTTGGCTTCCTCGGCGCTGGTGAACAGGAAGGGCAGATCCATGACCTTGGCTTTGTCGTAGAAGGAAGTAAAGCCGGAAGTACCTGCAAAGATCAGATCAATGGTGCCCATACGGGTGGACTCGATCGCCTCGGCATCGTTGCCCAGCGTGCCGCCGTACTGTACATCGCACTTGACTGCGCCGCCGGTAGCCTCTTCGATCAGCTCACCGTACTTGATGATGGTCTTGGTGGGCACGCTGTTTTCGCCGCCGGGGCTGTACAGGGTCAGGGTAGTGTTGGTAAAACCGGCATCGCTGCCGCCTGCAGAAGCTGCGGTGGAGCTGGCGGTGCTGGTGGTAGTGCTTGCGGAAGAGCCGCCGCAAGCGGCCAGACCCAAAGCTGCTGCGCCGATACCGGCGACCTTCAGAAAGCTGCGGCGAGAGATCTTTTTCATAACAGTGTCCTCCTGTTTTCTTGGGCAGAAGCATTTTTCGTGCAACTGCTTCTGCCGAATCGTTTGATTGACGAGAAGTCCGACGTTGTAGGATTGTAGGACAATCCATATCTGTGTTTATAGAATACCCTACTTTGCAAAGAATTTCAATTTCCAGAATTACCTAAAAATATATCATTTTTTTATCTCTTTGCACAAAAACTTGTATCCATGTTGCAAAACCTGCACAGATGTAGCAATTTTTCGTCTCAAAAGCGGCAAAACATGTTGCACTGTTCTACAATTTTGCAAAAAAGCACCAGCAGCCGCTCCCCCGCTTTCCAAAGAAGCGGAGCAGCGCCCTGCAGGTGCCTGCGTATGCTTTTTTTACGGGCTGTGCCCTTTTTTCCTCTTATAAGGAGACGTTTCCGTCCCTGGTCATGCTGATCAGATCCTGTGCCACCAGCTCCAGATGGCTGTGCATATAATGCTCGGCGGCATCAGCATCCCCTGCCTGCAGAGCCGCCAGAATTTTGGCGTGGGGCATAATGGCGTTCAAGGCGTTCTGGTTGTGCTGGAAGGTGCGCTGCCGGAAGTTTTTAATGCGCTCACAGGTCTGATGGTTGATCTTGATCAACAGTTGGTTCCGACTGGCTTTGACGATGCTGGTGTGGAATTTTTCGTCATACTTTGCAATGGTGGCAGCATCCTGTTTTTCCACTGCTTCGACAAATTTTTGATGGATGTGTTGCAGTTCCAACAGATCCTCGGGCTGGCTGCGCTCTGCCATCAGGCGGGCAGCCAGCGGCTCCAGTGCGTTGCGCACCTGCACGCAATCCAAAAGCTCCATTTCGTTGGCTCTGAACCACTGCACTGTCTGCTCTGTGCCCGCCTCCTTATCACTTGCCACAAAGGCTCCGCGCCCGGGGCGGATCTCCACAAGCCCCTTTGCCTCCAACAAGCGGAATGCTTCCCGCACGGTGCCGCGACCCACTCCCAGCTGCTTGCTCAGGGTCATCTCCGCAGGGAGCTTGGTATCCACTGCATAGGTACCGTCCACAATACGGTCTGCAATGACCTGCTCCACCTGCTGCACGATAGACACCCGCTTCAGACTGTTCAGTTCTGTTGCCGGTTCTGCCATAAGGACCAGCCTCCTCCTCTTTAATAATACGCAATAGGATATTTTTTGGTACAAAAACAGCCCCCGTAGCAGGGATGTGCAAAGCTGCGCTCCTGTCTTTCTTAGAACAATTATAGCGCGGTCTATTGTATGATGTCAAACACTTTTTGAAAAAACCGGTTGTTTTTTGAGCAAAGAGCTTTAATTGCCGTATTCCACCTGAAATTTGTGAATGAAACACGAAAATTCTTTCATAGTTTGAAAATACCTGTTGACATTTCCATGCGCAGTGTGTATGATAAAGGCAAGATGGATTGTAGGACATCATACAATCAAAAACACTGTCATGAATAGTCTGCATAAAGGAGATATCGTTATGAAGATCGCGCTTATCAACGAAAACAGTCAGGCCGCCAAGAATGGCATCATCGAAGCCGCCCTGAAGAAGGTGGTGGAGCCCATGGGCCACGAGGTGGTCAACTACGGCATGTACGCCGCCGATGACGCTGCACAGCTGACCTATGTGCAGTGCGGCATTCTGGCTGCTATCCTGCTGAACA
>ERZ773131.2709-NODE-2709-length-11005-cov-10.435708_pt1 | contig 11005 bp, 6 predicted proteins | sample MGYA00511082_ERZ773131 | MGnify/ENA primary metagenome ERZ773131 (study PRJEB29015, sample SAMEA2737813) | human gut metagenome | biome: human gut; feature: human-associated habitat; material: faeces | place: China | collected 2012 ... | reverse complement strand
TACTACATTACCACCAGCAAAGTCAACTGAATGGAGAAGACCGTCGCCTAAAAGTCCACCCTGACCCCATACCATATGAGCCATTGGATAATATACAATAAATGACCATAAAATCATAAATATAAATGAAGCCTTAAACTTCATTCTTCCTGCTGTTGCACCAGTAATAAGTGCTGGTGTAATAATTGCAAACATCATTTGGAAAGCTGCAAAAGCTAAGTTAGGAATATTGTCAGAATAAGGTCCAGCTTCCATACCGACACCCTTCATACCTATCCAATCCAAATTACCTATAACGCCACCAATATTGCCACTAAATGAAAGTGAATAACCAACTAAAACCCAAAGTACAATAGATACCCCAACTAAAAATAGTGATGATAACATTGTGTTTACAACATTTTTTCTTCTACCAAGACCACCGTAGAAAAGTGCAAGCCCAGGTGTCATAAAGAACACAAAAGCGGCACTAATAAGTACAAATCCAGTATCTCCGCTGTTTACCATAATAGACTCCTCCTAAATAATCCTCTGTTTTTATTTTTCTGTTCACAATGCCGGCTTTATGCAAACAACGAAAAAGGCGCTTGCTCCCCTGAGCAAACGCCTTTGTTTATGAAAGGATTGTATCACAGCACAAAACTTTTGTCAATAGCCAATTTATAAATTTGTACTAAATTACAAAATACATATATTTTGCCATATTATTTATTTTTCTTTTTATGAACCTGTCTTATAGTTTTACCCTTACGACTAGATTTTCCATTACCATTTGACTTAGGGTTTGATTTATTACTTCCTTTGCCCTTATATGCCGGTTTCTTATCATCTTTTTTATGAACTCTTGGCACATAAGGTCTGATAAGACATTCTTTATCAAAACCTATTAAATCTTCTCTGCCAGCCTTTTTAAGTGCTTCCTCTACAAGCTTATAATTTTTAGGATTTCTATACTGTATTAAAGCTCTCTGCATAGCCTTTTCGTGAGGTGTCTTTGGAACATACACCTCCTTCATAGTTCTTGGGTCAAGTCCTGTATAAAACATACAAGTTGAGAGTGTTCCCGGTGTAGGATAAAAATCCTGTACCTGTTCTGGCATATATCCTAAATCTCTTAAATATTCAGCCAGTTCAATAGCAGCATCTAAATCACTACCAGGATGTGAACTCATTAAATAAGGCACAAGATACTGTTCCTTGCCAATTTTTCTATTTATATCATAGAACTTCTTTGTAAATTTGTCATAAACCTGTCTTGATGGTTTACCCATTTTTTCAAGAACTCTAGGTGCAACATGTTCAGGTGCAACCTTTAACTGACCACTAACATGATATTGACAAAGCTCCTTGAAAAATGTTTCGTCTTTATCGTAAATAAGGTAGTCATATCTTATACCAGAACGAACAAAGACCTTTTTAACCTTTGGCAATTCTCTTAACTCTCTCAAAAGTTTTACATAATCTCTATGGTCTACCTTTAAATTCTTACAGGCATCTGGGAAAAGGCATTGTCTGTTTTTACAAGCACCCTTTGTAAGCTGTTTATCACAAGCTGGCTGTCTAAAGTTAGCTGTTGGACCACCTACATCGTGAATATAGCCCTTAAAATCAGGTTCATGGGTCATCCGCTCCGCCTCGGCCACGATGCTGTCGGCGCTGCGGCTGGTGACGCGTCGGCCCTGATGCAGCTGGATGGCGCAGAAGTTGCAGCCGCCGAAGCAGCCGCGGTTCTGGATGATGGAGAACTGTACCTCCCGGATGGCGGGCACACCGCCCATGGCCTCGTAGATGGGGTGATACCGGCGGGTGTAGGGCAGGGCGTAGACCTTGTCCAGCTCCCAGCGCACCAAGGGCTTTGCCGGGATGTTCTGGACGAGGTACTTCTCACTCTGCTTCTGGACGATGATCTGGCCGCTGACGACGTCCTGATTGTCCATCTGGATGCGGCACGCCTTGGCGTAGGCCACCTTATCGGACGCCACCTTCTTGAAGCCCGCGCACTCCACGTACTTTTCGGGCAGGTGGTCGAAGTCGGTCAGGTAGCAGGTGCCGTCCACATCGGTGATGGAGCTCACAGGCTCCCCCGCCGCCAGCCGCTTTGCGATGGCGACGGTCTGGTGCTCGCCCATGCCGAAGCTGATGAGGTCGGCCCCAGAGTCCTCGGCGATGCTGGGCAGGACGGTGTCCAGCCAGTAGTCGTAATGCGCGAACCGCCGCAGAGACGCTTCCAGACCGCCCAAGATCACGGGCAGATCGGGGTAGGCCTCCTTGGCGAGCTTGGTGTAAACGGTGGCGCTGCGATCCGGCCGGGCCCCGCCGATGCCGCCGGGGGAGTATTCGTCCTCGGCGCGGGGGATCTTGGCCACCGAGTAGTGGCTCACCATGCTGTCCACATTGCCGCCGCCGATAAAGAAGCCGTATTTCGGCTTGCCGAACCGCTTAAAGTCCTCGCAGTCGGTATAGCGGGGCTGGGCCAGCACGCCCACCTTGTAGCCCTCGGCTTCCAGCAGACGGCTGATGATGGCAGTGCCAAAACTGGGGTGATCCACATAGGCGTCGCCGCCCACGACCACAAAGTCCAACTGGTCCCACCCCCGCGCTTCCATGTCCGCGCGGCTGATGGGAAGGAATTCGGTGTAGACCGATTGGGAAGAAGGGGTGTTCTGCTGCATTTTGTTCTCCTGTTTATGATTCATCCGGCTGGTTCATCTGCATTTCCAGCCACTGCTGGCGGCTGATGAGGACGGCGCGGGGCTTAGCGCCCTCGTAGGGGCCGATGATGCCCTTCTGCTCCATTTCGTCCATGATGCGGGCGGCGCGGGCATAGCCCAGCTTGCACCGCCGCTGCAAGAGGCTCGTGGAAGCCTGACCGGCGTCGATGACCACCTCGACGGCCTGTTTCAGCATCGGGTCGCTGCCGGTTTCCTCGTCGGCGTCGGCAGAGGAGGCGCCCTTCTTGCCGTCCATGATGGCGTGCTTCTCCATGGCTTCGATCATGGCCTCGTCGTACTGCACGGTGGCGCTCTGCTTGATGAAGTCCAGCACGCGGCTGATCTCCTCATCCCGCACGAAGGTGCCTTGGATGCGGATGGGCTTCGGAGCACCCACAGGCATAAAGAGCATATCGCCCATGCCCAGCAGCTTTTCGGCACCGGCACCATCGAGGATGGTGCGGCTGTCCACCTGACTGGACACCGCGAAGGCGATGCGGCTGGGGATGTTGGCCTTGATCAGGCCGGTGATGACGTCCACGCTGGGGCGCTGGGTAGCCACGATCAGGTGCATCCCGGCGGCACGGGCCTTTTGGGCGATGCGGCAGATGGAGTCCTCGACGTCCTTGCCCACCACCATCATCAGGTCGGCCAGCTCGTCGATGATGATGGCGATGTAGGGCATCTTTTCCAGCATCGGGTCGGTGGCAGCCAGTTTATTGAAGGATTTGATGTCGCGGACATTGTTCTCCGCGAAGAGGTGGTAGCGGCGCTCCATCTCCTGCACGGCGCTGCTCAGCGCACCCGCCGCCTTTTTCGGTTCGGTGATGACCGGCATCAGCAGGTGCGGGATGCCGTTGTACTCGGCCAGCTCGACCACCTTCGGGTCGATGAGGATCAGCTTGACGTCCTCCGGGCTGGAGCGGAACAGCAAGCTCATGATGATGCTGTTGACGCAGACGGATTTGCCGCTGCCGGTGCTGCCCGCGATGAGCAGGTGGGGCATCTTGCACAGGTCGGCCACCTGTGCCACACCCGCGATGTCCTTGCCCAGCGCAATGCCCAAGGGCGAGGTCATCCGCAGGAAGGCCTGACTCTCAAACACGCTGCGGATGTAGACCGGGGTCTTTTTGTGGTTGGGCACCTCGATGCCCACCGCCGGTTTGCCGGGGATGGGCGCTTCCATGCGGACATCGGCCACGGCAAGGTTCAGCGCGATGTCGTCGGCCAGCGAGGTGATGCGGCTGATCTTGACGCCCGCCATGGGCTGCACCTCGTACCGGGTGACCGAGGGCCCGCGGGAGATGTCCAGCACGCGGGTGCGGACGCCGAAGCTTTCCAGCGTGTCCACAAGCTTCTGGGCGTTGGCCTTCAGCTCGTCCTGCGCGTTGGGGTCGCTCTCCTCCGGGGCCTTCTCAAACAGGTCGATGCCGGGGTATTGGTACTGGTAGCTCTCCGCCGCTTCCGGCTCCTCGGCGGGGGCCGTGGCGGCGGCCTGTTCGCCCACGGCGGGCTTCTCCATAGCCGCCGCCACCAGCGTATTGATGTCCTTTTCCTCCACCGGTTCGCTGGTGATGCTGATCCAGCCGTCCTCATCCGGTGCCGAGCGCATAGCCATCACGTTGTCGGCCATCACCCGCACCGGCACCGACGGCTCGTCGGTGGTGGGCAGGGTCGGCGTCCGGAAGATGCTGTCCGGCCCTTCGGCTTCGGGCTGTTCCGCCGCCTCAGGCTGCACCGGGATACCGGGCGTCACCACCGGGGCCGGAGCCTCCGGGGCCACGGTCTGCACCGGCTCCTCCGGCTTTGCGAAGAAGTCCTCCGCCGCCGTCTCGACGGCGTCCGGCACCACCGGCTTCACGATGGCGCGGGGCGCGGCCTTGCGCAGGGGATCCTGCCCGAAGGTGCCGCCGGGCCCGACGATGAATGGTTCGATGGGCTCACTGCCCCCCTCCACGACGGGGGTGCTGTCCGGGCCGAGGTCGATGTCAAAGGAAGCGCGGGGGTGGGGCGTGCCCACCTGAACCGGCGTAAAGGCCGGGGCTTCCTGCGGTGCGGCGGGCGTCGGCGCGGGAGCGGGGGCCGGTTCCTCGTAGCCGAGGGAGTCGTCCACCGGTTCGGGTTCCGCCTCGCCCTCCAGTTCTTTCGTCACCTTGTGGCCCCAGCTGAAAACGCCGGACAGCCAGCCGGGGGCCGCAAAGCCGGACGGTTCCTCCGCATCGTCGGACACTTCCGGCTCCTCTCCGGCTTCCAGCGCAGCAGCCTCCTCCTCGGCCTGACGGGCTGCGGCCCGCTCGGCGCGGCGGGCGGCGTTCTGCTCGTAGACGGCTACACCCTTTTCATGGACGCCGCCGCCCAGTTCGCACACCCACTGCCACAGCTCGGCGGGGGTGATATCAAAAATGTACAGGCTGGCACAGAGCGCCAGCACGACCATGACAAGGTTCGCCGCCGGACGCCCGCAGAGCAGCAGCAGGTTGCCGCCCAGCAGAGCCCCCAGCGCGCCGCCGCCCAGCCATGCGGTCACGCCGTTTTGGTAGCACTCAGCCACCATCCGGGCGGCAGGGATGTCGGCGGGGATGTCCGAAAACACGATGACCGTGCCACTGGCGAAGATCAGCCCCAGCAGCAGCTTGAACACCTGCCCCAGCAGGTCTTCGCCCCGCGTGTACAGAATGGCCAGATAACACACCGCCGCGCCCAGCACGAAGCTGCCACAGCCAAACAGGCCGAACAGCACCTCGTGGAGACTCTTCCACACCGAGCTGCCCTCCACAAAGGCCAGCACGATGAGCAGCAGCCCCGCAAACAAGGTGCCCAGCCCCGCGGGCATCCGCTCCTGTGCCCGGCTCTTTCTCCGCGCAGGTGCGCGTCTTGCTGTCGATTTTCGTTTTTTTGTTGCCATCTTCCGTTAAAACCCTGTATCCTTCTCGCAGATTATTCGATTCTTTTATTGTACCACGGAAACAGAAACTTGGCAACGAAAACAGAGCCCGCTTATGCCCTTTTGCGACCAAGCAGCCAGCAGGGCCGACCCGATATGCCAAGGGCTCCCCTACTAGGGGAGCTGTCGAGCGAAGCGAGACTGAGAGGTTATTTTCCTTCGATCTCCCGATACAGCCACCCCAGCGCATCCGAAATGCCGCCGAGGCTGTCGATGAGCTTTTCACGCACGGCCTTGCGGCCATCCAGCACTGTGCCCACATCCATGACCAGCTCGCCGGTGCGGAGCATCAGCTCGGTATAGCGCTCGGCGGAGATGCCGCTGTGGGCCGCCACGAAGCCGGTGATCCGCTCCTGCATCTGCTCGAACCAGCGCATCGTCTGGGGCACACCCAAGATCATGCCGGAATGCCGCACCGGGTGGACGGTCATAGTGGCGGTGGGCACGATGAAGCTCCGCTGGGCGCTGACGGCCAGCGGGATGCCGATGGAGTGCCCGCCGCCCAGCACCACGGCGGCGCTGGGCTTCGAAATGCTGGCGATGAGCTCAGCCAAGGCCAGCCCCGCTTCCACATCGCCGCCCACCGTGTTCAAAAGCACCAGCAGCCCTTCCACCGCCGGGTCCTCCTGCACCGCCACCAGCTGCGGGATGACATGCTCATATTTGGTGGTCTTCTGGCCCTGCGGCGCTTCCACGTGGCCCTCGATCTGGCCGATGACGGTCAGGCAGTGGATGGCGTGGGCCCCTTTGGTGCGGTACACGCTGCCCATATCTTCGATCTGCTCTTTTTCCAGCCGCCGTTCTTCGACGGGGGCGTTTTTTTCGTCTGCCATATGCTCCTCCGGATCTCTTTTTTTCAGTGTCCCCCGCCCGCCGGATGGTTATGCGGCAGCTAAGATTTCTTAAGTTTTCAAAAAATTGTCCCAATCCATTTGACATTCTGCGCATCCGCTGTATACTTTAGATAACAAGCAGATTGACAAAGATGTATCATTATTGTGCAAAACTCTTTGAATCTGCCGGTGCGCCACGATGGGCGCAGAGAACCCGGCACCTTAGGATGAAAGGAGAATCCATTCATGAACACTCCCGGTAAAGCATCTCTTCCGGTGATCAAGCGTCTGCCCAAGTATTACCGCTATCTGCGCACGCTGAAGACCGACGGCATCACCAGCATTTCGTCCCGTGAGCTGGCCGCCCAGATGGGCACCACGGCCTCGCAGGTGCGGCAGGATTTCAACTGCCTCGGCGACGTGAATGGCCGACAGGGCATCGGCTACTCGGTCGAAAACCTGCTCAACATCTTGGAGCACCTGCTGTTCGGCAACGGGGACCTACTGCCCACCATCCTCATCGGCTGCGGCCGCTTGGGCAAGGCGGTCAGCCGCTTCATCACCACCGACACCAACGGCTACAAGCTGATTGCTGCCTTCGACAACTCCCCCGAAGAGGTGGGCAAGGAGATCAATGGCATCCAGATCCTGCATGTGGACCAGTTGGAAGACTTCTGCGCCGAGCACAAGCCGGAAGTAGCCGTTCTCTGCGTGCCCCGCAGCGGAGCCGAGGAGCTGAGCGGCCGTCTGGTCGGCATGGGCATCAAGGGCTTCTGGAATTTCTCCCACTATGACCTCTCGGTGCCCTACCCCGAAGTCGTGGTCGAGAACGTCCACCTCGGTGACAGCCTGATGAGCCTCGGCTATCGACTGCGCAATCAGGATTGAGTCTATACTGTAATAGGAACGATCGGCTGTTGCAAACACTCCTTCCGTCATCGCTTACGCGATGCCACCTCCCTCTAGGAGGGAGGCAAGGCCCCCTCTCCGAAGGGGCTGTCACGGCAGGTGCCGTGACTGGGGGGAGTTTTGCAGCAGCCTCTTTATAAGGAGACTTCATGGCAAAGCTATATTTCCGTTACGGCGCAATGAACAGTGGCAAGAGCACCGCCCTGATGCAGGTGGCGCACAACTACGAAGAGCAGGGGATGCAGGTGCTGATCCTGAAACCGCAGGTGGACACCAAGGGCGGCGACGAGCTGGTGAGCCGCCTCGGCGTGCGGCGCAAGGCCGACCTGCTGGTTCCGCCGGAGGTGGACGTCTTCGAGGCGGTCCGCACGGCCAGCCGCCAGCAGAAGCTGGCCTGTGTCCTCTGCGACGAGAGCCAGTTCTTCACCCCCAAACAGGCTGAGCAGCTCTTCATGGTGACGGTGGATCTGAACATCCCGGTCATCTGCTACGGTCTGCGGTCGGATTTTTCCCTCAAAGGCTTCCCCGGCTCCACCCGGCTGCTGGAGCTGGCCCACACCATCGAGGAGATGAAGACCATCTGCACCTGCGGCCGCAAGGCCATCTGCAACTGCCGCAGGGTGAACGGCAGATTCGTCTTTGAGGGCGAGCAGGTGGCCATCGATCTGGAAAACGATGTGCAGTACGTGAGCATGTGCCCCCAGTGCTACTTCAAGGCAAAACGCGCGTTCTACGCCGAAAAAGCTGCTTCGCAGGTCGAATAAGCTTGTATACAAGACTGTTGTGTTCAACGACACGGCAGTCTTTCTTTTTTTCCCCGGCCCACAGGCGCTGTCCACGCAGCAGCGCAAAATATGTCGCTGTCGATGCTTCTTCACCCCCCAAAAGGGCGAAGAAGCACCGATTTCAACGCCTGCAGACCGGTGCCGGATGCCTGCTTCACGCGATTGATATATCAGAGTGCACATTTTTTGCACTATTGATATATCAGTTTGCAAGCCCGCATCCGGGCCATTTTAATGTGTTGCTCTGCCACAATGTATGCAACAGTTCCATATTCCAAAACCGAATGTTTACAAAATTATTGCAAAATTCGACGTTCCCCCTATGATACATCCCAGTTTTCTATGCAAAATGGCGAAATATACATGTTGCACAGTTTTTCGAGCCAAGTTTATTCATTTCAGCAAAGGCATCAATTCTCGCGTGAAAACAAGAGCAATATTTGTACGTTTTTTGTTTAGATATCTGCAATTTGCGTCTTTCTTTTTGGTTGTTGTTTTGTTATCATAATTGTATACAACGGGGTATGTGCAGAACCCCCGTTCGAGATGATGTTTTCTGTATTTAGGAGGAGAACAAAAATGAGCAAGGCAATTTCTCGTCGTGATTTTATGAAGGTCACCGGCGCTGTGGGCGCTGCCGGCCTTCTGGCTGCCTGCGGCGGCAACTCTGCTGCATCCAGCTCTGCTGCTTCCACCGCTTCTTCCGCTCCCGCTGCTTCTGCAGACGAGAGCCTGGCACTGTCTGACGGCCCTGTTTCCATGACCATCAGCTGGTGGGGCGGCGACAGCCGTCACGAGGCTTACCAGAACGCCATCAAGGAGTTCCAGGCTGAGCACACCAACATCACCATCGAGCCCACCTTCGCCGCATGGTCCGGCTGGGAAGAGAAGATGGCAGCTGCCTTCATCGCTGGCAACGCACAGGATGTGTGCCAGGTGAACTGGAACTGGCTGTACAACTACTCTGCTGACGGCAGCAAGTTCGTGGATCTGAACACTGTTTCCAAGTTCCTGGATCTGACCCAGTGGGATGACGCTGCCATGGACGCCTGCTACGTTGCAAACAGCCAGCAGTGCGTGCCCGTTTCCATGACCGGCCGTATCTTCTTCTGGAACATGACCACCTTCAACAAGGCTGGCATCACCGAAGTTCCCAAGTCTCTGGATGATCTGATGGCTGCCGGCAAGGCATTCAAGGAGAAGCTGGGCGACGATTACTACCCCATGCACCTGGGCGCATACGACCGTATGATCCTGATGGTGTTCTACCTCGAGTCCAAGTACGGCAAGGACTGGGCAGATCCCGTTACCTCCACCCTGAACTACACCGAGGACGAGATCGCTGAGGGTCTGGCCTTCATCAAGAGCCTGGTGGACAACCACGTCATGATGAACCTGAAGACCTACTACTCTGCAAACTCCGATACCGCTACCCACCAGTCCAACGAGTGGATCACCGGTAAGATCGCAGGCATCTTCGAGTGGGATTCCGCTGCTTCCAAGTACTCCTCCGCTCTGGATGATGCCAACAAGGACGGCTTCACCGTTGGCGAAGAGATCAAGTTCGGCGACAACAACGGCGGCTTCTCCAAGGTCTCCATGGGTCTGGCCATCACCAAGACCAGCAAGTGCGTTGCCGAGGCTGCTACCCTGATCAACTTCCTGCTGAACGAGGAGAAGGGCGCTTCCATCATGGGTTCCGAGTGCGGCATCCCCGCTTCCAAGGCTGGTCTGGCTGCTGCTCAGGCTGCCGGCGCTGTCAAGGAGCTGGTTGCTGAGGCAAACGGCAAGGTCATGGCTTTCGTCGGCTTCCAGCTGGATCCTCTGTTCGAGTCCAACGATCTGAAGGCAACCGGCACCGGCGTGTACCAGGAAGTCTTTGATACCGTGGACTACGACAACGCTTCCGGCGCTGATGTCGTTGACACCCTGCTGGACGGCATGTCCGCTGTGGGTTACACCGTGTGATCTCTGCACTCTGACCTGATTTTTTAGGTACATACAAGGGGCATCGACCGCCCATAGGCTCGATGCCCCTTTTTTTGTCAGGAGCTTGTAACAATTCTCTGACAAATCTGTTTCCAATGTGTGACGCGCGGAATTTGTCACACATGAATTCCCACAAAAAGGAGGATTCCCGGATGAAAGAAAGCAAAGCCCCCTCTCTGGGGCGCACCCCGGCCCAGAAGTTCTTCGATAAGTGGCAGGGCCTGTTCTACCTGATCCCTTGGATCATCGGCTTCGTCGTGTTCAAGGCCATCCCCTTCGGTCAGTCGCTGTACTACAGTTTCACCGACATGAACTTCTTCAACGGCATCCATGAGTACGGCGTGATGAACTACATCACCGCCTTCACCGATACCAAGATCACCAAGGCGCTGATCACCACCTTCAAGTACGCCTTCGTCACCGTGCCCCTGAAGCTGATCTTCGCTCTGTTCATCGCCTACATCCTGAACTTCAAGATCGCATGCGTGAACCTGTTCCGTACCGTCTACTACATCCCGTCCATTCTGGGCGGCTCCGTTGCCATCGCCGTTCTGTGGAAGGCTGTCTTCCGCGATGACGGTCTGGTCAACACCATCATCCGCGCCGTCACCTTCGGCCACGCACAGGGCCCCTCTTGGCTGAGCGACCCCAACTATGCGCTGTGGATCATCTGCTTCCTGCGCATTTGGCAGTTCGGCTCCGCCATGGTCCTGTTCCTCGCTGCTCTGAAGGGCGTGCCCGCAGACCTGTACGAAGCAGCCACCATCGACGGCGCTGGCAAGTGGAAGCAGTTCTTCTCCATCACTGTTCCCATGATCACCCCCATCATCTTCT
>ERZ773131.2704-NODE-2704-length-11022-cov-3.883833_pt1 | contig 11022 bp, 7 predicted proteins | sample MGYA00511082_ERZ773131 | MGnify/ENA primary metagenome ERZ773131 (study PRJEB29015, sample SAMEA2737813) | human gut metagenome | biome: human gut; feature: human-associated habitat; material: faeces | place: China | collected 2012 ... | reverse complement strand
GCAAGGGGCATGGCCTAGAACACCCGCAGTGCCAGCTTTCTCTTGCAAGGCGGCCTACAATCATCAGGATATGAGCACACCCGCCAACACCAAAAACGACACATCGGAAGTGGTCAAGCCCACCAACTTCCTGCGACAAATCATCGAAGCCGACTTGGTGTTCTTGGCAATGGGTTTTGTACATCCCGTACAAGAAGGACTACTTACCGAACTGGCGTTGTCGGTTGACGGACGGCAGAATATAGCCGTTGATGTCAGACAGAAAACCTCAGCCGAGAAAGTCTTTGCCTGCGGTGATGCTGTAAGCGGAGCTAGCTTGGTGGTCAAAGCAATGGCTTCGGGAAAGAAGGCGGCGGCTGAAATAGACTGTTTCTTGTCGGGGAAAGGATCTATCCCGTCGGAATAATCCCTTTTTAGCTATTTGGGGATATATTCTGTCGGTATATATCCTTTAAAAAGATCTTTGGGATATATTCTGTCGGTATATATCCTTTGAAAAGATTTTTGAGATATATTCTGTCGGTATATATCCTACAAAAAGTAAAAAAGAAGATAATTATTGAAGAAAATAAAGAAAGGAAAACAATATGTGTGGTATTACAGCTATATTTAACATTCATGAGGGCGCAGAAGAGATGCGCCGCCAAGCGTTGATCATGAGTAAACGGATCCGTCATCGCGGACCGGACTGGAGTGGTATTTATCAGGGAAAATCAGCTATTCTGGCTCATGAACGTCTTTCTATTGTCGATCCGGCTTCCGGTGGCCAGCCTTTAAAAAGCAAGGACGGTAAACTGATCCTTACGGTGAATGGCGAAATCTACAATCATCAGGAGATTCGGGAAGCGTTGAAAGGTGAATATGAGTTTCAGACAGGATCGGATTGTGAGGTTATTCTAGCTTTATACCGGAAAAAAGGTGTTAATTTTCTGGATGATTTGAATGGTATTTTCGCCTTTGCCCTTTATGATGAAGAGAGAGATGTTTTCCTCATCGCCCGTGATCCAATCGGGGTAATTCCCTTGTATATTGGTTACGACGACGCAGGTCATCTGTTGGTCTCTTCTGAATTGAAAGGATTGGAAGGCTATGAATCGCATTATGAGCAGTTCTTGCCTGGTCATTATTACTATAGTAAAGACAGAGAACTGACACGTTGGTACGAGCGTGACTGGATGACTTATGATGCAGTGAAAGATAATCCGGCCTCGGTGGAAGAGCTACATGATGCACTGGAAGCCGCTGTAAAACGCCAGCTGATGTGTGACGTTCCTTACGGTGTATTGCTTTCGGGTGGTTTGGATTCGTCCATTACTTCGGCAGTAGCAAAGAAATTCTCTGCCAAACGTGTGGAAACCGGAAGTCAGGCTGATGCCTGGTGGCCACAGTTACATTCCTTCGCTGTTGGATTGAAAGGTGCTCCTGATTTAGCAGCAGCCCGAAAGGTAGCAGAGGCAATTGGTACTGTTCACCATGAGATTAATTATACGATACAGGAAGGTCTGGATGCTATTCGGGATGTGATATATTATATCGAGACGTATGATGTTACTACCGTACGGGCATCAACGCCAATGTATCTATTGGCGCGCGTCATCAAGAGTATGGGTATTAAAATGGTTCTGAGCGGCGAAGGTGCTGACGAAGTATTTGGTGGTTATTTGTATTTCCACAAGGCCCCAGATGCGAAAGCTTTCCATGAAGAAACTGTCCGTAAGTTAAGTAAGCTCTATCTGTATGACTGTTTGCGTGCGAACAAAAGTCTTTGTGCCTGGGGTGTGGAAGGACGTGTTCCTTTCCTGGATAAAGAATTCTTGGATGTTGCCATGCGATTGAATCCGGCAGCCAAGATGTGTCCGGGTAAGACTATTGAAAAGAAAATTCTACGCGAAGCATTCCAAGGCATGCTGCCTGACGAAATCTTATGGCGGCAAAAGGAACAATTCTCAGACGGTGTTGGTTACAGTTGGATTGATACCTTGAAGAAGATCACTTCTGAAGCTGTTACCGATGAGATGATGGCTCATGCGGCTGAGCGTTTCCCGATTAATACACCGATGAATAAAGAAGAATATTATTATCGTTCTATCTTTGAGGAACATTTCCCAAGTGAGAGTGCAGCACGGTCTGTTCCTTCTGTACCGAGTGTTGCTTGTTCAACAGCCGATGCTTCATTCAAGAATATGAATGATCCGAGTGGGCGTGCGGTGCGTGATGTACACGAAGCTGCCTATTAAATGACAATATAGATCGAATCTGATCAGGAGAAGCAATACGTTGCTGGTAAAAAATCAAACGAAAGTAAAATCGTTTGGAGAAAATATGCCATAAATAAGTTATCTTTGCAAAAAAGTTAAAATATATATGGAGAACCAGAAAGAACGTATTTCTTCTCCTTTTTGTCCTTATGTGTCAGTTGACTGCGTTTTGTTAGGGATCAACGAGGATAAACTTTCGGTTCTATTGGTAGAACGGAAGTTATTAGAAAATAATGCGGTGGGTTATAAGCTGCCGGGAAGTTTGATATATGAGACGGAAGAGTTGGACGATGCAGCTCTTCGTGTAATGAAAGAGGCTGTCGGATATACACAAATGTCGTTGAGGCAATTCCATACTTTCGGATCAGTTGCCCGTACAGCCAATAAAGAGGATATTTTGTGGCTCGAGAAAGAGTCGCATACCAAGGTAACGAGAATTGTAACCGTTGTATATCTTGCATTAAGCAAGAAGGGTAAAACGGTCAATAACTTGGATAAGAACGAAACGATGCGCTGGTTCCCGGTGGAAGATTTGCCGGATCTGCCTTTCGACCATAAGTCGATTGTAGAGGAATCTGTGAACGAGATCCGGAATTGGGTAGAACGTGAACCTGCCATTATCTATGAATACCTGCCATCCAAGTTTACTGCTTTCCAATTGCGTCGAACATACGAAATCATTTATAATAAGAAGTTCGATGTCCGGAATTTCCAGAAAAAGATGAACCTGTTAGGGTATATTGTACCTACGGATGAAATGGAAGTAGGTGTGCCTCATCGGGCTGCCCGTTATTATCGTTTTAACAAAGTGAAGTATAACAAGCTTCGTTCTAGCTTGAATAAATAAATGCGTTTAGGTTATGTATTTATTAGGTTGTGATATTGGTTGTTCGTCGGTGAAAGTATCCATAGTTGATGCTGAAACCGGTCTGCCCGTAGGAACAGACTTTTATCCGAAAGAAGAAGCTCCTATTATTGCACAAAGACCAGGATGGGCCGAACAGAATCCGGAAGATTGGTGGATTTATGTGAAGAAGGCCATTCGTGGTGCATTGGGAAAGTCGGGAGTGAATGGTGAAGATATTAAAGCGATAGGTATCGCTTATCAGATGCATGGTCTGGTCGTTGTGGATAAGAATAAAGTAGCGTTGCGTCCTTCTATCATTTGGTGTGACAGCCGGGCTGTGATTTATGGAGAACGTGCTTTCCACGCCATTGGAGAGGAGAGATGTTTGTCGCATTTGCTTAATTCACCGGGTAACTTTACGATAGCACGACTGGCTTGGCTCAAGGAATATGAACCGCAGACCTATAATCTGATTTATAAGATTATGTTGCCGGGCGATTATATTGCTATGCGTATGACAGGAGAAATCCGGACAACGATTCCCGGACTTTCGGAGGGTATTGTCTGGGATTTCCAGGATCATTGTCTGTCGGAAGACTTGCTCCGCTATTTTGGCATATCAAAAGACCTGATTGCTGATCTGGTGCCCACTTTTGGCTTGCAGGGCGAATTGCTGGGAAGCGTAGCAACCGAGCTCGGATTGAAGAAAGGAACGCCGGTGACATACCGGATGGGCGATCAGAGTAACAATGCTTTGTCATTGAATGTACTCCGGCCGGGTGAAGTAGCAGCTACAGCACGAACTTCAGGAGTTGTTTATGGGGTTAATAGCAAGCTGAATTATGATGTACGGTCGCGCGTCAATACCTTTGCCCATGTCAATCATACGGCAGAACATCCTCGTTTGGGTGTTTTATTGTGTATTAATGGTGTAGGTATCTTGAATGCCTGGGTGAAGAAGACGATAGCCCGTAACGGTATTACTTATGATCAGTTGAATGATCTTGCGGCCAGTGTGCCGATTGGCTCGGAAGGTTTGTCTATTCTGCCGTTTGGAAATGGTGCGGAACGTATGTTGGAGAATAAGCAAGTGGATTGTTCTATCTTTGGTCTGAATTTCAATATTCATCATGCGGCGCATATCGCCCGTGCTGCCCAGGAAGGTATTGTGTTTGCCTTCAAGTATGGCATGGATATCATGAACGAGATGGGAATCGACATCGAAGTGATTCATGCCGCCCATTCCAGTATGTTCCTGAGCCCGATTTTACGGGAGGCCTTGGCCGGTGTGACGGGTACGTATATTGAATTATATGATACGAACGGTGCGATAGGGGCAGCTAAAGGAGCCGGAATCGGGGCAGGCATATATGCTTCTTTTGAGGAAGCTTTTTCCTCATTGAAGAAGATCGCTGAAATTGAACCGGATGGCTTGAAGGCCGATAAGTATTGCGGTGCTTATGAAATTTGGAAAGAACGATTGGAAAAGATTTTATAAACTCAAGTATTATATATGAAGAAAATGTTAGTCTTGGCAACTTCAGCGTTGATGCTGGTTGCTTGTAGTGAAAAGCCTGGATATGAAATCTCAGGGACAGTCAATAATCCGGCTCTCGAAGGGAAGTGCGTCTATCTCTATCCGTATGGAGATGCTGAGGCGGCTCCTCTGGATAGTGCGGTGGTTACCAACGGCACATTTGTATTGAAGGGAACGCAAGATTCGGCGGCACTTCGTACGTTGAAGTTCTCGGAAGAAATCGTGCCTCGTTCGTATGCGCCTGCGGGTGAGAATGGAATCTTTACGGCTACGTTTGTGTTGAGTAACGCTAAATTGCAGGCGACTTTGGATTCTTTGTCGGATGTGACAGGTACGCCGGATAATGACGCGGTGGCTGCTTTCCGGAAAGAAATCCGGGGTATGCGTGCTGAGCAAGAGACTTTGGTGTCTGCATTGAAGTCTGAAGATGAAGCAGCTAAGCGTGATGCTGAACAGAAATATGATGCGATCGATCGGGATGTTGCTGACAAGGCGGCTGTCTTTATTGAAACGAATATGGATAATGCCTTGGCTGGTGTTCTTTTCTATACCTTCCGTTACGATTTCTCTGAAGAGAAGCAGAATCAGTTGGTAGCGAAAGCGAGTGATACCTTCAAGTCTGTACCGGGTATTCCTCAGATTATGGAACGTTTGGAAAACCTGAAGAAGGTAGCTGTCGGAAAGAAGTTTACTGACTTCCCGATGAAGGATGTGAATGGAAAAGACCGTAAATTGTCTGATTATGTTGGAAACGGCAAGGTTGTTCTGATTGATTTCTGGGCAAGCTGGTGTCCTCCTTGTCGTCGGGAAATGCCGAATCTGGTAGAAGTGTACAAGCAATATAAGGCAAAAGGTTTTGAGATTGTCGGTGTCTCATTAGACAGCAAGCAGGAGGCTTGGGAAAAAGGTATCAAGGATTTGAACATCACATGGCCACAGCTTTCTGACCTGCAAGGTTGGAAGAATAGCGGGGCTGCTTTATATTATGTCAATAGCATACCGCATACGATTCTGGTGGATAAAGATGGAACGATCGTAGCTAAGAATTTGCATGGCGAGGAAATTGCAGCCAAGGTGGCTGAACTATTGAAATGATAGGTTGAAAAACGAGCTTCTGAGTGGCTCGGAAGGAGTAAAAATAGAAAAGTGGTGCTTCTGAGTGGCTCGGAAGGAGTAAAAATAGAAAAGTGATGCTTCTGAGTGGCTCGGAAGGAGTAAAAATAGAAAAGTGGTGTTTCTGAGTGACTCGGAAGGAGTAAAAATAGAAAAGGAGAGCTTCCAAACATGGCTGGAGGTTCTCCTTTTTAGGTATCAGGTTCATTGTTGTTGGTAAGCTGGCTGCGGTTTAAGCAAATGCTTGAATTGTTCCGGCTTGTCGTTCAGGATCAACGCGTCCGGGAAATCTACTTCTTGCAGCAACGGGTAGATATGGTCGTATTGGGCAATGGCAAAGGAAATATGGGCATCGCTTCCCAAGACGACCGGTACTTCGTATCGCTTGCAAAGCCGGAGGATTTCGAGGTTGTTGTCGTGTGCCTTGACTTTGTGGCGTACTGGATTCAGCGAACTATTATTAATTTCCAATAAAGTGCCGGTTTCTTTGGCTGCCAGAACAATGGGTTCAAACAGCAAATCGGCTGTTCCGTCTCCCGGATGACTGATGATCTGTACGTATGGATGGCGGATGGCGCCCAGCATGGCTGAGGTGTTCTGTTCGATGGTTCCGTTCTGGTAACACAAGGAATGAATGCCGGCAATGCGGATGTCGAGCATCTTCCAGTAAAACTCTTCCAGGTCAATATGGCCTTCGTAGTCCAGAATATTCAATTCGGCTCCTAACAATAGTTCGACACCATACATTTTCCGGGGTACGACATGCAGATTTCGGAAGTAAATCGGGCTGCATGTGCCTGGAATGCCAGGTGCGTGTTCTGTAATTCCCAAAATCTGTAATCCTTTTTCGGCAGCGGCATGAACCATTTCCTGCAGACTGCTGAAGGCATGTCCGCTGGCGATGGTATGTGTATGAACATCCAGTAGTATCTGTTCGGGTTTCATTTCTTATGAGTTAAAATATGGCAGGAGGCTGTTACAATATAAGTTTAAACACAGAGACACAAAGGCACCGAGATCTTTATTTTATTCATGCTTAATAAATTTTCTCTGTGGCTTTGTGTCTCCGTGTTTCATTCAACGTAGATCAACTTATTGCTTGATGTTGGGTAATTCCAGTCCGTATCCTTTTTTCTTGTCTTCGCGTTTCAGCATCAAGGCTATGAATAAGGCTACGATACCAAAGCAACAGAAGATGACCATGGGTAACGTATAATCGTAGGCCGGGCCGCCGTTGGTTGTATCCAGTTTGCAATAGGTATCCAGTACCCAGCCAATCAATGCCGGAACGCCCATCAATCCCCAGTTCTGTACCCAGAAAATCAAGGCATAGGCTGTACCTAATTGCTTTTCCGGAATGATTTTCGGAACAGAAGGCCACATGGCTGACGGAACCAATGAGAAGGCGATACCCAATACGATCATTACTAGTGTAGCAAACCACCATTCGTTTAAGATAGGCAGGGCAAACAGCAAGTGTACACCGATTAACATGATAGCACCGATGATCATAATAGTAGCTCCTTTTCCTTTCCGGTCATACAGATTACCGAAGAACGGAGTAAGGAAAAGTGTTCCCAACGGCAACAGACTTGGAATGAATCCGGCCAGTTCCTGTTCAACGTGGTATTTATTCACCATCAGGTCTGTTGCATACTTGATGAAGGGGAAAACAGCTGAATAGAATAAGACGCACAGCAAGGCTATCAACCAGAATCCTTTGTTCTTGATGATGAGGAATACATCCGACATACGGAACGGTTCTTCTTTTTCTTCCTCTTCGGCACTCATCGAAGCTTCCAGTTTGCGGTCCATTACAATGTAAACCATGTATGAAATCGTACCGATACAAAGCATGATCAGACAAAGCAATACCGGAGCAGAAACGCTCTGGAAGTATTTGGCGAAAGGAACGGTTACAGCCATAGCCAACATGGTTCCGATACGGGCTGTTGCCATTTCCAATCCCATGGCCAAAGCTAATTCTTTCCCTTTAAACCATTTTACGATAACTTTGGATACGGTAATACCGGCAATTTCCACGCCGACACCGAAGATAGCGTAACCCAGAGAAGCCAGGGCAACTTGCGCTTTCCATCCAAAGATAGTTCCTTCTGCTCCGATAAGTCCTGCTACGGCAGCATACTTGATAGCACAACCTACCAGCATTAAGATACAAGATCCCATACCGGTAAAGCGTACACCCATCTTGTCCAGAATCATACCTCCGAAGATCAACATCAGGAAGAATACATTAAACCAGCCATAAGCACTGGTAAAGATACCGAAGTCGGTACTGGTCCATGCCAGTTCTTCTTCGAGCATGGGTTTGAGTGGCGACATAACGTCTGTCAGAAAATATCCGCAGAGCATGGTGAAAGCCACAATCGCTAAGGCGGTCCATCTAGCCGCCTTCGAATCACTTAGTTTTCTTTGAATCTGTTCTGTCATAATTATTATTATTTTTGATTATTGGCAGTTGGTTGAAAAAGCGGATAGGCATCCGCTACGATAAATGTACTTCCTCCGATAAAGATGAAATCGTCAGTCTGGGCTTCTTCTAAAGCAGAATGGACAGCTGCTTCAACCGTAGGATAAACATTTCCGTTTAAGCCGTGTTGTCGGGCCAGTTTGGCAAAGTCTTCAGCCGGAAGTGCCCGGGCAATTGAGGCTTGGGTAAAATAATACGTTGCATTTTTCGGCATCAATGCTAAAACACCGTTGATGTCTTTATCGTTGACCATACCGACGATCATCCGTAATTGGTGGCAACGTTCGATTTGATTATTGAGTTGTTTGGAAAGGATTTCCCATCCGCCGGTATTATGACCGGTATCACACACGACGCGAGGTGATGTATGTACGGTCTGCCAGCGTCCCATCAGTCCGGTTAATTCTACAACATGAGCAAATGCCTCTTCGATATTTTGGGGCGAGATATGAACGCCTCTCGTTCTTAATACATCCACCGCTGTTAAGACTGTGGTTGCATTCCGTGCTTGAGCCAGTCCTCCCAATTCTCCTATAATAACATCAAAGTTTTTCGTTACAAAACGCCATTTCGAATCGTCTCCTAACAGAAAATCGATGATCGGCTTTATTTCTGTGGATGCATACAAGGGAGCATTCACTTGGGCAGCTTTGTCCTTGAATACTTGCATGACACTGGGTTGTTCTACGTCTCCGATAACAACCGGGACTTCCGGTTTGATAATACCTGCCTTTTCCGAAGCAATGGCTTCTAAGGTATTTCCTAGGAACTGTGTATGATCCATACTGATATTGGTGATCACACTCAGGATAGGCGTAATAATATTGGTACTATCGAGCCGTCCGCCTAAGCCGACTTCGATTACGGCGAAGTCAACATGTTGATCACGAAAATAATCGAAAGCCAGGCTGGATGTCAATTCGAAGAAAGAAGGTTGTAAGGGTTCGAATACCGGACGATACCGTTCGACAAACCGGATTACATAGTCTTCGGATATCATTTTCCCGTTCACTCGGATTCGTTCTCTGAAATCAACCAGGTGAGGAGAGGTAAACAAGCCGACTGTATAACCGGCCTCTTGCAGAATGGCTGCCAGTAAATGACTGGTTGAACCTTTGCCGTTGGTCCCTGCAACATGAATAGTCTTATAATCTTTGTGGGGATTTCCCAAATAATCATCTAATGCTTTACTGGTTCCTAATCCGGGTTTATAGGCGGAGGCTCCGCTGTGCTGAAAAACCGGAATGCTGGTGAACAAGTAATGCAATGTCTCTTCGTAAGTCATTTGTTTATTATTTATAAAGGGCAAAAGTAGCGAATTTAATTCATTTCTTTTATAGAATTATAATCCATTTATATGTTTTCATTACTTATGATTTTAATAGAAGTTTCACCAATACCGGATTGTCATCTTCTTTCATCTGATGAATTTTTTCTACTATATCTGGATGTTCATTACAGAAACTATTCCATTCTTCTGTGTTAATCCGATCTTTATAATCGTTCATTGCTTCTATCAGTTCAGTCGGTTCTGCGATGTAATATAAAGTACCGTTCTCGTACAGCTTCGGAAGTTTCCATGCTTTCAAATTAATGCGATTCCCTTTAAAAAGCAGATCATCCATTAAATAAGTAGCACTTAGGCTTTGATTTGTTTCATGGTTATAAAAAGATATGTAACCATCATATTTATAGTCCATAAATGTGAAGACTGAAATTGGATTGCCGAAAGAATAATATAGCATATTATCTATACCTTGTTTTTCCTTTATTATTTTATCTATCTCTAATATCCCATTGGCATTCTTAAATTCATTTATTGGAATTCTACGATCTCCAATATTTATTAAATAAGCAGGAACGAATTGTCCGTTTGTCAATCTATAGATTGTATCACTATACGGATAAGTAAAAAGTAGATCTCCCTTATACGCTGATAAAGATTTAAGTGAAGTAGTACAGCTTGTTACTTTTTCTACAAGTTCATCTCCTTTAAAAAGATAATCAACAATCTCTCCTTCTTGATTGTATTTATAAACTAAAAAATCATCCCCTGGATGAAAAGCTGTTCCTCCATTTAGGACATAAAAATAACCATCTTTAAAAAGAATATTTTGGGGATAAATATCTAGCTTTTTCCGAAATACACAAGAATCACTTACTAAATCATATGTATACATGCTCTGATTATCATTTGAAGTAATCGCAACTTGAAAATCTTTTATCACATCAAAATCTTCAATGGCTATATATTCATCTGGTCCAGATCCTCGTTTATCCAATTGGTATAAAAACTTACCATCTTCAGTGAAAACAAAAATCTTTTCTATTCGGGTAGATGCTGAACCTATATAATAGTAGTCCTTGTATTTAATAATTTTACCGATCGTATTGATCAGACAACCTTTGTTTGTTTCCAGAGGAGTTAATTCTATTGATTTAACAAAATCAGAGAATTTCAATTTCGCATTTTCTTCCAATTTACATGGAACAATAGATATATCTTTATCTGGCTCTTTACTTTCTGAGCAAGAAAGAAATAATGTAAAAGCGGCTATAAGTAACAATCTGTATTTTTTCATCGTAATTAACAATAGTTTTTTCTTCTGATTGGGTTTATTATGATTCTTGTATTTATCACTTTTTAGATAATGACAAATATAGAAGAATAATACTTCGGAAGCAAATCTATTGTACCTTTGCACCCGCAAATTATAGAATGATTTTATACAAATAATGGAAAAGAACGAAAAACAACGAATTACGTACATTCCTC
>ERZ773131.2703-NODE-2703-length-11022-cov-7.599708_pt1 | contig 11022 bp, 11 predicted proteins | sample MGYA00511082_ERZ773131 | MGnify/ENA primary metagenome ERZ773131 (study PRJEB29015, sample SAMEA2737813) | human gut metagenome | biome: human gut; feature: human-associated habitat; material: faeces | place: China | collected 2012 ... | reverse complement strand
GTTTGGACATGGTAAAAACTCCTTTTTATCCTTTATTGCACCATCTGTTTCAGAGCGTCCGGGTCCAGCAGTTTGAAGCTGCTCTTAAAGGTATCCAGCAGGCCGTCCTTCTGCATCAGGCTCAGCTCCCGGCTCAGGGCACTGCGGTCGCAGTTGAGGTAGTCGGCCAGCTGCACGCGGGAGAACGGGATGCTGAAAGTCAGGCTCCCGGCCCGCTCGCTCTCGTTCAGCAGGTAAGCGCACACCTTGGCGCGCAGGCTCTTCAGCACCAGCAGGTCCACCCGGCGGGAGAGCAGGAAGTATTTGTCGCTGATGGTGCGCACCAGATTCTGCAGCACCCGCTGATGGGCGGGGCTGCCGTCCGAGAGCAGCAGCTGCTCGTAGGGCACCAGCAGCACCTCGCAGGCGGTGGCCGCCAGCACCGTGACCGGGCTGGCCAGACTGGACCCGCCCAGCACATCGCCGAATACCCCGCCCGGTTCCACCCGGGTAATGGGCACACGGGCACCCTCCGGGCCGGGGCGGTAGGCTTCCAGCTCTCCGGACAGCACCACGCCCACCCGGCGGCTGGGCGCACCGGCCAGTACGAGCACTTCGCCCCGGCCAAAGCTGCGCTCCACGGCCCCCAGCCGGGTCAGCAGTGCTTGCAGCTCCTCGGCAGAAAGACCGGAAAACAGGGTGGTGGATTGTAACAGCGGCAGATCGTTTTTCATCGCAACTCCGTGGGAACCGCAGCGGCCCCCACAGTCCTCCTGCAATTCCGTTGCATGCGCAACGGTATTTTCCCCCCTATTATAGTAAACTAGGACGCGCAAAGCAAATATTTTTGCAAATTTGCCTTGTAAAATTTTGCATTGCAGGGTCTGCACCGGTTCCCATGCGGGGAACGGCACCCCTGCGGGAAGAAAGAGGACATCATGAAGAAATTTGTATCGCTGCTGCTGGCGTTCAGCCTTGCGCTGTGCCTGGCAGCCTGCGGCGGCAGCGCAAGCTCCGCCGTTTCCGGCTCTGCAGCCTCCAGTGAGGCCGCTTCCTCCGAGGCTGCTTCCAGCGAAGCCGCACAGGAGCTTTCCACCACCGACGCCCTGCGCATCGCGGGTCTGAAGGGCCCCACCACCATGGGTCTGGTCAACCTGCTCAGCATGGAAGCCGACGGCACCGCCGCCATGGACTACGACCTGCAGCTCTACGGCGCTGCCGATGAGATCGTGCCCCTGCTGATGAAGGGCGAGCTGGACATGGCTGCCATCCCGGCAAACCTGGCCGCGACCCTCTACCAGAAGACGAACGGCGGCATTCAGACCGTGGCCGTCAACACGCTGGGCGTGCTGTATGTGGTGGAAAAGGGCGGCGACACCGTCCAGTCCATGGCTGACCTGAAGGGCCGCACCATCCTGTCCACCGGCAAGGGCACCACGCCGGAGTACGTGCTGCGCTACCTGCTGACCAAGAACGGCATCGACCCGGACAAGGATGTGAAGATCGAATACTACAGCGAGGCTTCCGAGGTGACCGCCCAGATGGCTGCCACCAAGAAGGACGCCATCGCTGTTCTGCCCCAGCCCTATGTGACGGCCGCTCAGATGAAGGACAGCGACCTGCGTGTGGTGCTGGACCTGACGAAGGAGTGGAACAAGGTCTGTGACACCCAGCTCATCACCGGCGTCACTGTGGTCCGCACCGCTTACGCCGAGGATCACCCGGAAGAGGTCATCAACTTCCTGAAGGATTACCAGAAGAGCGTGGAGGCCGCCAACAAGGATATCGACGGCACCGCTGCCCTGTGCGAGAAGGTGGGCGTCGTGGCCAAGGCGGCCATTGCCAAGAAGGCTCTGCCCAAGTGCAACATCGTCTACCGCATCGGCGACGAGATGAAGGCCGACGTCAACGCCTATCTGCAGGTGCTGTACGATGCTTCCCCCGCAGCCGTGGGCGGCAAGCTGCCGGACGGCAACTTCTACTACACCAAGGCTACCGTTGCCAAGCGGGTGCAGAAAGCCTTTGAGAGGCTGGTCGCTTCCGTAAAGTGAGGGTCAGACGAAAAGAAGCGATGCCCTGCGGCATCGCTTCTTTTCGTTAACAGCAGAAAACCCCGATCCCAAGGCCGACGAGGGCAGGGACGACCCACCCGAAGCCGAACTGCCCCAGCGGCAGGGCGTTTGCAAACACGGTGGTCAGCGGCAGGGCCGCGAGGACGCTCTGCGCGGCGGTCAGTGCAACACAGCCCACATAGGCCGGGCGCTTCTGGAACTGCGCGGGCAGGAAGGAAAGGACGATCAGCACGATGGCGACCGGGTAAAGCGCATGGAGCACCGGGGTGGACAGCCGGATGATGCCCGCAAGGCCGATGTTGGAGATGAGCATACTGGCTGCGGCAAAAAAGCCCGCGATGGCCGGGTAGGGGATGCGGGGGAGCAGGGTGTGGAAATACTGCCCCACGCAGGAGATGAGCCCGACGCAGGTATTGAAGCACGCCAAGAGGAAGATGGCCGCCAGCAGCACCTGCCCCGCCCGGCCGAAAAGGGTACTGGCAAGGGCCGTCAGGGTCTCGGCACCGGTGGCGCAGTCGGGATAGGCGGCCCCGGTCAGCGCGCCGACATGGGCCAGCATGGCGTAAATGACCAGCAGCAGCCCGCCCGCTAGGATGCCGGCCCGGATGGTGCCCTGCCGGACGGCTTTCGGCTCGGTGATGCCCAGCGCCTGAATGTTCAGCGCGATGACGGCCCCGAAGTTGAGCCCGGCGAGGGTGTCCATGGTCTGATAGCCGCCAAGGATGCCCTCCAAGGCGGGCAACTGAGCGTAGGCGGCGGCAGGGGTGCCGTACTGTGCGGCGACCGGGTGGAGCAGACAGCCCGCGAAAAGGATCAAAATCAGGGCGATGAGGGCCGGGCAGAGGACATGGCCCAGCCGGTCGGTGAGCTTTTCGGGCCGGAGCGCCACGAGGAAGGCCGCCGTGAAGAAGACGACGGAATACCCTAGCTGCAGCCCGCGCCCGCCGCCCAGCAGCGGCACCAGCATCTCGAACGAAGTGCTGGCCGTGCGGGGGATGGCGAGGCAGGGCCCGATGGAGAGATAGACCAAAATCGCAAAGGCGAGGGCAAACTTCGGGTGGACCCGGCTGGCCAGCCGGTCCAGCCCGCCCGCGTTGGCTACGGCGGCAACGCCCATGATGGGCAGACCGATGGCGCTGACGGCGAACCCCGCAAAGGCGGGCCAGAGGTTTGCCCCGGCTTGCGCACCAAGGTGGGGCGGAAAGATCAGGTTTCCGGCCCCGAAGAACATGGAAAAGAGCGTAAAACCGAGGAGCACCAGTTTTTTGCCGCGCAGGTCCTGCATAAAAATGCCCCCTTTTCGAAAGTGAAGTGGTTGAACACGTTCCAGTGTAGAAGCAAATTGGCTTCATGTCAAGGAAAAGAAAGGTGAAGAATTGTATTCTTTTACATGATGTGTTATCTTATAAAGGAAAAAAGAGAGGAGAACGGGAAAGTTCATGAAAAAAAAGAGAAAAAGGCTGCTGTACGGGGCAGCTGTTGTGTTCTGGCTGGTGGTGTGGCAGCTGGCGGCCATGGCCATCGGGCAGGAAGTGTTTCTGGTGTCGCCGATTCAGGCGCTGGGCACCCTGCTGGAGCTTTTGCCGCAGCCGGAGTTCTGGCAGCGCATCGGGTTCAGCGCCGGGCGCATTCTGCTGGGCTTTTTGCTGGGGGCCGTGTCCAGCGTGGTGCTGGCCGTGGCCGCCGAGCGCTGGGCGTGGGTGGAAGCCCTGCTCTCCCCGGTGATGCAGCTGGTCAAGGCCACGCCGGTGGCCAGCTTCATCATTTTGGCGCTGGTGTGGGTCAGCGGGTCGTCGTTGTCCATCCTCATCAGCTTTTTCATGGTGCTGCCTGTGCTGTACGGCGCGGTGCGCACCGGCATCGAGAGCGCCGACGGGCAGCTTTTGGAGATGGCGCGGGTCTTCCGCCTGCCCCTCCCGTGCCGGGTCAAGGCCATCTGGCTCCCGGCGGTGCTGCCTGCGTTCCGGCAGGGGTGCAGCGTAGCGCTGGGCATCTGCTGGAAGAGCGGCGTTGCGGCGGAGGTCATCGGTTTGCCGGACGGCAGTATCGGCGACGCTCTCTACCGGGCCAAGATCACCCTTTCCACCGGGGAGCTGTTCGCGTGGACCTTCGTCATCATCGTGCTGAGCGCGGCATTTGAGAAGTTGTTTCTGGCCCTGCTGGACAAGGCCGTGGCCCGCGCAGCGGGGGAGGAGGGGTGAATGATGCAGTACAAACTGGAAATTCAAAGCCTTACAAAACGATTTGTAGAAAAGACTCTCTTCGAAGATCTGAACCTGACCGTCACCGGCCCGGCGATCCTCTGGGCACCGAGCGGCTGGGGCAAGACCACCCTGCTCCGCATCCTGATGGGGCTGGAAGTGCCCACCTCCGGCACCGTCTCCGGCGTGGGCAGGGTGGGGGCAGTCTTTCAGGAAGACCGTCTCTGCCCCCAGTTGAACGCCGTCCAGAACGTCGAACTGGTGCTGCCGGAGGGAAAAGAACAATACAGAGAGCAAATTGAAACAGACTTTCTACGATTTGGACTGGATAAAGCAGCCCTTGCGCTCCCGGTGCGGAAGCTTTCCGGCGGGCAGAAGCGGCGGGCGGCGCTGCTGCGGGCTCTCTGGGCCGAGAGCGATACCCTGCTGCTGGACGAGCCCTTCACCGGCATGGACCCCGCCACTATGAAAAAAGCCGCGGCGCTCTTGAAGGAACGCTGCGGCGAAAAGGTCGTGTTATTGGCGACCCACGACAGGGAAGCCATTGAGGAATTGGGGTGGCAGGTTATCGAGTTGGGGTAAGCGGCGGACAACCGGGAAACACCCGGTCATCCGCTGGCAACGCGGCTGCTGGATGGCAGGGCAAGCCCGCTTGCCTTACAGCAGTTCTGCCAGAATGCTGTTCTGCACGATAAGCCCGGCGGGGGTGAGGGCGAGGGTATAGCCGTCGAAGGCGGCGTAGCCGCTTTTGACGCAGTTTTTGACAAAGGCAAGCTGGGCAGTGGAAAATTCCTTACCGTAACGGGCCTTGTATTCGGCCAAGTCCAGCCCCTTCCGCAGCCGCAATTGCAAAATCAGATAGTCCTCCGCGCCGCATCCGCCATCCAAGACGGGTGCGGCGTTGTCGTTGAGGAAGGCTTCCGTGTCGGCGGGGTAGTAGAACCGCTTGCCGCCCATGCAGGAGTGGGCCGCCGGGCCGAGGCCGAGGTAATCGCCGCAGTCCCAGTAGATGAGGTTGTGTTTGCCCTCATAGCCGGGTTTCGCGAAGTTTGAGATCTCGTACTGCTGGTAGCCGTGGTGTTCCAGCTGCTCCACGGCATAGAGGTAGAAGTCCGCTGCTTCGTCGCCGGTGGGCAGACCCTCCGGCGGGTGCTTGCCAAAGGCGGAATCCGGTTCGATTTTTAATAGGTAGGCCGAAATGTGGGTGGCCCCGCCGGATTCGATCAGCTCCAGCGTCTCATCGAACTCGGCCTGCGTATAATGGGGCAGGGCCAGCATGATATCGCCGCTGATGTTCTCGAACCCGGCCCGCTGTGCCGCCCGGAATGCGGCCCGCGCCTGTTTAGCGGTGTGGGGGCGGCCCAGCGTTTTGAGCTGGCTGTCCCGCGCGGACTGGACCCCGAAGGAGATGCGGTTGACGCCGGCTTCCCGGAAGGCGCGGAGGGATTCTTCTGTGACCGTCTCCGGGTTGGCCTCCAAGGTGATCTCTGCGCCGGGCAGGGGAGACGCGGCTTCCATGAGCCGGGCCGCGTCCGCCGGGTCCAGCAGACTGGGGGTGCCGCCGCCGAAATAGAGGGTGTCCGGCCGGAGGGGAGCGTCCGGTGCAAAGCGGTGCAGCTCCCGCAGAAGGGCATCCACGTAAGCGCGGGGAACGCCCCGCTTTCCGGGTGCAGAATAGAAATCGCAGTACCGGCATTTGGAAAAACAGTAAGGAATATGCAGATAAAGTCCAAGAGACACGAAATATCACTGCCTTTTTCATGAAACGTTCATTTCTATGCAGTATACTATATTTTACAGACCGGGGCAAGGCTCCGGAACAAGACTGGAGGATCTTACCATGGATTACAACCACTATGACCGCGGCTATGCGGAGCCTACGATGAGCGCATCGGACTATATGACCCGCACCTACCGCTGGATGGCGTGCGGGCTGCTCATCACCTTCGCAATGGCCTATATCACCGCGACGACCTCGCTGATCTATCTGGTCGATTCGCTTTACCTTGTGCTTACCATCGCCGAACTGGCGCTGGTGTATGTGCTCAGCGCCCGCGTGCAGAATATGTCTGTGCATGGGGCCCGCGCCGCCTTCTTCGGGTATGCGCTGCTCAACGGCATGGTGCTCAGCTACTACTTCTTCGCCTTCTCGGTGGGGGAGCTGATCTTAGCCTTCCTGTCCACTGCCGTGTACTTCGGCCTGATGGCCGTTTACGGCACCACCACCCATAAGGACCTCACCGGCTGGGGCCCCCGCCTGATGATGGCACTGGTGGCCCTGCTCGTCACCGGTCTGGTGGGGATGCTGTTCGGCTTCGGCTTTGGCGGCTCGGTGCTCTACTGCGGCATTGGTCTGGTGGTCTTCATGCTGCTGACCGCCTACGACACCCAGAAGCTGCAGCAGATGTACAGCTACTACGCCGCCGACTCCGAGATGGCCGAAAAGGCTTCCGTCTACGGTGCGCTGACGCTGTATTTGGACTTTATCAACATCTTCCTGTATGTGGTCCGTCTGCTGGGCAACAGCCGCCGCCGCAACTGATTCGTCTGATTTATAGGAGAGGTGCTCTCGGTGAGGGTACCTCTCATTTTTTATGCACCGAACTGAATAAAGTCCCCGCAGGGGTCGCACACTACCATCAGGATTTGAACCGTACACAAACGATGATTGGAGTAACGAACCATGGAACAATTCCGAAAATTTCTGCGGGACAAAGGGTTTGTACTGGCGCTGCTGGCGTGCTTGGTGGCGGCGGCAGCGGCGGGGGTCTGGGCGGTGCGCACCGTCCGTGACGAGCTGAAGGAGAACCTCGACGGCCTGAAAACGCCGGACAGCACTTCCACCCTGCCCGGCATCGACCAAGACCTGACACTCATCCCGGAGGAGGAATATCCCGAATGGCAGCAGCCCGATACGCCCGCCGCAAACAGTGTGACCAATGTGCCCAAGGCCGAGTCACCCTCGGCTTCGTCTTCTTCGCCCTCTTCTGGGGCGGCGTCTGGCTCTGGTTCGGTGCGCGAACCCTCCGCGCTGCAAGGCGGCTCCTCCTCTGCCAGCAGCTCGGCAGCGGCTGCCTCCACGCAGCCCGGCTTTGGAAAAATCTTGAACGGCTACAGCGGCGATGAGCTGGTGTACAACAAGACGCTGGGGGACTGGCGCACCCACAACGGCATCGACTACGCCGCCAAGGCGGGCGAGGCCGTGCCCGCGCCGGTGGCGGGCAGCGTGGTGCTGGCCGGTTCCGACGGGAGCTGGGGCCCCACCGTTGCGATCAAGGATGACGCAGGCCGCATCTGGCGGCTCTGCGGCGTGGCCAGCCCCAAGGTGAAGGAGGGCGACATCGTGGCCGCTGGGCAGACCCTCGGCAAGGTGGGGAGCGTGGGCTGCGAGTGCGCCGAGGAAGACCACATCCACCTTGAAGTGAAGCAGGGGGACGCCTACCTCGACCCCGCAAAGTGCAGGAACTAAAATCGCGGCAGCCCGCCGGAGCGCAAGTGCTCCCGGCGGGTTTTTTGTACGCATTTTCCAACCGCTGCGGATTGCAATTGCGGGCCGATTCTGGTATGATACAATAGAACAAATTTCGACGAGAGAACTGGAACGGGAGGAAACAGGATGGCAAACGTATTGATCGTGGGCGGCGGCGCAGCCGGGTTGATGGCCGCCGGCGCGGCGGTGCGGCAGGGGCACAAGGTGACGGTGCTGGAGCATATGGACAAGCCCGGCCAGAAGATCCTTGTTACCGGCAAGGGTCGCTGCAACGTGACCAACGACTGCACCGCCGAGGAGTTCCTGCGCCACGTGCGGACGAACCCGCGCTTCCTGTTCTCCTCGCTGGGGGCCTTCCCGCCCGCCAAGACAATGGAGCTGTTCGAGGGTCTTGGCGTGGAGCTGAAGGTGGAGCGGGGACGCCGGGTGTTCCCGGTGTCGGACAAGGCGGAGGAGATCCGGCTGGCCCTGCTGCGCTACGCCGAGGGGGCCGAGATCGTCCACGACGGCGCAAAAAAGCTGCTGCTGGAGCCGCTGGCCCCGGCAGAAGAACCCGCAGCCGCCCCGGAAGATCCGCGCCACACCAAAAAGAAAAAGCCCGGCCCGGCGGCCCGCTGTGTGGGCGTGCGGGGCACTTCCGGCAAAGAGTACCGCGCCGACGCGGTGCTGGTGGCCACGGGCGGCCTGAGCTACCCCACCACCGGTTCCACCGGCGACGGCTACAGGCTGGCCCAGCAGGCGGGCCACACCATCGTGGAACCGGTGCCCAGCCTTGTCAGCCTCGTCAGCCATGACCCGGACTGCAAAAAAATGATGGGTCTGGCGCTGAAAAATGTGACCCTGACCCTCTTTGAGGACGGCAAGGCCATCTTCGACGAGCAGGGCGAGATGCTGTTCACCCACTTCGGCATCAGCGGCCCGCTGACCCTGAGCGCATCCAGCCACCTCGGCGACATGAAAAAGCACACCTACTACGCCGAGATCGACCTGAAGCCCGCTCTGAGCGAAGAGCAGCTCTACGACCGCATCACCCGCGATTTTGCCCTGCTGGCGAACCATGCAGCGCAGGGGGCGCTGGTCAAGCTGCTGCCCTCCAGCATGCAGCCGGTGATGGTGGCCCGCTGGGGCATCGACCCGGCCACCAAGGCCAACCAGATCACCCGCGAGCAGAAGCGGGAGCTGGTGCACCTGTGCAAGCACTGGAAGGTGCCCATCGATGCCCGCGGCGACTTGGCCCATGCGGTCATCACGTCGGGCGGCGTCTCCGTGCGGGAGGTGGACCCCAAGACCATGCAGAGCAAAAAGGCGCTGGGGCTTTACTTCGCGGGCGAGGTGCTGGATGTGGACGCTTATACGGGCGGCTATAATTTGCAGATCGCTTTTTGCACTGCGCAGAGTTTTGCGAACAATTTATAAGGAGAGAAAACCATGATTTCAGTTGCGATCGATGGGCCCGCAGGTGCGGGCAAGTCTACGCTGGCCCGCCGTCTGGCGGCAGAGTTCGGGTACATCTATGTCGATACCGGTGCCATGTTCCGCGCCGTTGGCCTGTATGCCCTGCGTGCGGGCAAGGACCCCAAGGACAGCGCTGCCGTCAACGCGCTGCTGCCGGAGATCACCCTGCGGCTGGCGTCCATTGAGGGGGAGCAGCACATCTACCTGAACGGCGAGGACGTGAGCAAGGCCATCCGCACCGAGGAGGCCGGCATGGCCGCTTCGGCGGTGGGGGCGAACCCCGCAGTCCGTGCCTTTTTGCTGGACCAGCAGCGGAAAATGGCCGAGACCCAGAACGTCCTGATGGACGGCCGCGACATCGGCACCGTGGTGCTGCCGAAGGCCACCGTGAAGATCTTCCTGACCGCCACCCCCGAAGCCCGCGCCAAGCGCCGCTGGAAGGAGTATCAGGAAAAGGGCGTGGACGTCTCCTTTGAAAACGTGCTGGCAGACGTGGAGCAGCGGGACTATCAGGACACCCACCGCGAGGCGGCCCCGCTGAAACAGGCCGAGGACGCTGTGCTGCTGGATACGTCGGAGCTCAACTTTGAGCAGAGCTTTGAAGCGATGAAGCAGATCATCGCCGCCAAGGTCTGAGGAACGCGCGATGGTACTATATTATATTTTGCTCCCGCTGGCGTGGCTGGTGTTCCACATTGGCTTCCGGGTGGAGTGTGTGGGCCGTGAGAACCTGAAAAAAGTGCAGACCGGCGGCTGCATCCTCGCGCCGAACCATGTTTCCGCCATCGACCCGGTGTTCGTGGTCATCACCCGGTTCTGGGGAAAGCGGATGGTCGTCTTCGCCAAGAAGGAGCTGTTTGAGATCAACGCCCTGCTGACGTGGTTCTTCCGCTGCATGGGGGCGCTGTGCGTGCGGGGCACCCGCGACGAGCTGGAAACCATCGACAAGACGGTGGAGGTGTGCAAAAACGGCGGCACGCTGCTGATCTTTCCGGAGGGCACCCGCGAAAAAGAGGGTAAGCTCCTGCCCCCGAAGAGCGGTCTGTTCGTCATTGCGGCACAGGCTGCGGTGGACGTGGTGCCGGTGCGTATCCTTTACGACACGCCGGACGGGAAGATGCGGCTCTTCTGCAAGGTGAAAGTCATCTACGGCGAGCCGATGCCCGCCGCACAGTTCGCGATGGAGAGCCGCCGCGACTTGAAGACCCTGCGCGCCAACAAACAGGCGCTGTTGGATGCGTGGGAAAAATTAGGAGGGTGAGTATGGAGATCCGTTTGGCGAAGACGGCGGGGTTCTGCTTCGGTGTGAACCGCGCGGTGGAGCTGACTTACAACCTGCTGGACGAGGGGCATAAGGTGGCAACGCTGGGCCCGCTCATCCACAACCCGCAGGCCGTGGCCGACATGGAGCGGCGTGGTGCGCTGGTGGTCGATACGGTGGACGACATCCCCACCGGATATGAGGTCATCATCCGCAGCCACGGCGTGCCCCGCAGCATCTACGATACGCTGGAGCAGCGCGGCCTCGTTTACCACGACGCCACCTGCCCCTTCGTGAAGAAGATCCAGAACATCGCCGCCAAGGCCGAAGCCGAGGGCGCGGTGCTGCTGGTGGCGGGCGACAAGACCCACCCGGAGGTGCAGGGCATCGTCGGACATACCGGGGGAGAGGTATTTGTTTTCAGTGATCTGGACGAATTGAAGGCTTGGAAAGGCCCTTCCGACCCCTCAAAACCCATTTTTGCGGTTGCACAGACCACATTTCAGGTGACAAAATGGCAAGAAAGTTCGGAGTTTCTCAAAAAAGCCTATACAAACGCCCGAA
>ERZ773131.2702-NODE-2702-length-11025-cov-4.872653_pt1 | contig 11025 bp, 11 predicted proteins | sample MGYA00511082_ERZ773131 | MGnify/ENA primary metagenome ERZ773131 (study PRJEB29015, sample SAMEA2737813) | human gut metagenome | biome: human gut; feature: human-associated habitat; material: faeces | place: China | collected 2012 ... | reverse complement strand
AGCTTACTATCGTAATTTAATATCTGAATTTTAGCAGAACTCCCTGCAACAGATAATATATCATTAAATTACGATACTAAGCTTCCGTTCATAGAACTGATGAAAAACGAATTTTTAGCTGATTTTAGGGCGAGTTATGATAATATGGCTAGTCAAGGAGGTTTTAAACCTATTGATACTATGCGAACAGGTATTAAAGATATAGAGCCACTTGTGCCACTGAGAAAAGTCAAGGAATTTGAAGATTTGGATGTATATGATGATTCCTTAGAAAGTAGGGAAGAGCATCAAGTTACGACTAAACAGTCTGCTATGGACGCATTTAACGCTTTCTTAAAGCAGAAGAAGGAAAGAGATGAGGACGAAGCAGAGAGACTTGCCGAGGAAGAGGAAGACGTAAACTTTTTTAGTGAGGACTCAATATTCGAAGATTATACTCCGGAATATGAAATGGAAGATGACGACATGGACTTCAGTTCGGTCTATGGCGATGAAGAGGGTTATCAGGACTCTGAGGAGGAAGATTTTTCTTCTGAAGATTCAGATGAGTCAGACGAATCAGACGAATCAGACGATTTCAGTTATGAAGACGATTCTGATGACTCAGATACAGATTTTAGTGCTGAGGATGATGAGGACGATTCTGAGGATGATTTTAGTGACGAGGATGATTTCAGTTCTGAAGATGCATCAGACGATTTCGGCGACGAAGAAGATGAAGACGAGGACGATTATAGTTTAAGTTCTGAAGACGATTCGGACACTGAGGAAGATACTAGTTCTGTCGACGAAGATGATGACATCGATTTCGAAGCAGACAGCAACGATGGGTATTCATCGGAACAAGAATCAGATGATGAGGATGAAGATGATTATAGTTTAAGTGCTGAAGACGAGTCAAATGACGAGGAAGATGAGGAAGACTTTAGTTCAGACGAGGACGAAGATGACTTTAGTTCTGAAGATGATGACGATTACGATTTAAGTTCAGAGTCAGATGAAGAAGATGACTTTAGTTCGGATGAAGACGATGATGAGGACTTTGATTTTGGTTATGAAGCTGAATCAGATGACTCTGAGGACGATGACGAAGATAATTATGATTTGAGTTCAGACTCTGAAGACGAAGACGATTACGACCTAAGTTCAGATGACGATGAAGACGATTATGACTTGAGTTCAGATTCTGAGGATGAAGACGACTATAGTTTGAGTTCAGATTTTGATGACGATGATGACGAGGTTGATTTTGGTTCAGATTCTGAGGACGACGACTTCAGCTCTGGAGACGATGATGATGACTTCAGTTCTGAAGACGATGACGAAGATGAGGATGAAGATTTCAGTGCTGATTCTGAGGATGAAGACGATGACTTCAGTTCTGAAGACGATGACGATGCTGAAGACTTTGACCTCAATTCTGTATCTGAAGATGAGGACGAAGATGACTATGACCTAAGCTCAGATGATGAGGACGATGACGAAGATATTAGTTCAGACGAAGACGATGACGAAGATGATTTTAGTGCTTCGTCAGACGATGAAGACGATGACGAAGACTTTTCTATATCCTCTGATGATGACGATGATTATGTCGACCCTGATTCCTACGATGTTGATGATATAAATATCGATGAGGAGGACGATGGAAGTTATGATTTCTCAGATTTAGATGAGGATGATATAATTGGCGTAGATGACTCGACAAATGGTTTTGGTTCATCAGAAGTTAACGCTCCTAGTAACCTAAGTGGCAAGACTAGGGGTACTGAACGTGAATTTGATGTTCGTGTTGCCGATGGCATCACAAAGACTTTTAACAAATTGTTTGGTGGTTTTAAGTCTGTCGGAAAGAAGGGATTTTCTCGTCTTACGCAGGAAGACCCATCTTTGTTGGAAGAAGAGAATTCACATTCAGATGATTAAAGCTTTTAAGCACGAGAGTGTTTAATATAAATATTACAATTTTATTGGAGGTTCAAGTATGACAAGAGCAAAAATTACCGAAATCATTGACGGTATGCAGGAAGGTTTTAATTCTTCCTATGAGGAGTATGTGAAGAGCCATAAAATCGACTTCACTTCTATGAGATTTGACCTTGCTCATGAGAAGGTTGGTGTTGCTTTTGAAGATTGCAAGAGCATCTTCAAGGGGGTATCTTTGGATGATTACACTACACCGAAGTTCATCGCAAGCTATAAGTCCTTTGAGAAGGATGGCAAGCTGGACAGAATCGAAGTTACAGTTAAGACTGGTTTGAAGGCTACTACAAAGTTTTCTCATAAGGTTGTTGTTGCAGCTGACGATGTTCTGGATGGCATCTATGGCACATTCAATTCTGCTGTAATGCATATCATCAAGATTAATCTGGCTGAGGAAAATCTGGCTATGCTAAATGCAAGACTGGATTCTGTTCTGGAAGACTGCGACACCAAGTTCAGATTTGTTTTGGATGACAACTACATCTCTGATATAGATGACAAGTGTGTTATTTTCGGTGCTGATTTGGAGGCTGCTTTGAACATTTCTTCTCTCTATCTGATGCACAACACTGATGAGGACGATGAGTTCTTCACATCTTTGGCTGAGAAGGAAGCTAACACCATTCATGACGCTGTAAAGGGTAGCACAACTCCGCAGATTATCAAGTCTGGTCTGGATATCATCAAGACCGTAACTGGTGTAAGCTCCAGATACCGTGCAGACCGTCTGCTTCGTCAGACCTATCACAATCGTGCTAAGTTCTTCAATGACAAGCCGAAGTCTGCTGTAGGTTACGTTCGTAAGGTTGTTGAGATTGATGGCAAGGAGTATGATATCTTCGCTCTGCTGAAGAAGTCTGAAGACGGCACTGTAAGCGTCAAGCTTTCTCCGTTTAACATCAAGACCAACTTCAATGTTGACTATGATGTATGCAGCAACTACAAGGACTAAGAGATTAGCGTAGGGGGTTGCAGAGTTATATGAGCGGTAAGAAGATTGGCATCATTTTATTTGTTGCCTGTGTTTTACTTGCTCTTGGTATAACGGCTTGCAGTCACATCAAGATTCAAAAGAAGGATAAAGTGAATACAAGTCAGTCTGAACAGGTTTCTCAGATAGACGAAAGTGTAGCAGATACGGAAGTGTCTGCTACTTCTGTATCTGGCGATAATTCAGAAAATACCGAGAGCAGAAGCGAACAGGGTACTGAGCAATTAGTCTTAGACAAGATAGTTGCAGAGAATAAGTTAGATTACACTGGTGATTTACAAGATACTATCGGAGTTGTAAGCGATAAGTACTGTTATTTAGAGGGTAGTCAGGTTCTTTATTGCATTCAGATTGATGCAATCATAGGTGACGTTGCTCAGCCAGTTAGCTATTATTGTACGTATTCGACATATGAAAGTGTGAGCGTTGGAGATAAACTTACATTATCATATAAGAACACCACCCAGAATACATTCGCTCTTATCTCTGTCGCAAAAGCAGAGAATTAAAGCTTTTGTCGATATTTCTGGGGAGTTGTACTATAGGTAGTGTTGGTTCTTTTCGCAGTTCGTGCGAAGAACTAGCCGATTTGGTGTTTTAAATTGAGTTTTATTCGCCAAGTCAAAGACGAGCCTGTTGAGTTTGGACTTAAAATTGAATTTCTGGAGTTTAATTTTCAAAACTTATGTTTTGATTTCTAAAATCGGTAAAAGCAGAATTTTGCCTGATTTCTGAAAATAACTGGAAGTTCTTTGGTTTGGGTATCCTTGACTCATGCTCCGTCTGGTCTTGCCCACGGAAAGTTTCCGGAAAAATTTTTTCAAAAACTTTGAAAAAGGGCTTGACAAATTAACCACGGTATGCTATAATGTATAACGTAAACAGGGAATGTTTACCGACCTATTATCGGGCGGTTTACATATAAATCATGATATTGCAATCACGTGACGGATGTAATATCTAAAAAATATTTTACTTTATCTAGGAGGATAAAATTATGGCACTGTCTAATGTAAAGAACGTAACTACCGCTGCTCCTGCAGCAGCACCGACTACAGCTCCGGAAGCTCCGGCAGCAGCACCGAAGGCTGGCAAGAAGGGCAATGGCAACGCTGAGAACTTCCGCAATCTGGGTGCTTCTCTGCGTGCTAAGATGACCGAAGAAGAGAAGACTCTGGAAGGTTCTAAGTCTGATAAGGTTGCATTCGTTTGCACTCTGGGTGACCCCAGCCGTCCGCAGAAGCGTCGTTCCAACGGTCAGGACAAGCCGTCCCTGCAGGTTGTTGGCTATGCACTGAAGATTCTGGAAGATATGGAAGTTCCGTATGCTCCGCTGAAGCAGGGCTTCACCTCTATGGTTGACTGCGAGCCGATTCAGTGGAAGCCGGCTAAGGCAGGCGAGACTGTTTATCTGAACAATCTGGAAACTGGTACTCTGATTTCTCAGCCGCAGTTCGCAGGAAGCTTCACTGGCGAAGGCACTTCTGTATCTCTGTCCATCAAGTTCTCCTCTGACCGTCCTGACCCGCTGCCGATTCTGCAGAAGAACGGTGAAGGTTCTATCAAGGAAAACATGATGCCGATTGCAGAAAACAAGGGCACTGAGACTGCAAAGCGTTGGGAAGCTAAGGAAGGCTTCGAGAAGTTCTCCGTACTGTGGGTAAAGAAGTCTGCTGGCTCTCGTGGTTCTGCAGCAGCTCGCAAGAAGAACGATGCACCGAAGGATCTGGCAGCAGCTTTCGCAGCTTTCATGAACAAGAAGAATGCGTAAGCGTTCTTGAGTTCTTAATCTGTGCTTAAGATTCGGCTATAAAGGGCTAGTTAGCCCTGTGCGATAGTAAGCTAAGGGGTGAGCGTACTTAGTTACGTTCACCCTTTACTTTTGATTGGTGGAGAGTTGTATAAAATGCAATATAACGAGTTAAAGAAATATCTTTCAGCTCATGGTATTTCGCAGAGAAGTGTAGTCACGATGTTAATACAGAAGGGGTACTACACAGAGAGTGAAAGAAATAGCTTGAAGATTCGTGTTTGTATGGCTTTAAACGGGACGAGAACATCAGATTCATATAAGAATCTTCTTTCTCAGATTGAGTCTGTTGTTCTGCACCAGTGATTGCGTAAAAATTCGTTGATATAAATAACCTGTATTAGAGTTAATGCACGAACTCTAATACAGGTTATTTTTATTTGACTTATTGATTAGCTTGACTTTAAGACGGATAAAAGGGGTATCTAGTGCAAAAAGTTTTTAATTATTTTTGGAGGTATCGATATGGCTACAAATGATTTAGCTTATCATAGAAAGTACAGACCTACTACAATCAAGCAGTATATCGGAAACGAGAAATTAAAGCAGACTGCCCTTGCAGCATTAAAAGGCGATAAGAGACCTCAAGTCATCCTACTTTCAGGTGATAGTGGGTGCGGAAAAGCACAGCCATTAGACAGTCAAGTTTTGACTACGTCTGGGTATAAACGTATGGGAGATATTCAGATTGGTGATGAAGTTTTCACTCATAATGGTAACCGAGGATTGGTGTCGGGTATCTATCCACAGGGTGTTCGACCTGTATATCGGATTACCTTGAGCGATAGAACGTACATTGATGTATCGGACGAGCACTTGAATTGCGTATATTTGTATAATACCAGAAAGAAAGTTCGTGAGGACTATGTTTTGACTACGCTTGATTTGATTGAGAAATTCAAGACAAGCGAGTATGACTTGAGAGTAGAGATTCCGAGTGTTGAGTTTGAGCACAAAGATGTATCTATGAGTCCATATAAATTTGGCTGGCAGTGTGACAATGTATACGAGTATATTCCGGATGAATATCTATATAACAGCAGGGATATAAGACTGGAATTACTTCATGGCTTACTTGAGGAAAAGGATAAGTTTGTGACATGTAAAGATGATTGCGTTGAGATATCAATTACTTCTGATAGTTTGTCAAGGGATTTTGAGCTTTTGGTACGTTCTCTTGGCATTATGGATACAGTAATAGTTAAAAAGGCTGGTTACATAAGTGTAGATGGAAAACGTCATTCACTAGGCAATTGGTATAAGCATTTCTTAAAAGTACCCGATAATATAGATTTCCAGCGATTAGAGGTACATCTTGGAGAACGGATAATTAGTCAACGTGGGTTTTATAGGAGCATAGTTTCTATTGACCGCATCGAAGATAAGGAATGCCAGTGTATAATGGTTGACCATGAAGACCATACTTATATCTCAGATTTCTTTATTCCTACGCATAATACTACATTTGCAAGACTGCTTGCCAAGGAGTATTTGTGCGAAGATAGAGATGAAGTAACAGGTGCTTGTGACATGTGTGCATCTTGTCAGGAGCTTGATGACTATATTCAAACCGGAGATACATCAATGTTATCAAGTGTTCGAGAAGTGGATATTGCAGACCAGAGTGGTAAGCGTGATATTGATGTAGTTTTGGAAGAGATGTTGATTCCTACATTTGGTTGGAAGGTATATATCTTTGACGAGGTGCACATGGCGACAAACCAAGCTCAGAATAGAATGCTGAAGATTGCGGAAGAACCACCTGAGAATGTGTTGATGATATTCTGCACAACAGACCCAGATAAGCTTCTGGAGACATTGAGAAATAGATGCCAGTTGACTTTACGAGTAAAGAAGCCTACAGTAGCAGAGCTAGGTGGTCTGCTGAAAAGGGTATGCTCTACAGAAGGGGTAGACTGCGATATCAAGGGAGTTAATTTTATTGCAAATCGAGCTGGACTTACGATTCGTAAAGCTTTAACTTCTTTGGAACAGGTTGTCACAGAACGTGGAGATGCTACATATGACAGTGCGATTTCTGTATTCGAGGAGATTTCCGATACGCTGATTGTAAATTTCTACAAGAAGTTACTTGGTACTCCGAAATATGATAGAAACGGCAATGTGATACGTGATAAACTAGGCAATCCAGAAGTATCTCGTGACGTACTTGGGTATGTGACTTTGCTCAGCCAGATTAAGTCAAAGGTTGATTTGAATACTTTCGTTAATAACCTGATAGATTTCACGAAGAAGGGTATCTTTGTTATCAATCAGGTACAGGTAGATGGCGTTTCTGACGGCGAGCTTAGCATTTACAGAAGCTTGTTTGGTGACTTCACAGTGGAACAAATGGCGAACCTTATCAATACATTAGTCGAGTTAGCATCTGGAAAAGGCGATGTAGAAATGAATCTATTAAGTCTTGGTTATACTGGTCTAGTATGTGCAAATAATTCAACTAATCAGCAAGCTGGCGGTGTAGATAGTGGTCTTGCAGCGATGTTTGACGAAGTTGAACAAGAGCAGAAAAACGGTGATTTTGAGAGAGCAATGAGAAACAAAGAAGCTGAATCAAAAGGGGTATCTTTAGCAGATGATCTTGTAAAACCTGCATCGTTGGATGATATAGAAAGTTTGTTTGGCAATGTTGAGGTTTCGATATAATAATAATTATGTTACTTGTGCAGATTCTTTTCCTGTTGTTTGATATGACAATAACATTTATATCAAATTGGGAAAGGAGGTTATTCATAAATGAGGATGAAACGTTTATTGAGTAGCCTGAGTGCATTTTTTGTAGTTTTGATTGTTGGGTGCATTTTGGCTGTTCCTGTTTCTGCGACAAACGATATGGATGGTCTTACTGGCGGCAACACTGCACAAGAACAGCAAGTAGACCAAGGCAGTAATAGTCGAGATGCTGGTGCTTTGGGTGATGCTTTACAGAATTACAATCCTATCACAGATGATAATATGAGTCAAGCTCAGGCTTTGGCAAATCCGATAACAAATATTATTGGCAATATCATTGGTGCAATCGTGTTGTTAACAGCAGCAGGAATCTTCCTTGTTACAGCTCTTGATTTGGCTTATATTGCAATGCCATTTACACGTCCATTATTGACATCAAAGCATCAGCTTGTTTCAGATGAAGCTTTAGCTGCTGTAGGTGGTGCAAGTGGTGGTCAGCAAGCCGGAGGAATGGGTTCACCTATGGGTTCGCCAATGGGCGGCATGGGTGGCATGGGTTCACCGATGGGTTCGCCGATGGGCGGAGGCATGAGTGCTGGTCAGCAGAAGCAGGGCACAAAGGCAGTTATTACAACATACTTCAAGAAGCGTGTTGTATTCATGGTGATTTTTGCAGTTGCTACTGTGATTTTGACTAGCTCGATTCTCACTGGTGTGGGCATCAACTTAGCTGCACTTTTGACAGAGATAATCAATAAGCTGAATAGTATTATTAATGGCGTTAAAGTTTGATGTTTTCTGGCATCAACTAACAAACAATGGGTGAGGGTTCAATGTGTTCTCTCACCTATTTTTATGCCCAGTTGATATGAAATTAAATAATGAAAAGGAGGTGGGTACTTTGGAAGTTTTTCGCTTGTTGGCTACTAAGTTTTTAAAGAAGGAGAAGAAGAGCAGTACCCTTTTGGAGAAAAACAAAGTTAGGTCAGCGATTGAAAATATATGTAAGGAGTACTTAGTAGATTTCGATGATGTACTAACTTTTGAAGCTTTGCCAAATGCACTTGACAATACTATTGCAGTTATTACAGAAAAGGAATTGAATTCTAAGTATGAGTTTATACAGGAAGATGAGACTATTTTTAGTGTTCGTCTAAGAGAGTTGGATATTATTTAAGTTGTTAAGGAGAGTTCATTATGAATTTTGAGAAGCGTTCTAAGTATTCTATGGTTTATCAGGTTGCAGGAGATTTGAGAGACAATCAGGTCAAGGTGCGTTCAATAATCACGACCTACTTGAATGTCTGCCGAGAGGAATTGTTTGATGGTCACATTGTTCGTTTTTTGGGCTTCTTTACTTTAGTTCCAAATGAGATGAAGGACGAGTTCATCAGCACAACTGCAATGCATTGCAAGATGACGGCTGAACGTTTAAATCTACCTTATCACACGGTAAGGGGTATCATTAGAAAGTATTCTGATAGCTGTAAGACTGACCTTAAAGAAGGTCGACCTGTTGAGTTCAGACGTTTAGCTAAGCTTGTTCCAAGTGAGGAAGACGGAAAGATTACAAATGTTTTCGGAACTATCTCAGTTACAATAGGTTCTGAGTTGGGTACTCGAAGTTCAGGTGTAACTTCTGCAAGGCTACACGTTTGTAAAATACTCAAAAGACAATTACAGCAATCTGATTCAGTGGAGGTGAGTTAATCCTTGACAGGCAAGACGCATAGAGCCGGTGGAATGCTTATGAGTGTAATTGGCTTTTGGGCTTTGAAGAGCAATGGATTATTGTTGCCAGATGTAAATGAAGGACTTCAGTTGCTAGTTATGTATCCATTTACGATGTGGGGTAGTGTAGCTAGTGACCTTGACCATCATTGGGACTCTGCACCAGTAAAAGATGCTCCGAGTTGGTGTATTAATAGGCTCTTACACCTTACTACACCAGTTAGAAAGACTATGGAGAATGGCGGAAGTTCCGTCAAGAAGAGTCCGTTATACCATTTAGCAGGCATATTTGATGCAAGTCATAGAAGTTGGCAAACGCATTCAGATTTGACGCTGGCTTCAGTTCTCTTGTTATTATGGGCAGTTTTAAGTGGGCATCTCAATTTTGGGTTTTCAGTTGTAGACCTGTCTATAATAGCTTTAGTTCTAACTGGAATTTGTTTAGGGTTGGTTGCACATTTAGTCTTGGATATGATAACACCGGAGGGTGCATGGAGTTTACTTTTCGTAGGAGTTAACAAGGTAATCGCACTGGTTACAAAGCACAATAAGCCAGTGTTACCGGAAAAGATTCACTTCGTTCCTCATTCCAAGTTTTTTGCAACTGGAGGTGCTTGGGAGAGCATGATATGTAGAATATTAAAGCTCATGACGTTTCTTTCGGTAGTTTATATCTTGTTGCTGTTATTTCCAGCGGCAGGAGATTTTGTAAGAAGTCTACTACCTTTTGAGATTTCTTTCATTTAATCTAATTTTACTTTCAATTTCAAGGAGGAAAAATCATGAAAAAGAGAACTTTCAAGAGCGTATTTATTATGCTTTTGACACTGGTTTGCATGTTTGTAATGCCTGTTATGTCGGCGAGTGCAGACAACACTGGTACAGCAGATGCACAAACACGCTTAGAAAATGCTATTGAAGCTGGTAAGTCTAAGGATTCTGGTGGAGTAGATGTTTCTGGTAATAGTTATTCTTTGCAAGGTGGCGGTACAATTACATATGGAGATGTAGTTGGACCTCCGACAAATGATGCGAGTAGTACATTTAAGAAGGGTTATGTGAATTCTAATTTCACAAAGCTCACATCTAAATCTCAGGAACAGCTTTTAACAGATATGAATTCTGTAGCTGATGCAGTTGTTGAAGATACTAAGGGAACTAACGCAATTGTGTCTGAGCAGACTAAGACAAATTGGCTGGTAACACTGCAGCAGTGCAACGGAGTTGGTACACAGCTTATGAATAGTATTCTTCAGAATACCAAGCCTGATTACGCAACTGCAAATCGTATTTATCAGCCTTTCAGCGGAATCGTTGGTACTTGTCTTGCTTTAGGTGCGATTTTGATTATGGCATTCTTAGGTATTACAATGGTGCTTGACCTGTCCTATATCGGTATTCCTGCTTTCCGTATGATGGTTGGCGGAGATGATAAGGGCGGTAAAGACGGCAAGCCGAAGTTCATTTCTTGGGAAGCTGTATCTGCTGTTACTCAGGCTGAAGGCGGCAATGGTGGTAGCGGTCAAGATGGCTCTGGTAACAAGGTAGCTGTGGGTATCTACTTCAAGAAGCGTGTTATTATGTTGATTGTTTTGGGTGTCTGCCTGTTGTATCTGATTAGTGGTCAGATTTACACTCTGGTATCTTGGATTCTTGACCTTGTATCTGGTTTCCTTGGTTTCTAAACAACGTTTAATATTTGAATATGGAGGGAAGATGAATGATTGTTGCTAATAGTCGAAAGTGGCTCTACAACAAGTTCATTGCTCTCATCTTAGTTGGGGTAGCCTTTGTGCTACCCTTTCTTTGTAATGGG
>ERZ773131.2701-NODE-2701-length-11029-cov-2.805267_pt1 | contig 11029 bp, 19 predicted proteins | sample MGYA00511082_ERZ773131 | MGnify/ENA primary metagenome ERZ773131 (study PRJEB29015, sample SAMEA2737813) | human gut metagenome | biome: human gut; feature: human-associated habitat; material: faeces | place: China | collected 2012 ... | reverse complement strand
CTGATTTTGGATTTTCGACAGCAAGTCACTTGACAGCGAATCACAGATGTGATATAATAAGAAAAATCAATCGGATGATTTTTTATTTTACTTGTAAAGGCAGGGGATTCGCATGCGTACAAAAGGCACAAAACAGATCTGTGACAATCGTCAGGCGCGCCATGAATATTTTATTCTGGAAAAATACGAAGCCGGGATTGCCTTGCAGGGAAATGAAGTAAAATCAATCCGGCTGGGGCATGTAAACCTGAAAGATGCCTGGTGTGACATTGCAAACGGTGAGCTGTTCGTAAAAGGCATGCATATTTCTCCCTATGAAAAGGACGGTCTGTTTCGGACGGATCCCATGCGTGTGCGAAAGCTGCTGATGCATCATCAGGAAATCGACCGGCTGTTTGGAAAGGTAAAACAGGATGGCCTGACACTGGTGCCGCTTGCGTTATACTTTAAGGATTCCAGAGTAAAGGTCTCTGTGGGACTTTGCAAGGGGAAGAAGCTTTATGACAAGCGTCAGACAGCTGCTAAGCAGGATGCCCAAAGACAGATTCGCCGTGCCGTAAAGGAGCACTACGCTTAAATGGGGGCGTAACGGTTTCGACGGGGACGATGAAGCATCATAAGCGAGTAGAGGCTGCCGTATCTCTTAAAACAACGGCACGTTTAAAATTAAACGCTAAAAAGAACTTTACTGTAAGCTTTAACAAGAGCCTGCAGGTAGCTGCCTAAGTCAGCTACTGTCGCCCGCAGAAGTACCACGGTCTGCGCTGCGGCATCATTGCAGTGGTGAACGTTCCGGCGGCCTGTTCACACCGCAGGATCGGATTTGAACTACCGCGTATCACAGCCTGTTTGCCGGCGGTGATGCACGGGAATCTGAATTGGTAAACTACACTCGTAGAAAGTGATGTGGAATTGTTTTCGGACAGGAGTTCAATTCTCCTCGCCTCCACCACACGCAACATTGCACGAACTCTCCCGCAAAGCAGCGGTTACCTGCTCCAGCGGGGGAGTTTTTGTTTTATCGGTCAGATTGACCAGCACTGTGACTCTATCCTTGTACACGATAACTTGATTCACAAGCAGCTGCAAGATCTTCTCCGTGCCCTCTGCCTGTACTTCCAGCAGGCGGTGCGCGAAATACTGGAAGTGTTCCAGTTTCAGCTCCGGTGCATTGGTTTGCAGGCGCTTTACTTCCACTTCCAGGGATGCCTTCTGCTGTTCTAACTGCTGCATGGTCGTTTGCAAGGCTGCTGATGTAATGCCGCTCAAAATGGCGTTGACAGCGTTCTCCAGCTTCTTTTCCGTTTCCTGTAATCTTTGCTGTGCAACTGTCAGATCGGCGTTTTCGTGGGTGCTCTGCTGATACAACGCATAAGTAGCGGTGGCAATCTTTTCGCAGGCTTCCGGAGTGGTATATTGTGCAATCGCATCCAGTACAGTATGTTCCAGCTCTTCGGCGGCCAGCCAGCCGCAGCACTTGTTCGGGCAGCAGTAGTAATAATACCGCTTGTCCGTTTTGCTGGTTCCGGCTCTGCCATTGAGCCGTCTACCGCAAGTGCCGCAGATCGCTTTTCCGGTCAGCACATATTCATGGGGGCTTTTGGTATGGCGGTTCTTGTGTTTGGCTTCTGTCAGACGTTCCTGCACGCTCCGGAACAGCTCCGGCGCAATGATCTGCGGACAGTGTGCATCTTCTCCAGCACACTGATATGTACCAGTATAGCGCTGGTTGGAAAGGATCCGTGAAATTGTATCGATGCGGAACTGCTTGCCGCGGCTGGTAGTGTAGCCGGCGTGGTTCAGATCATCGCAGATCTGGGTGAACGTCATGCCACGGTCATAGTTGCTAAAAATCCTGCACACCAGCGCCGCACCTGCCGGATCAATCTCCAGCAGTTTGTCTGCGCCGATGCGATAACCGAGCGCCACATTGCCGCCGGTGGTCTTTCCTTTGAGCACATTCTCACGCATGCCACGCTTGATCTTCTGGGACAGTTCCGCAGAATAGTACTCGTTCATTGCTTCCAGCAGCCCCTCCAGAATGATACCTTCCGGGCTGTCTGTGATGTGCTCTTTGGCAGAAAGGACCTTTACGCCGTTGGCTTTCAGCTTGCTTTTGTACATAGCACTGTCATAGCGGTTCCGAGCGAAGCGGTCAAGCTTATATACGATGACCGCCTGAAAAGTTTTGTATTTACTGTCGGCGATCATCCGCTGAAATTCCGGGCGGTTGGCAGTTGTGCCGCTGATCGCGCGGTCGATGTACTCTCCGATGATGTGGATGCCCTCAGACGCTGCAAACTCCCGGCACTCTCTGAGCTGCCCTTCAATGGACTGCTCGGTCTGCCGGTCACTGCTGTATCTTGCGTAGATCACTGCATTCATGCGTAAATTTCCTCCTAAGACTTGATTTTTCAGAGGAAATATGCTATAATAGGCCTTGTTTGGGGGACTATTATCGCAATAGTTTTTCCTCTTGCCGCTTCGCTGCTCGCAACAGTGAGGCGGTCTTTTTTTACTAGTGTATACACGTATGAAAAGTAGTTCTTGCAATGCCCTGCCGGGTCATTCTGGCAGGGCATTTGTGTTCATGTACGCACAACCGCATTATGGATCGCAGTTGCCGCAAGGAGAATATCCCTGTGCAATCAGATCATCTCGTGTTCCGGTATATTCGCTGCGGTTTGCGTCGGAAATTCTTTTCGCACTGGAACAGCTGGGATAGTGAAATATTCCACTGCCGGTATTGATGACATAAGTGAACACATTTGCCGCCGGCTGCTCTGCCGGAGTTTCTTCCTGTGCCGGAGCAGGCGGTTCTGTCGCAGCCGTTGTGGTTTCTGCTGCTGTTGTGGTAGCTTCTGTCGTAGTCGTCGTTGTTGTTGTGGTAGTTGCTTTTGTCGTTGTGGTAGTTTCTGTGGCAGTCGTGGTAGTGACCACAGTTGTGGTTGTTGTGACAGTGCTGTCCTTCTTTTGGCTGCTGGTGGTGTGGCTGCCGGCAGTGGTGAACGCCAGCAGTCCGCAGACCAGGAAAATGCCTGCCGTGATCGCTGTGGCACGTTTGCGGTATTTCGGATCCAGTTCGCTGTCCAGCTTTTCAAAGAGCCGGTTCGCCGGAATGAAAATGAATGCGGCAGCGGCAAAGCAGAGAAAACCGCTGAAAGTGTGGGCGAAGATCGCAATCACGGCAAGTACTGCCGAAACAGCGAAAGCGATCCAGCGAAACGTCTTATTCTCCATCATTGCTTCTACCTCCGCAGTAAGGGCATACGCCGCTGTTGGGCAGCTGTGCTCCGCAGTAAGCACACACCCGTCCGGACGGTGCATCTGCGGCAGACAGAGCAGGATGTTTCTTGTAAACCCAGAACCAGAGCGCCGCCGACAAGATCAGGGCAACGCCGAACCAACCGGTAAAGGTCAGAAAGACAACGCCGGCGGCTACGGCGGTCCAAAGAATTTTGGTGCGTTTCTGGTATCTGGGGTGTGCCCAGATCAGGATTAGTCCCAACGGAAAAAAGAAGATCGTGAGCAGAGCAATGACACCGTCTTGACGATACCATGGCTCTTTTCCTGAGGAACGATAATTTGGCATGATTGATCAGAACCTTTCTTTTGAAATTTGGTTACACCATCTTCATCATACCACATTTTCATAAAGCCATCAATGATTTAATACGTACTGTAATCGAAATGTTACTATTTTAGTCGAATTTTGTCGAATAAAGGTATAGAAAACCGCTCTGTGGCTTGTCTGTCACAGGGCGGTTTTCTATATTTCCGGAAATATAGAATGCTTTTAGTCGTCAATCACATCGGCTGTCCCCAGCACACGACCGATGCAGCGGCTTTCTGTCCCTTGCAGGGGGATGGGGTCATAGCTGCTGTTGTGGGAGATCAGGCAGCCCTTACCCAGTTCCTTGATGTAGCCGCAGCCGTCCACCCAGAACACGCCGATCTCACCGACTTCCACGCTGGGGGTCTGCTGCACGCAGACGGTTTCGCCGTCGTGGAACGTGGTTTCCATACTGTCGCCCTCGATCTCCAGCAGGAAATCTGCCTTGCGGCTGTCGTCCGTATCCTTAACGGTGACGGTTTCCCATGCGTCAGAATCGTTCAGATCATAGCCGGTTCCGGCGGACACCTTGTGCAGACTGCGTTTCATGACAAGCAGCTTCTGCGGAGCAGTGCCGTTCTTTCGCTGTAATGCCTTTGCAGTGGCGTCATTGATGAACCGCACCACTGCCTGTCGTGCCTCGTGGGGCAGCTCCATGTACTTTCGGAGCAGTTCCTCTTCCAGTGCGGAAAAAGACTTCTCCGTGAACAGTCGCTCCAACGCATCTGTCGGCGGCTGGGCGGTCGGTCTGCCGAGGAGGTAGTCCGTGGTGACGCCGTAGAAATCGGCGAGTTTTTGAACAACACTGATTTTAGGCTCACGCTCTCCGAATTCATATGTAAGGTAGGCGCGTTCGGAGATGCCTGTTTTTTCGCACAGTTCTCGCTTTGTCAAGCCACGTTCTTCTCTTAGTTTCTTTAAGTTATCTTGTAACAAGTAAATCACCTCCTTCCAAATATTATTATACGCATTTTTGCGTACATTGTCAATAGTGAATTGGCGTGAAATCTTCTGAAAGTCCGCATTTGTGCAAATCAAACAGAAATAGCAACGCATCTTTGTGTATTTTTTAGTGCAAAAAACGCTTGACAATGTACGCAAATGAGCGTATAATATAATTACAGCAAACGCAAAAATGCGTAAACGCTGAAAATCCTGTTTCCCGCCTAGGGGAAAATCAGACGAAAGGAGAGAACCCATGATAATCTTGTGCATCCTGCTTGCCTTTCTCGGTGGTGTGGTTGTGTATGCGAGTGAAAGAGAAAACAGCATTTTTTTTTCAACGTCTGTATACGACTTGCAGGAACTTTCCTGCTTGTGATCGGCATCCGACTTATGCTGTATGTCTAATTGTAAAAAAGGAGAATCACCATGAAAAAAATCATAGTTACCTACACCATGAAAAAGCCGGAGGCAGTCAATGAGATCGCCGAAACTTGCATCGTGCTGTCAGTCAGCGATGCGGTTGCACAACTGTTGGACAAGCGCATGGAATCCGGCAGCAAGATGCTGGAACGGGCGTTGGAGCCAATCGCAAACCTGCAAGGATATGTACTGGACAAGCTTGAGATGATCGAGCCGGCAGAGGAGGTGTGAATATGAAATGGATTGAATTGGAAAGTGGTAGTTTGGTAAACCTCGAACAAGTTTGCAGCATTTGTATCGCTGAAGGCTTGTTTAATAATGAACCGCCAGAGACATGCAACATTGTGTATACCTTTCACGGTGAAAACGCCATATTCGAACGCTTTAACACAAAAGCAGAGGCAGAAGGGCGCCTAAGATATTTAACAGAGGAACTTGCAGAAGACTAATCCTCCCGTCCCGAGCATGACGCAAAACCGCTCTCCACCATCTTCAAAAGCCATTCCGTGGCAAACCTCCTTTCTATTTATGCGGTGGTACTGGCAATACCGCCGCAGATGGAGCGGCGAGTATCAGCCGGGTGCAACTCCCGGACGCTCCACCAGCCCAGCTGTGGGCAAATCTGTGGTAACGTGACACAGGCCTAATACAGCAGCGACCACAGGCGGCTCATTACCTGTAGCAGTACAGTTCCCTTGCGGCAGCTGGAAACTGTACCGGTGCTTCTGGGGCATTGAGCAGATCAGTGCCCATCCACAAAAACAGAGTAAAGCGAGGTGAGATATATGAACGATACCATGACACAACAGGTGGACAGGACGGACAGAGAGCAGTATCTGGAAGCCTGCCGGAGCTATGCGGCGGCAACGTCGCCCATGGACGGTCTGGCACTGGCACAGCTGGCGATCGCTGCGATCTTTGCCGGAATGCAGATCGGCGAGCAGAATGCTGCACGCACACAGAAAGGAGCATAACATGGCAAAAACCAACCTGAAAGAGATGCCGGTGGAAGTTCGTTCTTCCGGCAAAGAACCGCAGAACGACTTCTTCGCAGCATTTCTGGAGTACGTGAAGCAGCATGCCGATGAAGCGATCGCTGCGGTAGAGGCACAGAAGCATGCAGCAGAACGAGACAACCTGTAAAACCTGTTACTGGTACAGCGTCTGCCCGGAGCGGAGCAGACTGTACCCGTGCAGGGAATTCAAAGACACCAGCCGCAAAAGCGGCAGAAAGGACAAGCCAGATGGAAGAAAAGAAGAAACACATTGAGATCATCATCGATATTGACGCCGATGGACGCACATCAGAAGTGCAGCTGAATGTGGAAAATGTATCCGCAAGAGAACTGGTCGGCAGTTACATTTCCGCCGCAAAGAGTGTTGCCGAAGCGGTCGAAAAGAATAGCGATGCCAGCAAACGGCATACGTTCCTCGCAATGGCGGTAGATCTCTTTGCACTCAGTACTGCACCAGACAAGGAGGGCTAACCCATGCTGCAATCCGAATTTGACCGGCTGACCAGCCGCCCGTACACAGAAGAAGAGTTTTCCGACATCCACTACGTCTACTGCTATCACCCGTCAGTCGAGAGCAAGAAGGACATCGCAGATCTGTGGACAATCGGCGGCATCTGTCTCATCAGGGATATGCTGCCTACCGCCAGACGTGTGGAAGAAGCAGAGCACAAGCGGAACGCCGCCAGAACGGCATACGAGCACGCCAAAGATGCGTATGACGAGCTGCTGCGGGAGCTGGACATGGAGGTGAATGCACCGTGAAGGTGATTGAAGATGTGCAAGACAAGCATGGCAACTACTGCATCATTTTCAAAAGCACGAATCTCAGGCTGATCTACGACTGGCTGCACACGCACTACAGCGGAAACGGCTTCAAGTTTGCAATCGTAATTGACCTGAGTATCGACTGCGATTATGAAGAGCCGACAGAAACGCTGGTCTACTTTCTGGATGAGATCACAGAAGAAGTGCTGGATTATGCCGGATTGAAGCTTGCAAATGAAGATGAAACACCGGACAAGGAGGACAACCAATGACCCTCAAAATGACCGCCGAGGAATACCAGGGCGTGATAAAGTACCTACTGTCTCTGCCAATGAACCGGGCAGACAAGCCGATGCTGGCATATCTTTACGCTGGCGGCATCCCGGAAGTCCTCGGCGAAACCGTCAAGGAACTGCGTGTCAGAGTGGCGATGAACGCCACCAAAGCACACTGTAGCACAAAGAAAACCCCCGCACCGGCGGCAACCGGTAACGGGGGCATGGGTAAAAAATAACCGTACTTATCATACCACGAACGGAGGAATTTGTCAAATGGAAACCGAGAAAACTGTAACCTGCCACTCAGACTCATACGTCTACGCGACAGCGATCGAGAGTATTCGGCACGACGACACGCTGGACAAGGTGATGATGCGAGACATTCTGCGGCGGCTGATCGCTGACTTCGACAAAGCAGTCATAGCTGACAAGGAAAAAGCTGCATTCGAGGAGGCATGCCGCCGTGGCTAAGAAACACACCTCGGGCAAAACGAACGGCACGTTTACCATCTGCTATCCCTGCGGAAAGCTGACGCTCTGTCTGGAAACGTTCTTTCCGGTAACGCAGAAGAAGGCTCGGCAGCTGTTTCGCCTTATGAAAGAGAACAGCGAGGAAACCGAAGTGCAGGAGCTGCTTGTGTACTTACACAGACGGGCAGAACGCCTGCCGCCGGAATCCGCCAGAACAGCGGAACGCTGCCGGAAGAACGGCGCTCTTTTGTCTAAGATCACAGGTGTATCTATGAAAGACGGTGATGCTTTTGAGCTTTCCTTGGGAAACTAGTATCCCTATACGCTGTCCTTACTGCGGCAGCATCGAGAACGACGGCCACACCTGTAAATGGTGTTGCAATATAATCAATTTTACGGAGGTAAAACATCATGGAAATCACAATGACACTGACAGTCACACCGGAACAGGCGGCGGCGATCGCCGGTCTGCTGGCGGGCAGCAAGCCCCTGAATCCGCCGGCACCGCCCTTGCAGTCTGAACCGCTGCCGACAGCATCTTCGCAGCCGGCTCCGGTCGCAGCTCCACAGCCTGCTGCCTTACCAGCTCCGACAGCCATTCCTGTTAACACTGCGGTGCCGGTACAGCAGGAACCGTTGCCGACCGGCATTCCCACACAGGTGCGTGCCTACAGCGTAAACGATCTTGCAATCGCCTGCCGTCCTCTGATGGAAGCAGGCAAGCAGCCGGAGCTGCAGGCACTGCTGGCGGAGTTCGGTGCACCGGCAGGGCTTGCCTCTGTTCCGGAGAACCGTCGGGCGGAGTTTGCCGGAAGACTGCGGCAGATGGGAGGGCAGATCTGATGCCGGAAGAACACGCATTCTTATCCGCCTCCGGTGCACATCGGTGGATAAACTGCACCCCGTCCGCTGCACTGGAGAAACAGTTTCCCGACACTGCCGGCAGCTACGCCGCTGAGGGAACGCTTGCCCACAGTCTGGCAGAACTGAAACTGCGTAAGCAGTTTGAGATCATGAAGCCCTCGGCGTACAAGCAGCGGCTGGCAGAGATCCAGTCGGACGAACTGTATCAACGGGAAATGGACGGCTACACAGACGCCTATGTGGACTACATACGCAGCTTGTGCATGGCGTTTGCCGGAGCGCCGTATGTAGTCATAGAAAAGAGGCTGGACTTTTCCCAGATTGTCCCCGGCGGATTTGGTACAGGGGACTGTGTGATCCTGTACGACGACACGCTGCACATCGTAGACCTGAAATACGGGAAAGGTGTGGCAGTGTCGGCGGAGAACAACCCGCAGCTGCGGCTGTATGCCCTCGGTGCCGTGCAGGAGTACAGTCTGCTGTACACGATCAGACAGGTGCAGATTGTACAGCCACGGCTCGACAACATCTCCACAGATAGTCTGACCGCTGACGAATTGCAGCAGTGGGGCGAACGGGTAAAGCCGCTTGCAGAACAGGCGGCAAAGGGCACCGGAGAATTCCACGCAGGGGACTGGTGCCGGTTCTGTCGGGCAAAGGCACAGTGCCGTGCACGGGCGGTACAGATGCTGGAGATCGGCAAGCGGCAAACGGATACCCTGTTGTCTGATGCAGAGATCGGCAGTATCCTCACGGCGGCACAGTCCCTGCAAAGCTGGGTAAAGTCCTTGGAGGAATACGCCGAAAGGCAGCTGATCGCCGGCAAGGAGATCCCCGGCTGGAAGCTTGTGGAGGGCAGGTCGAACCGCACTCTCACAGATACCGACGCTGCATTTCAGGTACTGGAGCGATCCGGGTATGATGCTGCCTTGCTGTATGAGCGAAAGCCGCTGAATCTGACGGCACTGGAAAAATTGTGCGGCAAAAAGCACCTGACGGAACTGATCGGCGGTTACATCGTGAAGCCGCCGGGAAAGCCTACAGTCGTGCCGGCAGCAGACAAACGCAGACCGTACGCAAAGAAGAAATTAGAAGAAATGTTTGGAGGAAAAATATCATGAGTTTGAATGCAAATCAGTTTACAACGGACAAGGTAAGACTTTCTTACGTACACCTCAATCAGCCCCACAGCAGTGCTCCGGACGGCAGCAACCCGAAGTACGGTGTAACCATACTGCTGCCGAAGTCTGACGTTGCCACAAAGGCTAGGCTGGACGCCGCTTATCAGGCGGCGGTCAACGCGGGTGTCGGGGCAAAGTGGAACGGCGTAATGCCGCCGAAGATCGAAAGCCCGATCTATGACGGGGACGGTGTTCGCCCGAACGGGGAACCCTTCGGGGCAGAGTGCAAGGGGCACTGGGTATTCACTGCCGGAAACAAGAATCCGGTGCCGATCGTGGATATTGGTCAGAACCCTGTCGTCAATGCCGGCGACATCTACAGCGGTATGTACGCTCGTGTGTGCGTATCGTTCTACGCCTACAACTTCTCCGGCAAGCGTGGGATCGGCTGCGGTCTGGAGGCGGTACAAAAGCTGGAGGACGGCGAGCCCTTGGGCGGCCATGTGTCCGCAGCAGATGCCTTTGGCGGTGCAAACGCCTATGCCGGTGCGGCTGCACCTGCGGTAAGTGCCCCCGTACAGCCGCAGGGCTATGCACAGCCGATGCAGAACCCCTATGCAGGGCAGTATTCGCAGGCGGCACCGGCACCGCAGTACACAGCGGTTGATCCGATCACCGGTCAGCCCATTTACGGTGCATGAGCCGGCATCTGAGCATCGACATCGAAACCTATAGCAGTGTAGACATCACGAAATCCGGACTGTACAAATATGTGCAGTCCGATGATTTTGAGATACTGCTGTTTGCCTACAGCGTAGACGGTGGCGATGTAAACATCATCGACTTGGCGTGCGGAGAATCTCTGCCGGAAGAAATCGTGCAGGCGGTGTTTGATCCGAGTGTACAGAATCACGCATACAATGCAGCATTTGAGTGGTATTGTCTGTCAAAGTATTTTCAGATCGAGCCGCTGTCGTGGCTTTCTCAGTGGCGTTGTACACAGCTGCACGGTCTGTACTGCGGATATACCGCCGGACTTGCCGCAACCGGCGAGGCATTAGGGCTGCCGCAGGAAAAGCGTAAGCTTGCCACGGGCAAGGCTCTGATCCGGACGTTCTGCACGCCGCACACCCCGAACGCAAGAAACCCGACCACTCGGGTTTTGCCCCGCCACGAGCCGGAAAAGTGGCGGCTGTTTCGGGAGTACTGCAAACAGGATGTGGTGACGGAAATGGCAATTGAAAGACGGCTGTCCGCATTCCCTGTGCCGGAACAGGTGCAGCGGGAGTGGGAACTGGATCAGCGGATCAACGCTGCCGGTATCCGGCTGGACATGGATCTGATCGACGGGGCACTACACATTGCCGATGCGGTCACTTCCGATCTGATGCAGGAGGCGGTAACGCTGACCGGACTGGAAAACCCGAACGCAGTAGGGCAGCTGAAAGGCTGGGTTGAAACACAGACCGGACTGGCGGTGGAATCCTTGGGCAAGGAAACCGTCAAGGAACTGCTTGCAAGATCGGAGCTGCCAGC
>ERZ773131.2700-NODE-2700-length-11029-cov-3.307727_pt1 | contig 11029 bp, 6 predicted proteins | sample MGYA00511082_ERZ773131 | MGnify/ENA primary metagenome ERZ773131 (study PRJEB29015, sample SAMEA2737813) | human gut metagenome | biome: human gut; feature: human-associated habitat; material: faeces | place: China | collected 2012 ... | reverse complement strand
CGCCTCTACCGCCGGTGTGGCGGCGTATCTGCCCGCCGTGTCCGGCCTGCTGGTGGCCAAGGAGCTGGAGGTCATGGGCGGCGCGCTGAACGATCCCAAGCGGCCCTTCGTGGCGGTGCTGGGCGGCGCTAAGGTCAGCGACAAGATCGGCGTCATCAACAACCTGCTGGAAAAGGCCGACACCATCATCATCGGCGGCGGCATGGCCTACACCTTCTCCGCCGCCCAGGGCGGCAAGGTGGGCGACAGCCTGCTGGAGGCCGACTGGGAGAGCTACGCCAATGAGATGGTGGAGAAGGCAAAGGAGAAGGGCGTAAAGCTGCTGCTGCCGGTGGACACCGTGATCGCAGATGCTTTCTGCACATTGTTCAGTCCGTCTGCAGCAGTCTGTGCATTCTGAAGTGCCGTAATTGCTGTACTGATCTGATCTCTTACTGACTCATCTGTTGTCGCATTTAACTGAACCTGCAATGCACTGATCGCATTTGCAATCTGCGTCTTGCTTGTATTGGCTGCTGCCTGTGCTGCATCCACTTTTGTATTGTAATCTGTAATCTTCGCATTGACATCTGCAACCGCTGTCTCACAGTCACTTTGCAGTGTTCCGAGCTGGGTATTGATTGCATTGAGCTGTGTTTCCATTCCGGTCAGTGCTGCTGCAATATTGGCTACCGGTGTGGCAATTCCTGTCTGAAGACTTGCAGAAAGAGATTCCGTTGCAGAAATCAGTTCATTTCCGGTTGTCACCATACCATTCACCTGCGTCAGAAGTGCTGTCACTTCCTCTGAGCCAAGTACTGCCTGTAACTGCTTTGTACCTGCTGCAAGCTGGTTGGCTGCGATCACCAGATCGTCTGTTGCCTCTCCTTTTCCGTCAGCCGCTTTGCTCAATGTATCTACGGCTGTCTGCACCTGCTCCAGACCTTTGCTTAACTGAGATAACTGTGCGGCACCTGCTGCAATCTTCTGCTCGCCTGCCACATAGGAAGTCACTCCATTTGCCAGTGCATTAGTTCCACTTGTATAGTCTTTAACGCCTTTGACAACTTTGCCTACTCCATTGACATACTCTGTCACGCTGCCGTTCAGTTCTCCGTTGCTGCCAAGATATTTCTGAATGCCCGCATTCAGTTCATCTGCACCTGCTGTATAGCTGCTCACTCCGTCTGCCAGTGTGGAAGCACCATCTGCCAGTGTTCCTGATCCGCTGACCAGTTCCAGTGCAGCATCTTCCAGCTCATTCAGTGAATCTTTCAGTGAATCAACATCTATGATATTATCCATATCCATATCATCCAGCAGATCTGTCAGGGCAACTGTAAAGGTGGAAGACATTGTGAAATCAGTTACATCTGCCTCCATCTCAAAATTCTCTGGAATCGTTACGCCTTTATCCTCAGCTTCTTTTGTTGTCTCTTCATCCATATCAAGGCTGTCTTTCAGTCCCGGCATACCAAATCCGACTACAATATTACGGCTTCCGTCTGAAATAACTTTTCCATTGTCGATCGTTACATTGCTGAAAGTTTCATTCGGAAGGATCATTCCGGTCATCATGACAAATGGTGTATAAACTTCCTCTTCTTTTCCATCCACTGTGACGGTCTTCTTTTCGTTATTTGTATACTGTACCTGGATCTTGAGATGTCCGCTCTTTCCCTTCAGCTCATCCGGTTTTACTTCCTTGCCGTCCAAAAAATAGGTCAGTTTTACGGATACCGGAAGTTCCTTATCTGTCGTACCCTGATAATAAATATCTTCTCCCGCAGTATTCCAGGTCAGTTGATCTCCATTCTCCGTAAATGTCTCATCACCTTTGACATTCTTAATCTCTTTCAAAATACTTTCATCAGTCAGGTTTCCCGATACACTTCCAGAATTTTTCAGCCAGTCAGATACCGTCACCTCGTCACTATTTCCTGTCGCATCTGCATTGACATAAACCGTTTCTTCCTTATATACATCCTGCGTATCTGTGCTGCCTGCCGCATAAACCGGAACCGCTCCCATCATGACTGACATTCCAACAGCAAGCGAAGTTGTAAGGCTACGTTTGATTTTTCTGTTCTTGTTCATAATTTAACTCCCTTCTATTTCACCTCTGCGGGTTTCTTTTTTGCCCCGAGGAAACCAATCGAGGTCTTGCATATTACCTTGTCAAATATCATAAACATTGCAGGCAGGATCATGATAACTACGATCATACTGATGATCGCTCCCCTTGCAAGAAGGGTACAGATCGAACCGATCATCTCTACCTGTGAGTAGCAGGCCACTCCGAATGTTGCTGCAAAAAAGCTCAGTCCACTGCTGATAATAGACGGCATACTGGTCTTATGTGCAATACTGATTGCTTCCATCTTCTCTCTTCCACGCTGACGTTCTTTCTGATAACGGGTTGTCATCAGAATCGCATAATCTACCGTTGCTCCCAACTGGATTGCTCCGATTACAATGCTTGCCACAAACGGAAGGCTGGTTCCCTGATAGAACGGGATTGCCATATTAACCATGATTGCAAACTCAATTACCGCTACCAGAATAATCGGCAGGGAGATCGACTTGAATATGATCATGATAATAAGGAAAATCGCTGCAATGGAAATAGCATTTACATTCACTAAGTCCACATCCGTTACATCCTGCAGATCCTTCATCAGTGGAGCTTCTCCAATGACCATTCCACTCTTGTCATAAGACTTCACGATCTTATCAATGGCTGAAATCTGCGTATTGACCTCATCTGTTGCCGACTCATACTCTGAGCATACAAAGGCAAGTTCACAATCATCGCTCTGAAGCATCTCTTTCATGTCATCCGGGATCATGGAATCCGGTACGGTCGGACCGATCAGAGAATTCATGCTGATTGTCCATTTGACACCCTTTACTTCATCAATCTCTTCAAGCATCTTCTTTTTCTGCTTTGCATCCATGTTCTTATCCATCATGACCATGTGCAGATTGCTCATATTGAAATCTTTCTTCAGTTCTGCATTCGCCACATTACTGTCCAATGTCTCCGGAAGAGACTCTGCAATATTATAGTAAATCTTAGTATGATTATTTCCGTAAATCGCAGGGAACAGAAGGATCAGGAAAATAATGATCCATGCCTTATAATGCTTTGTAATAAATGCAGAAGGCTTATCCATGTTGCTTAAAAGCAGTTTATGCTGCGTCTTTTCAATCGGTTTGTCAAAAACCAGTACCAGTGACGGAAGAACTGTTACACAGCAGACCACTCCGATCAGTACACCTTTCGCCATAACGATTCCGAGATCCCGTCCAAGTGCGAAAGTCATCACGCACAGGGCAACAAATCCGGCAACCGTCGTCACAGAACTTCCTGCAACAGACTTAAATGTATTGGCGATCGCATGCCCCATGGCACGCTCCTTCTCTCCCGGAAACCGCTTTTTATTCTCCTCATAACTGTTTAACAGGAAAATGGAATAGTCCATCGTAACTCCTAATTGCAGAACCGCTGTCAGTGCTTTCGTAATATAGGAAGTCTCTCCCAGAAAAACATTACTTCCTAGATTATAGAGAATCGCCAGTCCGATACTCAGAAGGAACAGGATCGGAACAACGAAGGAACCCGAAGTCAGTTCCAGAACAATCAGACTTAAAAGTGCTGCGATCACAACATAGATCGGAAGTTCTTTCAGTGCCAGATTCTTGATATCTGCTACAACACCTGTCATTCCACTGATAAAGCACTGCTCATTTGCGATCTTTCTCATCTCACCGACTGCATCCATGGAGTCATCTGAAGATGTCGTATTATCAAATAATACAAGCATCATCGTTGCATCACCCTTGAAAAAGGCTTCTCGCAGGTTGCTTGGGATCATCTCTACCGGAAGGCTGATGTCCGCAACATCATCATACCATAAAACATCCTTTACATGAGAAACATTCTCAAATTTTTCTTCCAGTTTTTGAACATCTTTCAGATCCATGTTCTCGACCACGACCATGGAAAATGCTCCCATCCCGTATTCATCCACCAGAATATCCTGACCTTTTACTGTCTCCAGATGCTCTGGAAGATAACTGAGCAAATCATAATTTACTCTCGTCTTTGCCATTCCGATCACTGACGGAATAATCAGCAGGAATCCGACGATCAGCATCAGAACCCTGTGCCTGGCAATCCATTTGCCAACTTTGACCATTTGTATCATCTCCTAAACTGTCTCATATATTTTAGCCTCTTCTAGTATAGCTCAAAATGACTAATAGTCAATATTAGAAAGTTTAAAAATGAATTTTAGTCATTTTTTTATTGACTTTCACGAAAAATGTGCCATACTAAAAAGAGAAATCAGTAAAAAATCTGCTTGAATTTCTGCAGAATCTGGTAGTAAAATACTTTGGTGTGCAGGCAGATCACAAAGGAGGCAACTGGATATGGGAAAAGTAGAAGATAATAAAAAATTGAAAATGAATATACTGCTTCAGACAGCATTTGACCTTTTTACAGGAAAAGGCTTTGCAAAGACAACCGTATCCGACATTGTAAATCAGGCCGGACTGGCAAAGGGAACTTTTTATTTGTATTTTAAAGATAAATATGACTTGCGGGATAAGCTGATCGCATTTAAAGCCAGCCAGCTTTTTGACGATGCACATAAGGCACTGGATGCTGCCGTTATCCCTGACTTCGAGGAAGAAATTCTTTTTGTAACGGACTATATCATTGAACGCTTTCAAAATCAGCAGGGACTGATGAAATTTCTTTCCAAGAACCTTTCGTGGGGAGTATTTCAGGATGCGGTCGGAACCGGATCGCTGGTTTCCCAGAAGTTTTACAACCACTATCTCGATTCCTTACAGCGGTATCACGTAGAATGTTCTTCTCCAAAACTTTTACTCTTCACCCTGATCGAATTTATCAGTTCTACCAGCTATAATTGTATTCTTCATAACGAGCCGGTGTCGATGGAAGAATATATGCCTTATATGCACGCCGCACTCAGGCAGATCTGCAAAGTATATATTACAGAAACTCCGGTTTAAAAAAAGAATGTTGGGAGCAAAAGCCCTCAACATTCTTTTTTCAGTTTTTCTCACGTAGATCATTTCGTTAAGACATTGCCTGATACGGAGAACCTTTTTACCGATAACCTGAAACACTTTCTGAAACAATTCCTAAAATAATTCGTCAAAACGCTTCATTGCCTCGGCTGTCTTCTCATGCTTTCCAAAGGAAGTCAGTCTGAAATAATTCTTTCCATTCTCACCAAACCCTGCTCCCGGTGTTCCCACGATCTGTGCATTCTCAAGCAGATAATCAAAGAACTCCCAGGATTCCATCTCTTTCGGGCATTTAAACCAGATGTATGGAGAATTTACCCCACCTGTAAACCAGATATTTTTCTTCTTCAGAGTTTCTGCGATCATACGTGCATTCTCTCTATAGTACTCAATATTCTGCTGGCACTCTGCCATGCCCTCTTCTGTGAAGACTCTTGCTGCCGCATACTGAATGATATATGGCGTACCGTTAAATTTTGTAGACTGCCTTCTGTTCCACATGTCATGAAGACTTAATGTTGCTCCATTAGAAGCCGTAAACACCAGCTCTGTCGGAACAACCGTATAGGAGAAACGAGTTCCTGTAAATCCTGCTGTCTTGGACAGAGAGCAAAATTCAATCGCACATTCTTTTGCACCCTCAATAGCATAAATACTCCGTGGAAGATCCTGATCGGTAATAAACGCCTCATAGGCAGAGTCATAAAGGATTACCGAATCATTCTTCAGGGCATAATCAACCCATGCTTTCAACTGCTCTTTATTGTAGCTTGCTCCGGTCGGATTATTCGGAGAACAAAGATAAATGATATCTGCCTTTACTTTATCATCCGGCATCGGAAGGAAGTCATTTTCCTCCGTTCCGTTCATATAGATGATCTTCTTTCCATCCATCGTATTTGTATCCACATAAACCGGGTAAACCGGATCAGGGACAAGAACTACATTATCATTTGAAAAAAGTTCTGTGATATTTCCTGTATCGCTCTTAGCTCCGTCTGAAATAAAAATTGCTGCAGGATCAACCTCAATGCCATTCCTTGCATAATAATCTGCAATCGCCTTGCGTGCAAACTCATATCCCTGCTCCGGGCCATATCCCATAAATGTCTCAGACACCGCCTGGGAATCAACTGCCTCATGAAGTGCCTCGATCACGCTCTTCGTAAGTGGAAGAGTTACATCGCCGATTCCAAGACGAATGATCTGATCTGCTTTGTCCGGATGCGTTTCCTCATATACTTTTACTCTTCTGGCAATTTCTGCAAAAAGGTAGCTGTCTTTTACATTCTGATAATTTTCATTTAACTTTGGCATTTTTCTCTTCCTTTCTTTAACCGACTAAAGTACTCTGTAAGTAATATTAGCAGAATTTCTCCAATTAGAAAAGAAGCTGACTGCAATTTCTAAAAATCCATTCTCTGGACCGCTTTTTCTGACTATTCTATGTGCAATTTGTCACAATCTCAGAAAAATATATGCAAAGAAAATACTTTCCACTACAAAAATAACCGGTACTCCAATCATGAATTTCAGTTTTCTTGTCTTGTGCCGGAACATCAGCATCCCTGCCAATGCCCCTGTGCAGCCACCGGCAGCCGCCAAAAGCAACAGTGTTCTCTCCGGTATTCTCCACGCACGTCGCTTTGCCTTCCACTTATCAATTCCGTAGATGATCCAGGTCAACAAATTCACCACGATCAGATAATACATAAGCCATTTCATAACCTGATCTCCTCTCTTAGCGTAAATGAATAGATAATCTTTTCTTTCACCGGTTTTTCAAGAAGCCCCTCCAATGCCTGTGCATAATATTCCAACTGTGCATGATAACGTTCTTTCAACTGCTCTGCACTCTTCACCTTGTCCGTCTTATAATCCAGTACTACAATCCCGTCTTCCTCTTCAAAGTAAGCATCTATAATTCCCTGAACAAGAATCACTTCCTTTTCCTGACTTCCTGGCTCACCGGAAAATCCCGGATAGACCTGATCTGCATCCACCCCCAGTACAAAAGGCTGCTCTCTCCATAACTTCCCTTTTCCGGCTGCCGCTGACATTCTTTTTCCACTGCTGCTTTCCAGGAATAATAAAATATCAGATATGCGGATACAGGCTGCCATCTCCGAAGTCATCTTTTTCTTCTTTTCAAAATCATGCACTGCATTTTTCAAAGCAGCTTCCGTATATTGCCTGGTAAAATCTAATAATTCCATAAGCTTATGATAAGCAGTTCCTCTGGACGCCCCGGTCAGGCCTTCTTTTTGATCCTGCATAAATCCCGGTACTAACGGAACAATTTCCGGTTCCTGATACAGTTCCTCGCCACCGTCTTCCTGCATTTCACGCATCTGTTCTCCTGCGTAAATTCTCTTTTTCAGTTCTGAGACTGTAAATTTCAATTTCATCTGCTCTTCCTGTAAATAAGGATAAGTATAATTCATCTGTTCTGACAGAAGCTCTTTCCATTCCGGCATATACGACTTTTCTGTATCCCAGTGTTCCAGCACTTCTCTCGCCAGTACTTCTGCCTGACCTGCTGTTGCTGCCCCATAGGATAATTCTTCTCTTGTAACAAGCCGCACCTGTATCCATTTTTCTGCCTTTTTCCAATCTCTCATCAGTGCCGGTAAGATCCAGTCAAAGCAGGTCTTTGCCCCTTCCATCTGATACAGTGCAAGCGAATCTTTTTCATCTGCTTTCCAGCTATTCTGCTTTTCTTCTCTTTTTATTATATCTTCCATCATTTCCAATGCCAGAAGTTCTTCTTCCCCAAGCTTCGCTGTACCGGTCAGGATCATCTTCTCTTTTGCCCTGGTCATGCCAACATAAAGAACTCTCAGTTCTTCCGAAAGATTCTCCAGCTTTGTTTTTTCCTGTATCATTCTTTTCAGAAAAGTTGGATTTTTCGTTCTCTGTTCCAGATCAACTGCATCAATTCCAATTCCCCAGTCCGGATGGATCACAATACTTCCCCTCTGATCCTGCATATTAAAACTTTTTCCCATTCCCGCTACAAATACAATTGGAAATTCCAGTCCTTTACTTTTATGGATACTCATCAGGCGTACCGTATCTGCCTGTTCATCCATAATTCCGGCTTCTCCATAATCAACATTATATTTTTTCAACTGCTCAATATATCTGACAAAATTAAAAAGTCCTTTATAACTTGTCCCCTCAAATGCACACGCCTTTTCAATCAGCATCTCCACATTTGCAATCCGCTGCTCTCCTCCCGGCATCGCAGCAATAAAGGTTCGGTATCCTGTCTCCTCAAGGATCTTTGCCAACAGATCATGGATCGGAGTATAGGAAAGTATGCTTCTGAAATGTCGTACCTGCCTCGTAAACTCTGCCAGCTTTTCTCTGACCGCCTTTGAAATCTCTCCGCTGCGGTTTTCCGCTTCTGCATCTGATTTTTTCTTTTCTTTCTTTTCTTTTTCTCCGGTTTCTCCACTCCCGTCTGCTCCGGTTTCTTCCGTTTTTTCTTCCCCACACAGCCAGACAGACTCGTAAAATGGCAGATTCGGATATGCCAGCCGGATCTGTGCCAGTTCTTCCGCATCCAGCCCGACAAATGGTGAAGTCAACACTGCTGTCAGTGGAAGATCCTGCCTCGCATTATCCAGAATCCGCAGATAGTCTAAAAGGACACTGATCTCATACGTTTCAAAATACCCCTCTCTGCTCACTGAATATGCCGGGATTCCTTCTTCTGCCAGCACTGCTGAAAAAATCTCTGCCCATCCCTGGATACTCCGCGTTAAGATTACAATATCCTTATACTGTATCTTTCGAAAAGAATCACTGTCTTTATCGTAAATATATCCCGATCCCATCATTTCCCTGATCCTTCGTGCGATCATTCTTGCCTCAGCCTCTTTGGCATCTCTTGTCTTCATGTCCTGCTGATTAAAGATCAGAACTTCTGTCTTATCCGTAAAGACGGCATCTTCCGGTATCGGTGGAAACTCTGCTCCCGCATACAGAGCCGCATTTTCATCATATTCGATCCCTCCAAATTCCCGGAACATCAGCTTTTCAAAAAGATAGTTTGTACTGTCCAGTACTTCCTTCCTGCTTCGGAAATTTTTATGAAGATCAATTCTCTGACAGGGACTGCTTTCCACACTGTAAGTATCATACTTCTCCATAAAAAGTTCCGGTCTTGAGAGACGGAATCTGTATATGCTCTGCTTTACATCCCCTACCATGAACATATTATTTCTGCCTTTACTCATCCCTGACACACTCGTCAGGATCGTTTCCTGCACCAGATTACTGTCCTGATACTCATCCACCATCACTTCGGCAAACCGCTCCTGATATTCTTCAGCAACCGCAGATGGCACGATTTTCCCCTCTGTATTTCTCGTCAGAATTGCCAGTGCAAACTGCTCCATATCACTGAAATCAATCATATTTCTCCGCCGCTTTTTTTCATCAAACCGGTCAGCAAACTCCTGTACCAGTCCGGTCAGCGTCCTCATTGCCTGAGCGGAATCCTGCATATCTGCAACCCATTCATCTGCCGTTGCATAGAAATAAGATTTCTGAATCCCATCAATCAGAGCTTTCAACTGCTTACGGACAGCCTGGACGGATTTCCGCAGCTCCGCATCGACAGTCTCATCTTTTTTACCCGAAAGCTTTTTCCAGTTGAAATCCATCAGAACCTCACTCATTTTCTCATAAGAGTCTGCTCTTTCCAGCTTTTTCAGTTCTTTTTCATCTGATTCCAATGCCTCTGCATACATATACGGACCTGCCGGGAGCTGACAGATTTCCATCGCCTGTCTGACCAGTCCATACAGATCGCTCAGTTGCTGTCTGACACGTTCTTCCACTGTATGCACCATTCTTGAATCTTCCAAATGCTCTCTGTCTATTTCATAATCTTCTGCACAGGAGATCAGCCACTGACGTGGATCAGGATAACTTCTTGAGTATTCATACAACTGAAGAATCAGTTCCTCAATCTTTTTATCCGTTCTGCCTGTTCCATATTTTTCCACAAATTCCCGGAACTCTTCCTCATCTTTTGCATAATGTTCTTCCAGCATTTCATCCAGTACATCCTGCTTAAGCAGACGTAGCTCGCCTTCTTCTCCCACACGGAATGACGGATCGATTCCGATCACATGGAAATGATCCCGGATTACCGACAGACAGAATTTATGCACCGTAGTGATCATCGCACTATGTATTAACGATGCCTGCTGCTCCAGATTCAGATTTCCCGGAGATTCTTCCAGTTTTTTTTCAATCGCTGCCGCGATCCTTTCTTTCATTTCGGCTGCCGCTGCCTCTGTATATGTGACAACAAGCAGCTTATCCACATCCACAGGATTCTTTTCATCCGTGATCATTGAGATGATCCTCTCAACGAGTACTGCTGTCTTTCCTGAACCGGCAGCAGCCGAAACCAGAATATTTCTGTCACGCAGATCAATGACCTGCCGCTGTTCTTTTGTCCATTTCACTGCCATACTGCCTATGTCTCCTTCTCTATTTCCGGCTTTTTTACTCCTGACTTTTCTTTATTCCCAGCTTTTCCTTCATACATTCGACTGCTTCTTCCAGTGAATATTTCTGCAACTGACGGTATTCACACCCTTCAATCCGCTGGTCAAATCCGCAGATATCTTTGCAGGCACAAAAATCACATCCTGTATCCTCACCAAGCAGATACGGCAATGCACTTACCTCTCCCTCATACATCTCCGCTTTCAGTTCCTTTTGCTTCGCCCTGGTATAAGCAAGTACCGTCTCAAACTTCTCCTGTGGAAGAGCTTTTGATGCACTCCCAAGTAATCCATTCTGATTCCTGCGGAGCGGATAATATAACGAACTTCCTGTCAGATTCGCCTCCAGATGTTCAACTACTTCCTCTTCACCATTCACAAGCCCATCCAGTTTCAGTTCTTTTAAAATACTTTCTTCCGTCTTCTCGTCTGTCTTTTCTCTTGCCACGATCGGATCC
>ERZ773131.2699-NODE-2699-length-11030-cov-3.094123_pt1 | contig 11030 bp, 6 predicted proteins | sample MGYA00511082_ERZ773131 | MGnify/ENA primary metagenome ERZ773131 (study PRJEB29015, sample SAMEA2737813) | human gut metagenome | biome: human gut; feature: human-associated habitat; material: faeces | place: China | collected 2012 ... | reverse complement strand
TAAAACAAGTCAATCAACAAGTGCCCACACAGATTGTCTGATATATTGTTAAAGAGCAAAAAACAACGACGCACTGGTTTTTATAAAGCTTCACAACAGCGCGTCGTTGTGTGGGGCGTATTATAGGACTTTCAGAATTCTTTGCAAGTGCTTTTTTATAAAAAAATTCAATTTTTTTTACTGTCTGATGATTTAATCATCAAAGCGAATTGTCTTTGTTCAATATTCAAGGTAAATTACCCCAAAACGAGTAAGCAATCTAATGAGGTCTTTATGAATTTTGAACAAATGATTGGTTTCGGTGTAGCAGGCAATTTCGCGGGACATTTAGAACAAGCAGGTGAAGCAGCTGATTTCACTCAGGTTAAAACAGAAAATGCCATTCAACCAAAAGCGATTTTTCCTTTTTATGTACCAAGTGAAAACGCGGGTTTTCTTTCTATCTTTCCTTTAAGTCACAATCAAATTAATTTTCCACAAGGCGCAGATAATCTGCAAATTGAACCTGAAATTGCGCTTATTTGTGATCTTATCTATAAAGGAAATCAAGTTGAGAAAATTATCCCGCGTTATTTTGCAGCCTATAATGATTGCTCTATTCGTCGCCCTAATGCGAAAAAAATCTGTGAAAAGAAAAACTGGGGCGCGGCAAGTAAAGGTATTTCTTCTAAACTAATTCCACTTTCTTCCTTTATTAAAGGAAGTGAAATTGATCAATATCGTATTGCATGCTTCCATAAACGAAATGGCGAAATGAATATTTACGGTATTGATAGCCCTGCAATTGGTTATAGCTATTTCCATCAGCAATTATTAGATTGGATCGTGGATAGAATGAATAATCAACCCGATGAGGGACCGATGAATCATATTGCTTCTTTATTAGAGCAAGCAAACTATCCGAAACAAGCGATTATTAGTATTGGCGCCACCCGTTATACCGAGTTCGGCGAAACACATTTCTTGCAACCCAATGATCTCAGTATTGTTGCTGTGTATGACGGTGAAAAATATTCTGCTGAGGAAATTGAGAAAATGGCAAGAGATGAAAAATTTGCAGATGACATTTCAGCACTGATTCAGAAAGTGGTTTAGCATATATATAAAAAGTGCGGTTAATTTCGACCGCACTTTTTATTTACTTCCTTCTTAAAGAAACTTCTCCGGCATTAAAATACCGCTCGCCTTCATCGGTTATGACTTTTAAGTAACCGCGTTTATCAATTCCCTGCTCTATACCTGAAATCGCACCTTGTTCAGTAAAGACATTCACTTCATCACCAAAAAATTCATTATAGTTTATCCATTGTTGCATGAATTCCTCATCAATACCCTTTTCTTCAAATTGAGCTAAGCGAGAATAAATACGTTGAATCACTTTAACAAGGATCGTTTCACGATCTATATTTAGATCCTGCTCAGTTAGCTGTGCATACGGCTGACTAATTTCAGTTGATTGTGGTAATTTTACATTGATCCCAATACCAACAACTAAATTGAGCAACCCATTCTTATGATTAATGATTTCCACTAAAATGCCACCAAGCTTTCGACCTGAAAGCAAAATATCATTTGGCCATTTCACTTTCGTATTTAACGCTTCTGCAATAGCTAAACCAATCACTAAACTTAATCCATCCAATGCTTTTTTAGGATTGATAGTCCAATAAAAACTGAAAATTAACTGCCCAGCAAACGGTGAAAGCCATTGACGACCACGACGACCACGCCCGGCTGTTTGATATTCTGCCAAACACAAATCGCCTTTTTTTAATTGGTTAATTTGATTCGTTATAAATTCATTTGTTGAAGAAATGGTTCGATGATAATGCACGGAATAAGGTGAAAGTGCGGTCGAAATTGCTTTCGGATTTAACAAAGGCATTTCTGGCACAAGCTGATAAACCTCATTTTCTTCTTGAATATTCAATCCCACTTCTCTCAATAATGCCATTTCTTGCGCCAATTCATTTGGCGTAATATTTAAAAACGACATCAAATCTGACCGCACTTTAGGTTGGCAATCAGACAAACAATCCAATAACGATGGCATATTCATTCCTTCTCATAAAAACCTTGGCAAATCTTACCATAAAAGCGAAAAAATTCATTTTCAACCACATGAAAAATCTGTATAATCCCGGCGCAATATTTTTTGACACAACTTTTAACAGCGAGATATTGCCATGCTTAGAATCAAACAAGAAGCGCTTACTTTTGACGATGTTCTACTCGTCCCTGCTCATTCAACTGTTCTCCCGAACACAGCCAACCTCTCAACTCAACTCACCAAAGAAATTCGCTTAAATATTCCTATGCTTTCTGCTGCGATGGATACTGTCACAGAAACCAAATTAGCAATCTCTTTAGCACAAGAAGGCGGTATCGGCTTTATTCATAAAAACATGACGATCGAACGCCAAGCGGATCGAGTTCGTAAAGTGAAAAAATTCGAAAGTGGTATCGTTTCTGAACCTGTCACTGTTTCGCCAGATTTAACCCTTGCAGCACTTGCCGAAATGGTGAAGAAAAACGGCTTCGCAGGCTACCCTGTTGTCGATGCTGAAAATAACTTGATTGGTATCATCACTGGCCGCGACACGCGTTTCGTAAAAGATTTAAGCAAAACTGTTTCACAATTAATGACGAAAAAAGAAGACTTAGTCACCGTAAAAGAAGGTGCAAGCCGTGAAACAATTTTAGAATTAATGCATCAAAACCGTGTAGAGAAAGTACTTGTAGTAGATGATGCATTCAAATTAAAAGGCATGATCACCGTTAAAGACTTCCAAAAAGCGGAACAAAAACCAAATGCATGTAAAGATGAATTCGGTCGTTTACGCGTAGGTGCAGCAGTAGGTGCTGGCCCAGGCAACGAAGAACGTATCGACGCATTAGTAAAAGCGGGCGTAGATGTATTGTTAATCGACTCTTCCCACGGTCATTCCGAAGGCGTATTACAACGCGTTCGTGAAACTCGCGCAAAATATCCAAACTTGCCTATCGTTGCGGGTAACGTAGCAACAGCTGAAGGTGCAATCGCACTTGCAGACGCAGGCGCAAGCGCAGTGAAAGTAGGTATCGGCCCTGGTTCTATCTGCACCACCCGTATCGTTGCCGGTATTGGCGTACCCCAGATTACCGCAGTTTATGATGTGGCACAGGTGGCAAAGAAGCACGGCATTCCAGTTATCGCAGACGGCGGCATCAAGTATTCCGGCGACATTGTAAAGGCTCTGGCTGCCGGCGCAAATGTGGTTATGCTCGGCTCTCTGCTGGCAGGCTGTGAGGAATCTCCGGGAGAAACTGAAATTTATCAGGGACGTTCCTTCAAGGTATACCGTGGCATGGGCAGTCTGGCTGCTATGGCAAACGGTTCCAAGGATCGTTACTTCCAGGAGGGCGCAAAGAAGCTGGTTCCGGAAGGCGTAGAAGGCCGTGTTCCGTATAAGGGCAGTGTGGCTGACTCTGTATTCCAGCTGGTGGGCGGTATTCGCTCCGGTATGGGCTACTGCGGCTGCAAGACCATTGAACGGCTCCACGAAAAGGCAAAGTTTGTACAGATTACAAATGCCGGCCTGCTGGAAAGCCATCCTCATGACATCCAGATTACCAAGGAAGCACCGAACTACTCCACACATTCCTAAGGCATATTTTGTGGAGTGAGTGTAACATTCTGAAAAATAAAGATACCATCCCGGCAGGACGAATGCGTTTCCCTGCCGGGATTTTTTTGCCGGGAAGCATACCGAAATATGACAATTTGCAACAAATGGTTACAGAACAAGACATGCGATTCTTCGGAATTTCTGTGAAAGTACCACAAAAATCAAAGTGAAAATCTATGCAGTTTCACATAAAATTGTAAAAGTTCCGCGGCGCAGCCAACAAAAGTCTTGCAAAACGGTTACAACTGTGGTATAATAGATCTTGTACGGCGGCGGCAGCGCTGTAGGAAACGACAAGCGGACGTGCCTTTGCTTCTGATTCCTTTGGGGACGAGAGGCAGGGGACAGATCTGGTTTGCGCTTCTTGCAGAAATGCCGCCAGTGTGCGGTCTGCCATGCATCCGCAGAACGCACAGTGCAAACATGCGGCGCACAAGTCCCGGACTCCGGGCGGTGCGCGTTCTCTTCTGTTATGCAGGACAATGCCGGCAGAGCATGGCTCTTGGAGCAATCCGTGGGCTGTGCATCAACGTCTTTCGCCCGGTCTTTTCGGGATCGGACAGGCGTGTGCCGCATGGCTTAACTTCGCAGCTTGAAATGAGGGGACAGCACTTGTCCCTTTTCAAAACTACGTTTCCGCTCCGGAACCGGGCAGAATGCAGGGGATTTCTCTTGCAGGGTGTCTGGGGAAGGGGCGGGAAAAAGCATTGCACAAAGCATTTTTTGCCGTATTGCGATGCAGCGACTGCTGTAACGCAGACAGTTCACATTCCCGGCGCATCGGAGGTGGCTCCATGCACCGGGCAACCAAAAGGAGCAAAAGTATGCGTAAAAAAATTCTGGCAGTCGTTTTATCCTGTCTTACATTTCTGGCACTGATTCTTTCCGTCAGCGGTTCGTCCATGCGGGCATCTGCTGTGACTATGGATGAAATGACCAGAACGGCCGTGCAGATCATTACCCGGAGTGAGGGCACCTATGGCACCATCAATGCCAACGACAACGGTGCAGTCAGCGTGGGAATGCTGCAATGGCATGCAGACCGTGCCCATCAGCTGATGCGTACCGTAGCAAGTGCTGATCCGGCCACTGCAAAGAGCATTTTGGGCAGCAGCTTTTACAACGAAGTGATTTCCACTTCCAGCTGGAACACCCGAACCTTTACACAAACCGAGGCAAATGCAGCCTCCAGTCTGCTGTCCACTTCCATTGGACAGTCTACCCAGGACGATCTGGCATATCAGGATGTCCAGGGATACATCAACTCCGGAAAAAAATACGGCCTGACCAATGCCGGCGTGCTGGTCTATTATGCCGAACTGTATAACCGCGGCAGCGGTGTGGCAGCGAGAATTCTCTCTGCCGCAAAGGGCAGCGGAGCTTATGGGAACATCACCCTTTCCACCCTGCACAACACCGCGCTGAGTGACCGGGGAAACAGTTCCGGGTATTACACCAAGCGCCTGAACAACGCCTATAATACCATTGTCTCCCTGGGCTGGGGAGATGCCGCTGCTTCTGAAGGCGGCAGCAGCAACAATACACAGCCTGCACAGCCGGACACTTCGGACTTTTCTGAGAGCTATGCCGGTACTTACACCGTGACGGCATCTTCGCTGAACATGCGCAGTGCACCGTCTACTTCCGCTTCTAAAGTGGGAAAGATTCCCAACGGGGCAACGGTAACGGTGACTTCCGGCAACGGCAGCTGGGCAGCGGTTTCCTATAACGGCACCAGCGGCTACTGCTCAATGGATTATCTCAAGGCTGTGGATGCGGCACCGGCAGAAACAACCACGGCTCCGGTTGTGACAACCGCACCGGAGACAACTACAGAGACTACCGCGGCAGCAACAGAAGCTGTGACTACGGCGGCTTCTGCACCGGAAACGACTACGGTTTCTGAGACCACGGAAGCACCTGTGACAACAGCAGAGACCACAACGGTAACAACTGTTACAACACCGGCTCCGGTACAAACAACAATTCCGGTAGAAGGCGTTTCGGATCCCCAGTATGTTTCAGTATACGGCGATCTGAACTGCGACGGTGAGATAACTGCGGTAGACGCGGTATTGCTGCAAAAGTATCTCAACGGCAGCATTTATCTGAATGTAACACAGCTGGCAAATGCAGACTGTCAGAGAGACAACATCCTGAATACAACGGATGTTATCGTAATCTTACAGTATCTCATTAACAATATCCCTGCCCTGCCTGTGGCATAACCAATGCCCGGCAAGCGCAGTGTAAAACAGGAATAAAACGACAAAATCCCGTTCCGCTGGAACTTATCTGGCGGGACGGGATTTTTTGTGGGGGAGGCATTTGTGGAAGGGGGAATGTACTCTTTTTAGGGGAACTGGCACCGTAGGTGACTGAGGGGTTATTGTGGAAAGCTGGAATTTTGCAGGGGTGGCCTGAATGGTGGTATTTTCGAGAGGGAAAACAAAAAGCAGGGTACCCCGGCTGATTGCGGAGTCCCTGCTTTCTGTGTAAAAAGGAAATAGTATTGCAAATTGCAATGTGGAGTTGTGGCTTAGCCCATGACAACCTCAACAGCGTGATGTGCGCCGTCCTGGAATACCGGCAGGACATTGCCTTCAATTGCCTTGCCGTCAACTGTAACAGAAACGATACCCTTGCAAACGTGGTTCGGGTTCTTGACTGTTACATCATAGGTTGCACCACGATACTGTCTGGAAATCGTGAAGCCATCCCATTCGTGAGGGATAGACGGGTCGATCTTCAGACCATCCCAATCCGGGATAACACCCAGAATGTACTGGGAAACAGCGACAAAGTTCCATGCTGCTGTACCAGTCAGCCAGCTGTTCTTTGCTTCGCCGTGCCGCTTTGCATCCTTACCAGCAATCATCTGTGCGTATACATACGGTTCAGTTCTGTGCAGGTCAGAGTACTTTTCTTCTCTGTAAGCCGGAGCAATCTTGCTGTAGTATTCAAATGCCTTGTCGCCGTGGCCAACAAATGCTTCTGCACAGATAATCCATGCATTGTTGTGGCAGAAGATACCGGCATTTTCTTTATAACCGCCCGGATAGGTGGAGATTTCGCCGTACTCGATGTAGTATTTGGTAAACGCCGGCTGGTTCAGAACCAGACCGTGTGTGGAGTTCAGATATTTATCTACGCTCTCCAGTGCCTTCAGGTCAGCGCCGGTTTCCTTACCGCAGCCGCCCATAACAGCAAAGCCCTGGGGTTCGATGAAGATCTTGCCCTCTTCGCATTCGTGAGAGCCCATCTTCTTGCCGAAGTCATCATAAGCACGCAGGAACCATTCGCCGTCCCAGCCGTATTCCATGATGTTCTTCTTCATCTGGTCAATGGCAGCCTGTGCCTTTGCAGCGCCGGCTTCATCGCCCTTCTTCTTGCACATTGCCACGTATTCCGGTCCGGCATAGGTGAACAGTGCAGCAACCATAACAGACTCAGCAACCTTGGAGTACTTGTCTTCGCCGTACTTCGGAGAGGTAGAGGTCTGGAAGGATTCGCCCGGCTCATCAGAGAAGCAGGACAGGTTAATGCAGTCGTTCCAGTCTGCACGCATTGCCAGCGGCAGTCCGTGCGGGCCGACATTTTCTACTACGTGGAAGAAGCTCTTTTCCAGGTGATCCATCATGGTCTTTGCCTTGGATTCATCATTGTCATACGGTACCATTGCATCCAGGATGGAGTAGTCACCGGATTCCTTGATGTATGCAGCAACAGACAGGATCATCCACAGCGGATCGTCGGAGAAGTCACCGCCGATTTCGTTGTTGCCCTTCTTGGTCAGCGGCTGGTACTGGTGATAGCATCCGCCGTCCTCCAGCTGTGTGGAGGCCAGGTCGATCAGACGCTCTCTTGCTCTGTCTGGAATCTGGTGTACAAAGCCCAGCAGATCCTGGTTGGAGTCACGGAAGCCCATGCCGCGGCCGATACCGCTCTCGAAGTAAGAAGCGGAACGGGACATGTTAAAGGTAACCATGCACTGATACTGGTTCCAGATGTTGACCATCCGGTCGACCTTCTCGTCGCCGGTCTCGGCGTGGTAGTTGGAGAGCAGCGTGTCCCAGTATCCGCGCAGCGCATCCGCTGCAGCGTCAAACTGTGCCGCTGTGCGGTACGTTTCGATCATGGTATGTGCGCGCGTCTTGTTGATCACGCCGGGTGCGGAGAATTTTTCGCCCTCCGGGTTTTCTACGTAGCCAAGACCAAAGAAAAGCTCCTGCGACTCGCCGGGGCACAGCTCCAGATGGAACTGCATTGCGCCGACCGGCGCCCAGCCGTGCGCGATGGAACCGGTGCAGCACCCGGCGGCGACAGCCTCCGGCAGGGCGGGGGAGCCGTAGGGGCCAATGAAGGCGTCCCGTGCGGTGTCAAAGCCGTCATACGGACGGTTTGCCCAGAGCACGGCATAGTGGTTCCGCCGCTCGCGGTATTCGGATTTGTGATAAATGGCCTCCGGTTCCAGCTCAACCTCGCCGATCGAGAAGTTCCGCTGGAAGTTGGAGCTGTCGTCCATCGCGTCCCAGAGGCAGAATTCCACATACGGGAACACATCGAGCGTTTTTTTTATGTCTGTCTCATTTTTCAGGCACAGCCGGATCAGCAGGCAGTTTTCACCCTGCGGAACCAGCAGCGTCTGCGCGGCCGAAACGCCGTTCTTCTGCCCCTCGATCACGCTGTAGCCGAGACCGTGGCGGCAGGTATAGCGGTCCAACTCCGTTTTCGTGGGCTGCCAGCCGGGATTCCAGACAGTCTTGCCGTCTTTGATATAAATATGAAACCCCTCCTGGTCGACCGGGCAGTTATTATAGCGGTAGCGGGTCAGACGGCGCAGCCGTGCGTCGCGATAGAAGCAGTAGCCGCCTGCCGTGTTGGACAGGAGCGTGAAAAAATCCTCGCTGCCGAGATAGTTGATCCACGGAAGCGGTGTGCGCGGGTCGGTGATCACGTATTCACGCCTCTGATCGTCAAAGAAACCAAATTGCATCCGAAACCCCTCCTTCACCGGTATGCGCGCAGGCGCACCGGCGGAATCGAAATCGTTTAAGTCATCAATATGACAGAATTACAGCTTTACAATAGCGGCTTTTTGCGCAAAATGCAAGACATATTTTGCAATTCTTTCTGAAAAACATGATTTTCAGGAAGGGAAGAGAGGTACAGAGCAAGTTTCGGAGAAGTTAAGCTGTCAAATTTGCTAAATTTACGTGAACAAATTGAGCAGAACAGCCAAACTTTGTTTTAAACACTAAAAAATCAAAAATTACCCTTGCAATTTTGTGCAGAATCAGCTATTTTGAAGCTACGAAAACGATTAAGAAACTCGCGGACAGAATGGAGGCAGACCGGCATGGTTTCTATGAAGGATATTGCAAAGGCCTGCGGCGTTTCGGTCGCGACCGTCAGCAAAGCCCTCTCCGGACAGCCGGATATCGGAGAACAGACGCGCGAGCTGATCTGCAGGACTGCCGACTCCCTCGGCTACATGACAAACTCCGCCGCCCGTGCACTCAAAACGAACCGCACCTATAATATCGGCGTTCTGTTCGTTGATGAGCGCAGAAGCGGCCTTGCGCATGAATATTTCTCCGCCGTGCTCGAAAGTCTCAAGGTCGAGGCCGAGGCCAACGGCTATGACATTACCTTCATCAACCGCAACGTCGGCAAAAAGGCGACGACCTACCTGCAGCACTGCCAGTACCGAGGCGTCGACGGCGTGGTGATCGCCTGCGTCGATTTCAACGATCCGCAGGTGCTGGAGCTGGTCAATTCCCGCCTTCCGGTCGTGACCATCGATCACGTCTTCAATAACCGCGCCGCCGTCGTTTCCGACAATGTGCGCGGCATGGAGGAGCTGGTCCGCTATGTCTATGCGAAGGGCCACCGCCGCATCGCGTTTATCCACGGTGAACGCACTACCGTCACGGAAAACCGCCTGACGGGATTCTATCGCGCCTGCGACGCGCTGGGACTGGAGATCCCGGAGGAGTACGTCCGCGAGGGCGTGTACCATGACCCCGACCGCTGCGCGGAGCTGACGCGTGAGCTGCTTCAGCTGCCGGAGCCGCCGACCTGCATCCTGATGCCGGACGACTTTTCCAGCATCGGCGGCGGCAACGCCATCCGCCGCATGGGCCTTCGTTTTCCCGAAGACGTCAGCGCGGCGGGCTATGACGGCATCCAGCTTGCAAGTGTTACAAACCCGGCGATGACCACCTATCGTCAGGATACGGCCGCGCTTGGCAAGACCGCTGCCGCGAAGCTCATCGAACTCATCGAAAAGCCGCGTACCGCGCTGGTCGATCGGATCCTCATTCCGGGCAAGCTGGTAGAGGGAGGCTCTGTCCGTGCGATTTAAGTATGGTGCTTTCTGCCGTGAGGCAGTGCACATAGATCAAACTGTCAACTATTATTTTTTACAGGAGGAATTCAAATGAAAAAGTATCTTGCGCTGCTTCTTGCAGTTCTGATGCTCGCAGCTGTGTTTACAGGCTGCGCCAGCAAGGAAACGACGACCGACACGCCCGCCGCTCCCACGGATACGGCTGAGCCTGCCAAGACCGACGAAAACACCGCCGCCGAAGAGACACCCGCCGCGGAACCTGCTTCCGAGGAAGGCAAGGTCTTCAACATCTACGCCTGGAACGAAGAGTTCAAGGGCTTCTTTGAGAAGTACTACACCGTTCCCGAAGGCGTGACCGTCAACTGGATCATCACCCCGAGCGCCGATGGCGCCTATCAGGACAAGCTCGACGAGGCTCTTCTCAATCAGGAGAACGCTTCTGCAGACGACAAGGTCGACCTGTTCCTCGCTGAGGCCGACTACATCCAGAAGTATACCGAGTCTCCCGTCACGCAGGACGTCACCGCCCTCGGCGTGACCGATTTCTCCAGCACCTATGCATATACCGTGCAGGCTGCGTCTGATGCTTCCGGCGTGGTCAAGGGCGTATCCTTCCAGTGCTGCCCGGCGGCTCTGATTTACCGCCGCTCCATCGCCAAGGACGTTCTGGGCACCGACGATCCCGCCGAGGTTCAGGAGCTGCTGAACAGCTGGGACAAGTTCAATGCTGTCGCGGCTGACGCCAAGGCCAAGGGTTATCTGATGACCGCCTCCGAGGCCGCTACCTACCGTGTCTTCTCCAACAATGTTTCCGAGCCGTGGGTCGACGCGAACAACAACCTCCAGATCGACCCGGCCATCCAGACCTGGATGCAGCAGGCGAAGGACTTCTCCGACAACGGCTACACGCAGGACTGCGATATCTGGTCCGATGAGTGCACCGCGCAGATGTTCGGCGAGGGCAAGGCCATGTGCTACTTCGGGCCGGCCTGGTACTTCAACTTCTCCAT
>ERZ773131.2695-NODE-2695-length-11044-cov-2.754755_pt1 | contig 11044 bp, 9 predicted proteins | sample MGYA00511082_ERZ773131 | MGnify/ENA primary metagenome ERZ773131 (study PRJEB29015, sample SAMEA2737813) | human gut metagenome | biome: human gut; feature: human-associated habitat; material: faeces | place: China | collected 2012 ... | reverse complement strand
CCATACTATGGAGCGCATGGGTCTGACCTGCACGTTTGTTGCTCCCGACTGCACCGACGAGGAGCTCGAGGCAGCCTTTGAACCCAATACTAAGCTCGTCTTTGGCGAGACGATCGCCAACCCCGCCCTTGCCGTGCTCGATATTGAGCGCTTTGCCAAGGCCGCGCACGACCACGGCGTACCGCTGATGGTCGACAACACCTTCCCGACGCCCGTGATGTGCCGTCCCTTTGAGTGGGGCGCCGACATCGTTACGCACTCCACCACCAAGTACATGGATGGACATGCTGCCTACCTGGGCGGCGTGATTGTCGACCACGGCCAGTTTGACTGGATGGCCCATGCGGACAAGTTCCCGGGTCTTACCACGCCCGATGAGAGCTACCACGGCGTGACCTATGCCGAGAAGTTCGGCCGTGAGGGCGCCTTTATTACCAAGGCCACCGCGCAGCTCATGCGCGACCTCGGCCCCATGCAGAACCCGCAGGCGGCATTCTTCTTGAACAGCTCGCTCGAGAGCCTGCATGTGCGCATGCCGCGTCATTGCGAGAACGGCTTTGCCGTTGCCAAGTTCCTGCAGAGCCATCCCAAGGTGCGCTTCGTGAGCTATCCGGGCCTGGAGGGCGATAAGTACTATGACCTGGCTCAGAAGTACATGCCCAACGGTACCTGCGGCGTTGTGAGCTTTGGCTTTAACGGTGGCCGTGCGGCGGCCGAGACCTTTATGAAGAGCCTCAAGCTCGCCCAGATCGCCACGCACGTGGCCGACGCCCGCACTTGCTGCCTGCATCCCGCTAATGCCACGCATCGCCAGATGAACGATGAGGAACTCATTGCCTGTGGCATTTCCGCCGACATGGTGCGCTTGTCGTGCGGCCTCGAGGACACGGCCGATCTGATTGCCGACCTTGAGCAGGCACTCGAGCAGTGCTAGGCTAGCGTGCGTGCGAGGCGTGGGATGGCTTTTCGGCTGACGACGTCCTCATAGTTCCGATTCCGTAGGCGGGACCCCGATCGTGTCCGTTTGTAGGCGATTGGGGTCCCGTTTTTGCGTTGCACGATAGAAAGGATATACATGGAGAAAACTGCCGAGCAGCTGCGCCGCGAACACATTGCCCTAGAGGGCGACACCCACGGTAAGAATAAATGGGCGATTCTGTTCACCGTGCTCGTCATGACCTTTATGGCGTGTCTGGATGCGAGCATCGTGACGGTGGCGCTCCCAGTGATGCAAAAGGAGCTGGGGGTGGGTCTCGACCGCATTCAGCTCGTGAGCTCGGTGTATCTGCTCGCGACGTGCGTCGCCATGCTGCCGTTTGGCCGCTTGGGTGATGTGCGCGGCAAGGTGAATGTGTTCCAGCTTGGTGTAATCGTCTTTACGGGTGGCTCGTTGCTTTGCGGGCTTTCGGCTTCGCTCGAGGTGCTTATCTTGGCGCGTTTCGTGCAGGGCATTGGCTGTGCCGCCGCGATGGCCAACAATATGGGCATCATCACCGAGTCGTTTCCGGCGCGTGAGCGCGGCCGTGCCATGGGCATTCTGGCGACCTTTGTGGCTCTTGGCATGATGTGCGGCCCCGTGCTCGGCGGCGTGCTGGTGGCGAGCTTTCCCTGGGAGAGCATCTTCCTTATCAATCTGCCCATTGGCGTAATCTCGTTTATCGTGGGACTCTATACGCTGCCGCATGTGAAGCCGGAGGCTGGCGAACGCCCTATGCCGTTGACAGAGGCGGCGCGTCGCTGCTTTGCGAGCTCGGCTTTCACGATTAACCTGGCTTGCATGCTTATCGTGTTCGTGGGTATCGGTGCCTCCGAGTTTGTGCTGCCGTTCTACTTTCAGGATGCCCACGGCTTTAGCTCCGATATCTCCGGCCTGTTGTTTTTGGCGATGCCGGTCGTGAATGCCTTTGTGGGCCCGCTTTCGGGCTCGGTGTCCGACCGTGTTGGTTGTGAAGCGCCCACGGCCGTTGGCCTGGGCGTGTACGTGTGCGGTCTCTTTGCGGTGAGCACGCTTGACGAGCACTCTTCCGTCTTGATGATTGTGTGCTGCGTCGCGTTTATGTCGTGCGGCACGTCGATCTTCCAGAGTCCCAATAATTCGCTGTATATGGGTTCGGCTCCGCGTGAGGCGCTTGGCTTTGCGGGCAGCTTGAGCAGCTTGGCGCGCTATGCGGGCATAGCGCTGGGTATTACGGCGGCGTCGCGCATCCTGTATGGACAGACGAGCGCGGCGATGGGCAAGACGGTCACGAGCTATGTGGCGGGTCGTCCGGACGTGTTCCTCTTTGGCTTCCGTTTGGTATTCTACGTGCTGATGGCCGTTGCTACCGTGGGCTTTGCGCTCACATTGGTACGTTTGGTGAGGATGCGCGCCCGTCATTAGCGTGTAGTGGCAGGCTTGCCACGAATCGGACCTATCTACTGGTCTTGCAGCTTTATGGTGCGATGTGGCTTGTGGGGCGGGCGGGGGTCGGTCCGTGGTAGACTATCGAACAACGTTTATTAATCGCGCGGTATCGTTGCCGCGAGAAGGGGTTGCGCCATGCAGGAGCTTGAGGATCGTATTCGCCATGACGGCATCGTAAAGGCCGGTAATGTCCTTAAGGTTGATGCCTTCCTCAACCACCAGTGCGACGTTGAGCTGTTCGACCACATGGGCGCCGAGTGGGCCCGTCTGTTCAAGGATGTCGAGATCAACAAGATCCTGACGATCGAGGCTTCTGGCATTGGTATGGCTTGCATCGCGGCTCAGCATTTTGGCGGCGTGCCGGTGGTCTTTGCCAAGAAGGCACAGTCCATCAACCTCGACGGCGAGCAGTATGCCACGACCATCTACTCCTTTACCAAGCAGAAGGAGTACCCGGTCATCGTTGGCAAGCGTTTCCTGTCCGAGGGCGACAAGGTCCTGATCATCGACGACTTCTTGGCCAACGGCTGCGCGCTCGAGGGTCTTATCAAGATCTGCGAGGCTGCGGGTGCCGAGGTGTCCGGTATTGGCATTGCGGTGGAGAAGGGCTTCCAGGGCGGCGGCGATAAGCTCCGCGAGCGCGGCTTCCGCGTTGAGAGCCTGGCCCGTATCGCCGAAATGGACTGCGAGAACGGCGAGATCACGTTCGCCTAGGCGCGCAGCACAAGCGATTGGTATGCGATGTGACAAAGGGACTGTCCCTTTGTCACATTTTTTGTATGAGGGGAGGTGTTGATATGGATGAGAACAAGATGGGATGGCGCGAGTATGCGCGCTATGCCGAGATGTCGGTCGAGGAGTTGGCACGCGATTGCGCGGTACAGGTGTTTCGCGCGACGGGTCCGGGCGGACAGGGCGTGAACACGACGGACTCGGCGGTACGCATGAAGCATGGGCCCACGGGGATTGTTGTGACGGCGCGCGAGAGCCGTAGTCAGTTTCAGAATCGCGCGAGCTGCCTGCGTAAGCTGCGCGCTGAGCTGGAGCGTCGCGGGCGTCCACCGCGCCGACGCGTCAAGACCAAGGTGCCTCAGCGATCGCGCCAGCGCAGGCTTAACGACAAGCACTTCAACGCGATTAAAAAGCCAACCGTCGCAAGCCGGGCAGGGAGGAATGATCTTCTCAATAAGTTGCGGTGAAATAGGGACTGTTTTGGGGGTGCGGCTGCATAAACAGTCCCTATTTCACCGCAACTTAGGGATGGCTAGTGGGTGGGGCGCCAGACGTGGAGGGCTCCGCCGAGGACGTCGACCTCGATGCGCGAGGCGACGATGGGCTCGCCGTCGGCCTGAATGGGGTAGTCGGGCTCCTCAAAGGTGAGCGCGGCGTGACGGCAACGACGCATGCGAACCGGCGGCAACTTGGTATGGTGGCCGTCCTTGGCCGAAAGGAACATAGGCAGGGCTACCGCGCGAGGGACGGGGCCGCAGGCGTAGCAGACGTCGAGCATGCCGTCGCAGGGGTCGGCGTCGGGACAGATGCGATAGCCCGAACCATAGGTGGGTCCCAGCTGGATGGCCATGATAATCGCGCGCACGCGCTCGGCGGGCGCGCCGTCAAAGCTGGCTGTCATGGGGTAGTTGCGATAGCGTAGGCCAAACTGCTCAAGTCCCGAGAGGGTGTAGAGCGGAGCGCCCGTCAAGCCGGTCTTTTTGCGCAGCTCGGTGGTGCCCAGGCCAATGGCGGCATCGATGCCGACCGAAAGCGTCTGATCGTAGTACTCAACGGCAGCCTCGCCGCTGCCGCTCGCAGGGCTCCACGAGCGAATGCGCCCGATGTCCTGACGCTGCAGCTCGCAGGTGAGCAGCGCGCCAAAATCTTTGCCGGAGAAATCGTCGATGCCGAGCGTCTGGGCAAAATCGTTGCCGGAGCCCACGGGCAGGACGGCAAGAGCGGGGCGTGCGTCCTCCTTTTGCGTCATAAGCCCGTTGACGACCTCGTGGATTACGCCGTCACCGCCAAGCGCGATAACGGTGCGATAGCCCTGAGCCTGGGCGGCCAGCTCCTTGGCGTGTCCCATGCGCTCGGTCAGCACCAGGTCAAACTGGGATGCGCGTGCAGTCATGTCCAAAAAGCGTTGCAGGCGCTCGGCAACTTCGCGTGCCGCACCCGACTGGGCGGCTGGGTTGGCGATGATGAGCGTGCGACCAAAATCAGTTGCGTGCATGGGGCGACTCCCGGCGTGTGACATGACAGTGCGGTCGCGCTCAGGTCGAATTGCCCCCGATTGTGGCTGCACGGTGATTACTACGTCTACTCTATCAGGTCGTTGTGGCGCTCGATAGCATCCGCCACCGTGCCGCCCTCATCCACAATAAGCGAACGGCGTTTGGGTGAGATGATGCGCTGCGCGGGATACACGCCACGGTGGCCGCCGGCAAGGTAGCTAATAAACGAAACGATGACAAAGAAGCCCGCGGCCGTTCCATGGAACAGGTCGATGGCCATCATGCAGGTGGTGATGGGCACGTTGAGGCCGGCGCAGAACACGCCGAGCATGCCGAGAGCCGCCAGAAAACTGGGGTCGAGCCCGGTAAGGCAACCGATCCAGCCACCGAGTGCCGCGCCGATGCCAAACAGGGGCGTGACCTCGCCGCCTTGGAAGCCCGCGCCCAGGGTAAGCGCTGTGACGACCAACTTGATGACTGCGTCCGCCAGGGTGGTGTTGCCTGCAAATCCGGCGCCGGAAAGCCACGTGGAAAGGCCGGCGTAGTCCCAGGCGTCGAGGAGGGCATAGGCGGCCAAAACCACGAGTGCGCCTATGAGTGCGCGAACGAGGTAATTGGTGATAAAGCGACCGTACAGGCTCTTGACGGTTCGAACCGACCAGGCAAAGAGGCGCGCGGTGAGACCAAAGATAATGGCGCTGATAACAACGATGGCAACCGTCCGCGGCGTCATGTCGGGGACGCTGGCGATGGCGTTGGCCTCGTACTGCGTACCCAGGGCAAGCGACGTAAAGTAGCCGGTAAACGAGGCGACCAGGCAGTAGATCCCCGCGGTGTAGTCGATTTTGCCGATAAAGCACATCTCCATGCCAAAGAACGCGCCGGCAAGGGGCGAACCGAATACGGCGCCAAAGGCCGACGAGATGCCGGCGAGCATGAGGTCGTGGTGGTCATGCTTTTTGAGGTGGGCGAGGCTCGAGATGTTGCTGGCGATGGTGCCGCCAATCTGCACCGCGGCTCCCTCGCGACCGGCCGATCCGCCCGTTAGGTGCGTGAGAGTGGAGCAGACGAAGGTGAGGACGGCCATGCGCATATGGATGAGGCGTGTGCCCAGAGCGGAGTCGATGACCAGGTTGTTTCCGCGTTTGGCGGCAAGACCGTGGTTTTTGTACACCCATGCGGTGGCCACACCCACAACGGGAAGCAGCGCGTAAATCCATGCATGGTGCTCGCGATAGTCGGTCGCGATATTCAACGAGGCCAAAAACGCCCAAGCGGCAACGCCCATGGCGAGCGAGACGATGACGACGAGCACGAGCAACTTGGCGCTCGCGAGTAGGTTGCGGGCGTTGCGGCGCGTGTCAGCAGCCAAGAGATGCTCGGAGCGGGTGAGCTGATGCCTGCCTGCCATGATGACCTCGTTAAGGGAGAAAAAGCCGCCGCCGTCGAGCGGCTGGGAATGATCCTGCGCCTTGTTTGCGCTTTCGGGTTTGTCGGTAAAAGCCATACGTTCCTCTTTTGGGTTGCAACGCAAGCATTATAAAACGCGGTAAACGCGACGAGCCGGTGGGTTGGTTTCTATTCTGTTTCGCGGCCTGCAACCGACAGGTGTATTTGCGGGTACAGGCCGAGTCGCGGTCGTGCGGCGGGGGATTATACTGAGGCAAGCATAAAGAATTGGCGCCCCTGTTGAGCGCCGTGGCATTAAGAGGTGCATATGGCAGAGAAACTCATTCCGCTGGAGGATGCGCAGTCGATTGTTTTGTCGCACGTTGCTCCGACTGATCTCATCGAGATTCCCGTGTGGCAGGCCGCCGGTCTTCCTTTGGCCGAGGACGCGGTGGCCGATATCGACATTTCGCCATTTGCTAACAGCGCCATGGACGGGTATGCCGTGCGCGCGGCGGACTTGGCGCAGGCATCTGGCGAGGCGCCGGTGACGCTCGACGTTATCGGACACGAGGCCGCGGGCCATGTGTTTGAGGGTACAATCGGCGCGGGCGAGACAGTCCGCATCATGACGGGCGCGCCGGTACCCGAAGGTGCCGATGCCGTGGTGAAGTACGAGATCGTCGACGTGCTTGATGGCGACGGCAACGAGGGCTCGCACGTTCGCTTCTCGGCGCCGGCCAAGGTAGGGGAGAACGTTCGCTCTGCCGCCGAGGAGGCCCATGCCGGCGACGTCGTGATGCGCGCTGGCGAGGTTGTGGCTCCGGCGGGCGCGGGCCTGCTGGCAAGCGCCGGATACGCGAGCGTGAAGGTGCACGCTGCCCCACGTGTGGGCATTATCTCCCTGGGGACGGAACTGGTCGCACCGAGGAACGTGCCGGCGCGCGGGCAGATTCGCGACTCCAATTCGTCGGCGTTGATGGCCGAAGCGCTCGATGCCGGCGCCGAGCCCGTGTTCTACGGCATCGCGCCCGACGATGAGCAGGCGATTGCCGAGCTGGTTCATCGTGCCGTGCAGGAGTGCGATTTTGTCATTACGAGCGGTGGCGCCTCGGCGGGCGACTACGACTACGTGACGGCACTGGTTAAGCGCGAGGGCGAGGTGCTGTTTGACCGCATCTCGATGCGTCCGGGCAAGGCCATCACGTTTGGCTTGCTCGGGGGCAAACCGTATTTGGGGCTTTCGGGCAATCCCGCGGCGGCGTATGTGGGCTTTGAGATGCTCGCCCGTCCTGCGATCCGCAAGATGCGCGGCTTTGCCGAGGTTGCGCGTCCCGTGCAGCAGGCGACGCTCACGCACGGTGTGAAAAAGCGCCAGGACCGACGCTTCTTCGATCGCGCCACGGTTTTGCGCGACCCCGAGACTGGTGAGCTGCTGGTGACCGAGGCTAAGACGCAGAATTCGGCGCTGCTCGGCACGATGCAGCGGGCCAACTGCCTGCTGCGTATTGATGAAGGACCGTGCGAGCTCAAGGCAGGAGATGTCGTGGACGTTGTTCGCGTCGACCTGCCCGAAGGCACCGTGTTGTAGGAGGAATGCTATGGAGCTGAAGATATCGATTGTGACGTGCTCGGATACGCGTGATCTTGCCCAGGACGAGGCTGGAGCCGCACTCGAGGAACTTATCGAGACGCAGGGCTGGACGGTCGCCTCACATGTGGTCGTGCGCGATGACGTCAGCGAGATTGGTGATGCCATTGTGGAGGCCGCCGATGAGTGCCACGCCAATGTCGTGCTCACCTGCGGCGGCACGGGGCTTTCGATGCGCGATGTGACGCCCGAGGCGACGCGTGCCGTCTGCGACCGCGATGTGCCGGGTATTGCAGAGGCAATTCGTGCGTACTCGATGACCAAGACGCGCCGCGCTATGCTCTCGCGTGCTATTTGCATGCAACGAGGTCATACACTTGTCGTAAACTTTCCCGGTTCTACGAAGGCCGCCCGCGAAAGCTGGGAGGCCATAGCAGACCAGCTGGAGCACGCGGCTCAGATGACAGCGGGCGGCGGACATACCAACTAAGCTATTTACCTGCGGTGGGGCGACCTTATCGGTCGCTCCGCTTTTGTTTTCCGCCGAATCGACGCCGAGGTGTACGGTAACTCGAAACTATATTCTCAGGCGAGAATAATTTCTCACTAACATTATTCGCGCATAAGTATAATCTGATTGCAGATTAAAGCCCGCGGTGGGGTACCCGGGCACAAGGTCCGAAAGGGTTGAATATGTTCGATATGGTTTCTCGCCGCGGATTCGTCTCGCTTTCTGCTGTCGCCGCTGCCGGCCTTGGTCTTGCCGGCTGCTCGGGCAGCAAGACGTCTGAGCCGGCCGGATCCGATGCCGGTTCTGCTAAGGCATCTTCCAAGAAAGCTGTCGAGCTGCAGGTCTTTGCCGCCAACTCGCTCGAGAAGGCTCTGCCCGAGGTTCAGGAGCTTTACACCGAGCAGACCGGCACCACGTTTGCCGACACGCAGTTTAAGGCGTCTGGCGACCTTGTCGAGCAGATGCGCGCCGGTGCCGCCGTCGACGTGCTCATTACCGCTTCCAAGGGCACCATGGACGACGCCGAAGCCGCCGAGCTCGTCGACGCCGATACGCGCGAGGACTTGTTCGTCAACGACCTCGTGATTATTCGCGCCGAGGGCTCCGACACCAAGATCGAGGCCATTGCCGACGTCGCGAATCTGGACGGCAGGATCGCCATTGGCGACGCCAAGACCGTCCCCGCCGGCAAGTACGCTAACCAGGCCCTGGCCTCCGTGGGCCTCTACACCGGCATCGAGGGCGACGACGGCGAGTATGCTCCCGAGATCGCCGACAAGGTCGCACTGGCCGATAAGGTCGGCACCGCTGCCGCCTACGTCTCTACGGGCGACTGCGTGGCCGGTTTTGTCTACAGCTCCGATATCTTCCGCTACGACGGCATCGAGGAGGCCTTCGCGTGCCCTGAGGATTCGCATAAGCCCATCGTGTACCCGGGTGCCGTTGCCGAGAGCTCCGAGCATGCCGACGAGGCCAAGGCGTTCATCGACTTTTGCCTGTCCAACAAGAAGGCTCAGAAGATTTGGGCTAAGTACGGCTTTGAGCTTTCCGAGTAGTGCGGCTTGGCGCGATAATTCCATCGTTTTGTGTTTCACTCCGTCCTTGTATTCGCTTGGAGCTTTTCGTGCTTAATAGATTCCGCATGCTTGTCGCCTGTGCTTTGACCTTCGCGCTTTGCTGGGTGCCGGGATTTGCGTTTGCTGGGGACACTGAGGACGGGGCCCAGGTTGCTGCGACCGCTCATGGGCTTTCCTATGGGATCGAGGGTTTTGAGCGGTTGGCCAAGGGGACCGCTCGTTCCATGGAGGGCCAGCCTGAGGGCTACCGGTTTCCCGTTGACGAGGACGTGGACCTTGTAGTGGCGCCTGCTGCCGATCGCGTTGTGGTGTGGGTATCGCCCAAAGCGGTCGAGAAGTATGGATTGGATCCGCAGGATAGCGAGTGCGTATCGGGTCTTAAGGCCCTCGTCTGTGAGCTCGACAGCGCAAACTGCATGGGAGGTGCGCAGCTAGGGGACGTGGATCTTCCTTGGTATGTCACGGCGGAAACAACGTTTGATGCCGGCGGGTATACCTATGGCTTTGACGAGCGCGGTGCGGATGGGGACCGCTATGTGATTGCATCAGCCTCGGGTGATGCCAAGGGCGGCGCGCGTTGGCTTGATAGCGCTCAAATGGTAGAAGCATCGTCTGTCGTGTTACGGGATGAGCAGGGGCCCTTGACCTCTCTGATCTCCTTTTTGGGGGACATCGACTATCGCCCGTTTTGGGTGTCCATTAAAACGAGCGGCCTTGCCCTGCTGATTTCCTTTGCGCTGGGCCTGTTCGCCGCGTGGAAGACTATGGGTATCTCGAGTCGCATCAAGGGCCTGCTCGATTCGGTCTTTACGATTCCTATGGTGCTGCCGCCCACGGTCTGCGGCTTTTTGCTCCTCATGCTGTTTGGCCGCTCGACCGGGGTGGGCCAGTGGCTGATCGCACACGGCATCTCGATCGTCTTTACCTGGCCCGCGGCGGTCATTTCGGCCGTCGTTGTGTCGTTTCCGCTGGTCTACCGCACGGCGCTCGGAGCCTTCGAGAGCCTCGACACGCAGATGCTCGATGCGGCGCGAACCCTGGGATGGTCCGAACGTCGCATCTTTGCCAAGCTTATGATGCCGCTTGGCTGGCCCTCGATTGCCGCCGGCACGGTGCTCGCCTTTGCCCGCGCGATGGGCGAGTTTGGCTGCACCCTGTTCTTTGCGGGCAACTACGCCGGCATTACGCAGACCATCCCCATCGCCATCTACTTTGAATGGATGGGCGGCAATACGTCGGTGGCCCTCTTTTGGGTCGTGGTCGTAATCGCGTTCAGCTTCTTGGTCATCCTATTCATCAACATGTACACGGCGCATTCGCAAAAGTATCGCGAACGCGGTCTCTCCCGCTCGGAGCGCAAGCAGGCCAAAGAGCTCGCCGGACAGGGCGATTCGCTCGACCCAGTCGGCGGCGATGCGCTGCGCATCGATCGCGAGGCGCTGGCCGAGCTCATGCGCGATGATGCGGCGCCGCAGGGAGGTCGATAAGCCATGTCGCTTGTTCTGGATATCAAAACGCGCTATCCGGGGTTCACTCTCGACATGCAGCTTGAGGCCGGCGAGGAGCGCGTGGCCCTGCTGGGCGCCTCGGGTTGTGGCAAGAGCTGTACGCTGCGCTGCATTGCCGGCGTGGAGACGCCCGACGAGGGCAAGATCGTCGTCAACGGCGTGACCTTTTTTGACTCGGCGGCGGGCATCAACCTGTCGCCCCAGGAACGAAAATGCGCCCTACTGTTCCAAAACTATCAGCTGTTTCCCAACATGACGGTGGCCGATAACGTGTGCGCCGGCGTAAAGGATGCGGGCGACGCCGCGGCGCGTAAAAAACTTGCCGAGCGCTACCTGG
>ERZ773131.2691-NODE-2691-length-11051-cov-4.377046_pt1 | contig 11051 bp, 9 predicted proteins | sample MGYA00511082_ERZ773131 | MGnify/ENA primary metagenome ERZ773131 (study PRJEB29015, sample SAMEA2737813) | human gut metagenome | biome: human gut; feature: human-associated habitat; material: faeces | place: China | collected 2012 ... | reverse complement strand
CACGGAGCAATCCGTAGGCATCAAAGTCGGGGGCTTTTGACCCCGACATCTTATTCATTAGAAAAGCATACTTCATAAGTTGCCGCATTCTGACTCAGCCGGCTTCTATTCCTGTAATCAAAGAGAAGATATTTTCCGTCAATTTTTTCAAGATGCGTCATCTTGCGGAGCTGCCTTGCATCAAAGCCGTCATATTCTTTCAAGTATCTGTGGGTTTCTGTCTCTTCCCTGTAAAATGCAGTCATCTCTTCTTTCGTGACCTGGTTCTCCCCTGCAAATGCCGGACGATTTTTTACATTTTCCCGCAAATACAGATCCAGCGTCAGCCACTCTCTGTAGCTGTCTGCACGATCCGGAATCTGCGTCCTGATAAACTGCCACAGATTTTCATACCGTGCCAGCCGGGAATGGTTGATCCCGAACAGTCCATTTTTTTCATAATATTCCCCCAGCTCCACATACAGATCAAACGGAGACGGGAACTCCTTCACAAGATGCTCCATCGTATTCGCAAACTGCCCGCTGTTATAGTGTACTTCCACCATCTCTTCTACTTTTTTCAGACGGATCACATCCCCATACGGGAGCCAGTCGGTAAACAGTACTTCATAAGGCGGACGATCCTGCCACACCAGTCCATACGCTTCTGCATTATCATACATAAAAGAACCGTGAAGTACTTTCAGGAATCCAAGCTGCAACTGATCCGGATGCATTGCATAGACCTCATTAAATGAATGTCCGAAACTCTCATAATTCTCATAAGGAAGTCCTGCAATCAGATCCAGATGCTGATGCACATTTCCTTTTTCTCTGATCCGCTCTACTTTCGCACGTACCTTTTTCAGATCCATTGTTCTGTGAATCTCCCGGATCGTCTCCGGGTTGGCAGACTGGATTCCGATCTCCAGCTGGATCAGTCCCGGACGCATCCTGCGGATCAGTTCGATTTCCTCCTCATTCAGAAGATCTGCTGCCACCTCAAAATGAAAATTTGTAATGCCTTTATCATGCTCCGTTATATACTTCCAGATCGCCATGGCATGGTCATGCTTACAGTTAAATGTCCTGTCCACAAATTTCACCTGCGGCACTTCATGATCGATAAAAAACTGCAATTCTTTTTTTACCAGTTCTATCTTTCTGAACCTGAGACATTTATCTATGGAAGAAAGACAGTAACTGCAGGAAAATGGACATCCTCTGCTGGACTCATAGTAAATGATCCTGTTCTGAAAATCTTCGATATGTTCATATACAAAGGGTACGGTACTCAGATCCAGGATCGGACGGTTCTCAGTTTCAATTATTTCCCCATTCTCATCCCGGAACATCAGACCCTCAATATCTCTGAGCTGCTTTCTTTCCTTTAATTTCCCATAATATGCAACCAGTTCTGTAAAAGACTCTTCGCCCTCGCCTTTCATGATCCCCTGCACCATCGGATAGTTTTCCAGCACCTCCCTGGCATTGTAGGAGACTTCCGGGCCTCCCAGCCAGATGGCAGTCTTCGGAAGGATCTTTGCGGTCTCCCGGAGGATCTGTCCCACCTCCGTTATATTCCACAGATAACAGGACAGGCAGAGTACATCCGGGTTTCTCCGGTAAAGATCCGTCAGGATCTCATCAAACGGCTGATTGATCGTATATTCCGCAATGGCAATCTCACTTTCAGGATACCTTTCTTTTGCATAAGCTCTCAGACAGTATACCGCTAAATTGGAATGAATATATTTTGCATTGACTGCAGCAAGTAAAACTTTCACTCTCTTCCTCCCATTTGTAGATACCAGGGTCAAAAGGTCTGACACCACATGTGCTCGCACACTAGTGGTAGAATGACTTTGTGACCCGCCCCAATATGAGCATAAAAGTGGGGCGTAAGCACCACGATATGCGAATGTTGGGTAGGATTGTGGGAGCACGTAGTGCGTAACAATCCGTAGGTATCATAGTCGAGGGCTTTTGACCCCGACATCATTTGTATATTTTATCAACAGTACCCTATTATACTATTTTTTTGTTCAAAAATCATCCATATCCGTTGACATTTTTCTAAATATCCTGTAAAATATTGATTCGTGCAGCCGGGGTGGTAGCGGTACCTTGAACCTGCAATCCGCTATAGCAGGGGTGATATTGTGCAGAGGGCGAAAGCTGGCAGAGCTGCCCCCGATAAGTGACGTTGATGTCCGGGTCTTACGCGACGGGAATCTGTGAACCGTGTCAGGTCGGGAACGGAGCAGCACTAAGCAGAACCTTCCGGGTGCCGTAAGGGTGCCTGGGCTGAGTCAACTGTCGGGGTAACGTCTGTTGGTCCAGTTCGAAGCACAATGCACTTTTAGTAACAATGAATGGAATAGAATATTGGTTATATTGGAAACGATACATTCCCCCGGAATGATGAACGAACAACACGATTCTGTTACGCTTATTATCTCAGGAGGTTTTTTTATGCCCAAAAATAAGTTTCAAGATGTAATTTTTACGATTATCATGGTATTTGTCATGGTTTATGTGATGATCTGCTACAATATCGCACTGAACATCGGCGGTATGAAGAATGAAGTATTTTTAAGTGCTTTCCACGAACTTGTCATCATGGGACCACTTGCATTTATCCTTGATTTCTTTCTTGTAGGACCATTTGCCAAAAAGAAAGCTTTTTCGATCGTAAATCCAGAAAGAGACAACCCGTTTATGATCGTGCTTGCAATTTCTGTCGTATCGATCATCGGTATGTGTCCGCTGATGAGTCTGGCTGCGACCCTGCTTTTCAAAAATGCAGGAAGTCAGTTTATTGCCGTATGGCTTGAGACGACCGCATTGAATTTCCCAATGGCATTCTTCTGGCAGCTTTGCTTTGCCGGTCCATTTGTCAGAAAGGTATTCGGACTCTTATTCAGAGAGAAGTGATTTCTTTTTCATTTTCTGCTTCGCACGAAGCTCTCTGAAAAATTGCTTCATCATCAGGCTGCATTCTTCTTCTAAGACTTTGGTCTTTACTTCAGCCTGGTGATTGAATGCCTGCACATCCAAAAGATTCAGCACCGATCCGGCACAGCCTGCCTTTGGATTCATGCAGCCCACCACCACTCTTGGAATCCGGGACTGGATGATCGCACCGGCACACATCTGACATGGCTCCAGTGTCACATAAAGAGTACATTCTTCCAGCCGCCAGTCACCCAGCTTTTTGCTGGCTTTTTTTATTGCGGAAATTTCTGCATGAGCAAGCGGACTTTTATCTGTATTGCGGCGGTTGTATCCACGGGCAATGATTTTTCCCTCATGGACGATCACGCATCCGATGGGGGTTTCTTCTAAGGCATATGCTTTTTTGGCCTGCTTCAACGCTTCTTTCATATATTTTTCATCCCGCATTTCAGCTTCTGATTGATTTTGTAATTCAGTTTCTGATTCATTCTTTAATTGTTCCATAACGGCTTCTCCTCTCACTCCATTCTTTCATAACATTCCCGGCTTTTATTTCTCTGTTCTTTTTTCTGCTCCTTTTGAATACATTATACGAAAAAGACAAGATGAAAGGTATTTTATGAACCAGGGTATTTATTATCTCTATGAATATGAAACCGGGCAGCGAAAAAGGAATCTTGGATTTTTACAGATTTCCCATCAGTACCGCTCCTGTATGATGACACTTCATCTGAAAAGTCTGCCACTCTCTCCCGGAACGGCACTGGAACTCCATGGATTTTATAACAAAGATAAGGATCTCATCCATGCTCCCTGTGCAATCCTGAACTATTCCGGTGGAAGTATTGCGACCCGGTTATCTATATCTGAGTCATTATTTCCCTGCGGGAAATCTTTTTCCGAACTTGAAGGCTTTCTTCTTTTGCCGGAAGGGAAAGCAGAACCACTCTTCTGGGCTGCCTCAGTTAATGCACTTCCTGTTGGTTTTTCACTGATTTCTGCCGAAGAACTGTCCCGGCCACCTGAAGAAGTTTCTCCTGTGGAATCGTCTCCGTCACCTGAAGAAGTTTCTCCTGTGGAATCGTCTCCGTCACCTGAAGAAGTCTCCGTTCATGCCGCAGAAATCAAACCGGAGGAAAGCGAGACAGTCGAAACTACTGGATCTGAAACTGCGGAGACCAGTTCTGAAACTGTCACTTCCGCTCCTACGACTGAGTCTGTGAAATCTGACATTGATTCTGCGGAGTCTGCCGGGACTCAGCCTGTTACTTCCACAAAGGCAGTCAGATCTGTTGATCCCGGTGATTCTGTCCATCTTGCTACTACAGCTACAGCCGGGACCAAGAATGCCGCCCCAGTTTCTGATTCAGATGACACGAAACATACCACATCCTCTGTTACAGCACGCAAGATCACGCGGGCAGAGTTATCCACACTCCCGAGGAAATTCTGGTCACTTGCCAACAATAGTTTTCTTTTACATGGTTATTATAATTATAACCACCTCCTTCTGGTCGAAGAAGATGGTCATATATGGCTTGGCGTTCCCGGCATTTATGATGCCCGTGAGGCTCGTGCTGCGGATCTGTTCGGTTTTCCTCAATTTACCAGTTCTTATGTATCCGTTCTTGAACTGGGAGATGATGAGCGGAACAACGATGCACTTTTCGGACACTGGTGCCGGTATCTCGCCACTAAATAATCCCGTTCATTTCCTGATACAGACGCTTTGCATAGCTGTCTGTCATTCCGCAGACATAATCTGTCACCAGAAGCAGGCGGAGATATAATTTCTCTGTCCTGCTTTTTCCCTGTGACTGCAGCCTGTAGGCGGTCTTATAATTATCAGAAATAAAGGATACCATACGGCTGTCCAGTGAATCCTGTTCGCTGTCCGTATTGTAATACAACACAGAACTTACAAGACGGTTCATCAGGAAATCCAGGATCGTATATTCTGCAAGCTCCATTTTATAAATCTGTCTGGATGAAAAAACTTTCCGGTAAGCAAGATCTCCGAGCAGATTCATCAGCTTTTCTGCAAATGTCCCATAAAAAAGATCCTGTCCGAATGTTCCGGCCATAATAGCTTCATAATTAGAAGTAAATCCATAGGTCACACAATTTAGTACAAATCCCTGCACACTGATGATCCAGTTCTTCACTGCGTATGCTTCAGGACTGCTGACCTGCTTCTCCACACCCCTCTGATATAACTGCCGGAGTTTTGTCGCCGGTTTGAACGGAGAATCTTCCGTTTCCTTTTCCAGCACTACAAGCTCACTCTCAAGCTGATGATACGAAATAAATCCTTTCACAAAAGCATCCTCAATATCTGCCGTCTTATAAGCGATATCGTCTGCCGCCTCCAAAATATATGTCAGCGGATGACGGTTATTTCCCGCTCCTGTCGCTTTCGTGATCCTGTGGAACAATTCTTCATCTGCAAGATAATATCCCATCTTTTTGTCCTTGATATTTCCACTCTCTTTATCGATCCCGGTGGATGGAACAGGATATTTGATCATGGTATTCAGTAACGCATAGGTCAGATTCATTCCATGTTCGTCAACCAGATAGTGCAGCTTTGATACAAGCCTCAGTGCCTGTGCATTTCCTTCAAAATGATAGAAATCCTGCTTCATCTGTTCTGTCAGAAGATCTTCTACTCTTTCACCTTCAAACTTCAGTTCCGGCAGATTTCGTATAAACCACTCCCGGATGGCAGATTCTCCAAAATGGCCGAACGGTGGATTCCCTATATCATGGATCAGTCCCGCACACTGAAGGATATGCGAGATATCTTCCTTCATCTGCGGGGTAAATCCACTGTCTTTTTTATATTTTAAAATACTCTCTCCAATATTCTGTCCCAATGACTTTCCAAGAGAAGATACTTCCAGCGAATGTGTCAGTCTTGTCCTTATAAAATCACTTTTATCCAGTGGAAATACCTGCGTCTTATCCTGAAGTCTGCGAAAAGACGCACTTCCTATGATCCGGTGGTAATCTTTTTCAAATTCACTCCGCAGATCACTGGACCTGTATTTTTCACTGCTTTCCCGCTCTCTTCGCGGTGATAATAATGTACTCCATTCCATATCCTGTATCTCCCCGGCCTGATTTTAGTCTAAATAAATCGGTGGCTCGTATGCCTTTCCAAGCAGCACTTTCTTCCGCTCCTGGTATCCGAGGAATGCCCATTCCGTCATATCTGTCCATTTATGAATCGTTCTGTCGTAAACCTGAACATATCCGATCCTTGTCGGATGCATACGCACACTGTTGGACTGATATTCTTTTCCGGTATATGGATTCACATCTCCAAGCTCACGGTCTTCCTCTTCATCAGCATGCGGGATCACCGGCTGGAACTCAGCCTCTCCCTGCTGATATTCGGCATCGCCCTGTTCATATTCCGGCTCATATCCGGCATCATTCTGCTCATATCCGGTATTTTCATATGCTGCCTCCTGATATCCTTCAGATGCATATTCCGGCTGTCCGTATTCTTCCTGCTCTTCATAGGAACTGTATCCTTCATCTGCAGCATTATTTTCCTCTGCACGATACGGTTCTTTTTCCTCTTCTGCATAAGTCTGAGTTGCTTCTACCGGTGCAGGCTCTTCTTCCACTGCCTTTTTCTTTCTTGAAAAGAAATTCAATCCTCTGAATTTTTCTTTCTTAGGCTTCTCCAGTTCTTTCTTGATTTCTTCGACCGGCTCTCCTGCCCTTACATTTTCTTCCAGATCTGAAAGTTCCTTATGGATATCATACAACTCGCCGATTGTCATATCACGCTCATCCTCACCCATTGTTTCAGGATGCAGCGGCTCCACCTGGATTGCAGGTGTTCTGTCTGCATAAATCTGTTCTGTTTCATAGTCTGAATCAGACTCCGCATCTGTTGAATAAGCTGAAACCTGCTCTGCGTCTGTTGAATAAGCTGACTCTTCTGCCGCTGAATATACCGGAGCTTCTTCCTCTGGAGAATATGCCGTCTCTTCCTCATAAACCGGGGCTTCCTCTGTATCTGCTGTCTCTTCCTCTACAGGTTCTGCTGGAATCTCCTGAGCCATAACTGCCTCTTCTGATTCTTCCGGCTCTGACGCAACTTCCTGAACCATAACTGCCTCTTCTGATTCTTCCGGCTCTGACGCAACTTCCTGTGCCACAGTTGTCTCTTCTGCCTCTGTTGATTCTGTCGGCTCTGCTTCATCCGGATCTTTATCAAAGAACAGATCCAGTTCTAACTGTTCCGGCACTCCCTCATCGGAAATGTGCTTCTTATGAGCCTTTGGTTTCTGCTCATATCTTACAACAGTTTCGCCCTGCGTCTCTTCGCTCTCTCCTTCAGCTACCATAATACTTAAATGAAACTGACATCCCAGAATCTGTGCGATCATTCTCATATCCTGCTCCTGGAAATTATCTCTTCCAAGCCGCTGCGTCAGATTCTGACGGGACATCTTCTTTCCTGTCTCTTTTTCGATCGTCTCTGCCAGTTCTTTGATCGTCATTCCTTTTCTTCCAAGAATAATCTTGACCTGTTCACCAAATGTTAAGTCTTCCATTTTGCTCCTCCTTATGTACTCCTCTTATACTCCTCAGTCTTTTATTTCCCATTGGTATCGACAGTCTTATTTTCGCCTGCCCCCTGTTTATCCATCAATCAGCCTGAAGATATTCTTCCAAGGTGATCCCCTGCTCAGTTATCTTTTTGGCCGCTTCTTTTCCTACATATCGATAATGCCACGGTTCATAAACAATCCCCGTTACATTGGATTTATCTTTTGGAAACCGCAGAATAAATCCATATTCCTGACAATGTGCCATCAGCCATTCCTGCTCGGCTGTATCTCCCTGCTTATCATCCAATCCGGTATACTGTCCGGAAATAATGTCCACCGCAAGTCCTGTCGCATGTTCACTGGTACCCGGAACTGCCACAGATTTCTTCGTCTCATCATAAGCATCCAGTGGACTGTATCCTTTACTGATCCAGTCTTTCATTGTCGTATCAAACACTTCCCGCTGGCGATCATAAGACCGGTATGCTGATGTCACATATAAATTCAGCCCCGCCTGTCTCGCATCTGCGATCATCTGCTCCAGCTCTCCGTAAATTCTTGTATCCACTGAGCACTTCTCATCCAGCTTTGTCAGAGATGCCGGTGTATAGTCTTTCGCCAGCGGATACTCTTCATTTACAAGTGCAAGCATCCAGTTCTCTGAATCTTCCTTCAGCCGGACTGCGGGTGCTTCTTTTATTTCTTTTGCAATCTTCCAGTTATTTAAATCTTTTTCAAGTCTTTCGTTCTCTTCTGTCAGCTTCTGATTTTCAGAAAGGAGTTTCTGATTCTGCTGTTCCGTGCTTTCCATCTGCCCTGCCACTGCAATTCCCATCAGGACTATCAATCCCACTGCCGCACACAACATCGAAAAAGATCGTCTGAAACTCTCATTTTTCATTTCTCTACTCTTTTAAATATCTTACTTCAAATGTCTCGATCGTAATCGCCTTATTAAAGAATGATCCCTGTGCATAATCACATCCCAGTTCTTCCAGTACATTCACCTGATCCTGCGTCTCCACACCGGATGCCATGACCACGGCACCAAGCTGACGGCAGATATCGATCACCGCTTTTGCAACAAGCCTGCTTCTCCGGTTTCCGACTAAATTTGAAATCACACTTTTATCCAGCTTCAATCCATCAAATTCCATCAGTGAAAGAATGGAAAAGCTGGAATTTTTTGACCCGAAATGATCCAGGATCACCCGGACATTCGCCTTCCGGATCTTACTGCTGGTCTCTGCCAGCATCTCCTGATTCATGTCGGCATAAGATTCGGATACCTCTACTTCGAGATATTCACAACGGACATGATACCGATCTATAAGCTTCTCCATCTCTTCGATCAGATTGTCCTGTCTTAATGTCGTGCCTGCAAAATTGACAGAAACCGGAATCATCGGGAGATTGTCCAGCTCCCATCTGTGCAGGGTCTTGCAGACCTCCTCAAAAACATACAGATCCAGATAATGGGACAGTCTTGTCTCTTCCAGAAGATTAATATATCTTCCCGGTTCCATGATTCCAAGATCCTTGTGGTGGTAGCGTACGACTGCCTCTGCTCCTGCCACATTGCCGGTCGCCACATCAATCTTCGGAACAAGACATACGATAAATCTGCCTTCCTCAATATCCTCCAGAAGATCCTGCTTGATGATCGGTTCATGATGCCCCTTCCGCAGATTCTTATAATACTTTTTCTTCTCTTCACGCATCATGTTCTCGGCACTTAAAACCAGTGCATCCACATCAATGTCGATCTTCTCCCATGCACAGCCAAGAGAAGCAAGTCCGAGACTGATATTATCCAGCTTCGTATACGTGCCGTGTACCTGCTTCATAAACTCTTCGTATGTGATATTTTCCACCAGAACCAGGTACTCATCCCCGGTCATACGATATACATTTGCAGTATGGAAATACTCTTCCAGCACTTCCCCGACACGGATCACTACTTCATCTCCGTAATCTCTTCCAAATTCCTTATTAAAATTCTTAAGACCGTTAATATCTACCGATACTGCACCTAATGAATTTAACTCATCGGGATTTATATCCGTTGTATAAGAAACAAAACTGTTTCTATTGTATAGTCCCGTAAGCTTGTCATGATAACTCAGATACTCCTGCTGCTTCTGAAGCTTCTGTAAAGTAATGGCCTCCGGAAGATACGCCAGAACGCTCCGCAGCAGATCCACTTCGCATCCTCCACGGTGAACCCCTACTGCTGCAAGAATCGCCACAGTATTCTCATCCAGTCTCCTGAAGACACTGTAGCTGTCCTCCGTGGTGTCCGTAATCTCCTGTTCCATCCAGCGTGGCCGCTGATCCTTCGGCAGCATCTTGATCTTATCCCTCTGCCATGGCACATGCTTGGCACACCACTCATAAATCACATCAATATCTTCATATTCTTTTTCAATATAATATACATACTCGGAGTCATAATGTTCACGTACCGTACTCAGTACATCATTCATAATCTCTACGAGAGAACGCGGATTATCTCTATCACTCATACAAATATCTCCCCTTGTCTCTATTACTATGGTTCTTCTGCCCATACTCAGACATAATTAATTGTAGTATAATCCATACGAAAACGCAATAAAAAAGATTCCTTTATCACAAAAAAGGGATCCCAGGCAGGCTGACACCTGCCTGGGTTTGTACGACAAAAGAGATGTACATTGCAGACCTTTGTCCTTCCATGCACATCTCTTCCATTAAGAAATATAATCTTATATTTTCACTTTGCTTACAAGTTCCATTTTTTATCCTGCGACAGACGCAGTCGGTTCATTGCTCTTGCCAGCGAAGCCTGCGTATGATAATACTGCTGAATACTCTGCTTCTGACGAAGCTGTTCTTCTGCCCGCTCTTTCTGCTCTCTTGCACGACGTACATCAATATCTTCCGGCTTCTCCGCTGTATCTACGATCAGAGTTACACGGTTATTTACAATCTCCGCAAATCCTGTTCCTACAGCAATCTCTTTCCATTCCGTCCCGTCAACGTTCATCCGGGCAATCCCGACTGTCACCGCGATCACCATATTCTCATGATGGGCAAGGATTCCTTTCTCACCATCCGGTGCCGGAATAGTCAGTTTCTGACATCTTCCTGCATAGAACACTCCGTCACTCGCTATGATTTTAAGACCAAATGTATCCATATGCACTCACCCCGTTATTATGCCTGTGCCTCTTCTGCTTCAGCTTTTGCCTTTGCAATGACATCGTCGATCGTTCCAACATTAAAGAATGCACTTTCCGGATATTCATCCATCTCTCCGTCAATGATCATCTTGAATCCACGGATCGTTTCTTTCAGCGGAACATATTTTCCAGGAATACCTGTGAAGTTCTCAGCTACATGGAATGGCTGAGACAGGAATTTCTGAATCTTTCTTGCACGGAATACAGTGTTTTTATCTTCGTCGGAAAGTTCTTCCATACCAAGGATTGCAATGATATCCTGCAGTTCTTTATATTTCTGAAGAATTGCGATCACCTTGTTGGCTACTTCGTAATGTTC
>ERZ773131.2684-NODE-2684-length-11066-cov-48.013350_pt1 | contig 11066 bp, 9 predicted proteins | sample MGYA00511082_ERZ773131 | MGnify/ENA primary metagenome ERZ773131 (study PRJEB29015, sample SAMEA2737813) | human gut metagenome | biome: human gut; feature: human-associated habitat; material: faeces | place: China | collected 2012 ... | reverse complement strand
GCCGTCAAACTTAAGAACCCTCCGGCCGTCAGGCCGGTCAATCCTAAGAACCTTTACGCCCGAAGGGCAATCCGCCACCCTCTGAACCTTCTGAACCCTCTGAACCCTCGAGCCAAAGGCGCGCCACAAAGGCGCGTCTTTTTTAAAATCCCCTTGACTTATAGCTTTATGATAAGTAAAATATAAAAATACTGACAAGCGTGGATGAAGACGTTTCGCATGGATTGATTCCAAAGAGAGCTTCCGTCTGGTGAAAGGGAGCGTTCAGCCTGCGAGAGAATCACTTCGGAGCTTCAGGGAAGAAAAGCCCTGACGGGACATCGTTAACTGTACCAAGTGGCCGGAAGGTCATGAGGGTGGTACCACGGGAAATGAATTCTCGCCCCTTGCGGGCGGGAATTTTTTATTTTGGAAATTTCTGATTTCCATAGGAGGAATTGAAATGGATTACAGCAAGACTTTACATCTGCCGCAGACGGATTTCCCCATGCGCGGCAATCTGCCGAAGAAGGAACCGGGCTTTGTGGATTTCTGGCAGGAACATGACCTCTATCATGCTAGACAGGAAAAGAGAAGAAAGGACGGCGCACCGACCTTTGTTCTTCATGATGGACCTCCTTATGCCAATGGCAAGATTCATATCGGCCATGCACTGAACAAGACACTGAAGGATATCATTGTCCGCTACAAGCATATGGCTGGCTATGAAGCTAACTATATTCCCGGCTGGGATACCCACGGACTTCCTATCGAATATGCGGTACTGAAGGATTCCGGCGAAGACCGGGCCAACATGACTCCTCTGGAACTTCGCAGAAAATGCCTGGCCTATGCCAAGAAATGGATTGCCATCCAGAAGGCCGATTTCATCCGCATGGGCGTAGTTGGCGATTTTGCCAATCCCTATGTCACCTTTGATCCTCATCTGGAAGCCAAGGAACTGGAAGTTTTCGGTGAAATGGCCAACAAGGGCTACATTTACAAAGGTAAGAAGGCTGTGTACTGGTGCCCCCACTGCGAAACCGCTCTGGCCGAAGCAGAAATCGAATATAAAGACAGAAAGTCTCCTTCCATTTATGTCAAATTCCCGGCGGTGGACCTGAAGGGCCTTGCTCCTGAAGGGGTGCCGAAGGACAAGCTCTTTGCCGTCATCTGGACCACCACTCCCTGGACCATTCCTGCCAATGAAGCCATCTGCGTGAACCCGAAGTTCACCTATGTATGGGTACACAACAAGGCAGCCGATGAATACTACCTCATGAACAAGGAACTGGCACCGAAGGCGCTGGAAGAATGCAAGGTAGAAGATTATGAATTTGTGGGCCGTGAAATGACCGGCGCTGAATGGGAACTGGCCACCTTCCATCATCCCCTGCTGGACCGTCTGGCTTATGTTCTGGAAGGCAACCATGTTACTCTCGATGCCGGCACCGGCTGCGTTCATACCGCTCCGGGACATGGCGTGGACGACTTTGAAGTATGCCAGGACTACAGAAATAAGGGCAAGCTGGATCTGCCCATTATCTGCCCGGTGGATGAAAAGGGCCATATGACCGCTGAAGCCGGTCTGGGCCTGGAAGGCAAGACCATCTGGGAAGCAGAAGGTCCTGTCATTTCCGCTCTCGCTCATGCAGGCATGCTGCTGGGCAAGAAATCCATTCACCATCAGTATGCACACTGCTGGCGCTGCAAGAACCCCATTATCTACAGAGCTACAGAACAGTGGTTTGCATCCATCAATGATTTCAGGGACAAAGCACTGAAAGCCGTAGATGATACCCGGTTCATTCCTTCCTGGGGCCATGACCGTCTGTACAACATGATTCGCGACCGTCAGGACTGGTGCATTTCCCGTCAGCGCTCCTGGGGCGTGCCGATTCCTGCTTTCTACTGCGATGACTGCGGCAAATGGGTGATCACACCGGAAACCATGAAGAAAGTGGAAGAAATCGTGGAAAAAGAAGGCACCGATGCATGGTGGGCCCACAGCGCAGAAGAACTGCTGCCGGAAGGCTTCAAATGCCCCCACTGCGGCGGCACCCATTTCCACAAGGAAAAGGACATTATGGACGTATGGTTTGACTCCGGTTCCACCTGGAACGGCGTCCTCCGCTATCCCCACAAGGAATGGGAAGGCGTGAAATATCCCTGCGACCTTTATCTGGAAGGCTCCGACCAGCACCGCGGCTGGTTCCATTCCTCCCTCCTCTGCTCCGTTGCCGTCAACGGCTATGCCCCCTACAAGGCAGTCCTCACCCACGGCTTCACCATGGACGGCGAAGGCCGCAAAATGAGTAAATCCGTAGGCAACGTAGTGGCTCCCCAGGATGTGATCAACAAGTACGGCGCCGACGTGATGCGCCTCTGGATTTCCTCTGTGGACTACCAGGGCGATGTACGCCTCTCCGACAAAATCATCAAGGCCATGAGCGACGTATACCGGAAAATCAGAAATACCTTCCGCTACCTCCTGGGCAACCTCTATGACTTCGATCCCAAGAAAGACAGCGTAGCCTATGAAGATATGGAAGAACTGGACCGCTGGGCACTGCTCCGCCTGGAACAGGTGAAGGAAACGGTTCTCAAAGCCTATGACGACTACCAGTTCCATGTGATGTACCATGCAGTGCACAACTTCTGCACCGTAGACCTGTCCTCCATTTATCTGGATATCCTGAAGGACCGCCTCTACACCGAAAAGGCGGACGGCAAACTGAGAAGAAGCGCCCAGACTGCCATGTATGAAATCCTTACCACCCTGGTACGTTTGGTGGCACCGGTTCTCTGCTTCACCTCCGAAGAAGTATGGCAGGCTCTCCCGAATAAGGAAGAAAGAGAATGGTCCGTCCATATGGCCGACATGCCGAAAGCCAATGAGAAATATCTGGATGAAGCACTGGACGAAAAGTGGAAGAAACGGCTGGCTGTCAGAAGCGTAGTCACCAAGGCTCTGGAAGAAGCCAGACAGGCTAAGACCATCGGCCATCCGCTGGACGCCGAAGTCACCGTCTACGCCGACGGCGAAGAATTCCAGGTGCTGAAGGACATGGAAAAAGAACTGGCCGACTTCTGCCTCGTATCCCAGGCAAAGATTGAAGAAGGCACCGAAAAAGCACCGGAAGGCGCATCTTCCAATGAAGAAGGCACTGTGAAGTGCTCCGTAGCCGTATGCACTCTGGAAAAATGCGAACGCTGCTGGAAACGGACCCCCGATGTGGGAAGCGATGCCGCTCATCCCCATGTCTGCGCCCGCTGCGCCCATGTACTCCAGGAAATGGGAGAATAATAGAATCAGCTTGACCTGAAAAGGACAGTAAAAAAGACTGTGAAACATGTAAATCATTTTTCACAGTCTTTTTTCTATCCCATTTTTAAAATCTGCGGCGAAGCCGCCACCGCCACCCTCTGAACCCTCTGAACCTTTTGAACCTTTTGAACCCTCTGAACCCTCACACCGAAGGTGTGTTCAATGTCTGCTATCCGCTATCCGCTGTCCGCTGACTGATGGATGCTGGCTGTCAGGCTGCCTGAAGTCCAGAAGGTTTTTCATGCTATATGAAAGAAAGGCGAAGCACGTAACGCTGACTTTATACTCATCGCCCAAGAAGGGCGATACCACAACCCTCGGGGCCAAAGGCCCCGTCAAACTTAAGAACCCTCCGGCCGCCAAAGGCCGGTCCATCTTAAGAACCTTTCCCTCTGCCCCCTGAGCGAAGCGATGCACAGCGAACATGATTTGAAGGAGCACTAGCAACGCACAAATCATAGTGAGTCGTTTCCCCTGTGGGGACATAACCCGCCGCCGACAGGCGGCCATAACCCTTGGGCCGGAGGCCCGTCAACCCTCACTCCGCAGGCGTGTCCAAAGGCGTGTCCATCTCGGAAATACGGTCCAGAAGGATGTACACATTTTCCGTATCGTATTCCACCTGCTCAGACCATCGGGTGACGGAGCGGATGAGGTTTCCTGTCCTTCCATATTCCAGCAGGATGAAAGTCACGCTTTCACTGCTGTAGCGGGCAGCATCTTCTATATCGTAGGCTTCGCACTCATCCAGCTGGCGGTAGAAAATGTACCGGTACAGATTGGTAAGGAAATGGGGCGGCAGGTTTTCTGCGAGACGTTCTGCTTTCCGGCTGAGTTCTTCTTCATGTTCCTTCATGAAGGAAAGGGACTCGGTCCACGCCCTGTCAATGGGATTTGTCTCTTCCAAAAGCTGCAGCACCTGGTGCACCTGGTCTTTTTGGAAAGAGGGATGGAAATGAAGAAGGCGGCGGAGCAGGGAGAGGGAGAGGTGGCTCAGCAGGTCTTCAAAGGAAAGGAGTCCTTTTTCTCCCTTCACCGCAAAAACCATTTCTCCTTCTTCCGCCAGAAGCTGTTCCACCGTTTCTTCGCAGGCCAGCCCTGTACCGGCAAGGGTTACGTCTTCCTCCCTTTGGCTGTCATAGGTAAATTTGTAGAACCGGGGATGGTCCCGGCAGATCTGGCAGAGGCTGGAAGGTCCCATTTCCAGAATGAGCCGGCAGAGCCCTTTTTCATTCAGAAAATGGCAGTATCCCTGATCGTTCAGCCGGAAGCAGGCGCTGCCTTCGTCACCGGTGGTGATCCATGCACGGAGTTCATCGCCCAGAGGACCGGGGGTATGTCTGTATTTGCGGGCAGTGTCTTCATCAATATCGATTTCCCATTTCTGGCAGCAGGTGTGGCGGCATTTGTCCGCCTTACAGGCAAAGGAGGGAAAGAAGGTAGGGAAAATGGTAATCATGGCAGGGCTCCTTGGGAATTCAATAGGTTTCCTGTCCGGCGCGGCACCATGGCGGAACATGCCGGCAGGAAAGGGTTTGCGACAAAAATCCCCGCCCATGGCAGGGCGGGGAGTGGTGATGGTTATTTGACTTCCTGGATAATGGGGAGAATCATGGGGCGCCGTTTGGTGCGGTCGTAGAAATATTTGCCCAGGGTATCGCGGATCTGGGTCTTGATGGCATTCCATTCGGTCACATTGCCGGCTTCGCAGCGGTCCAGTACCGATTCGATACGGTCCCGGGCTTCTGTAAGCAGGGCTTCGCTGTCCCGTACATAGACGAAACCGCGGGAAACGATATCCGGGCCTGCCAGTACCTGGTTGCTTCCTTTTTCCAGTGCAATGACTACGATGACTACGCCGTCCTGGGCCAGCTGCTGGCGGTCGCGGATGACGATATTTCCTACATCCCCTACGCCCAGGCCGTCAACGAATACAGGGCCTGCCTGTACTTTGCCGTTGATCTTGGCGCTGCGGTTGGTGAATTCGAAAACAGAGCCGTTTTCGCCGATGAGGATGTTCTGCTTCTTGACGCCCAGGCTTTCAGCCAGTTCTGCATGGCTGCAGAGCATGCGGTATTCGCCGTGCACAGGAATGAAGAATTTCGGGTGTACCAGGGAAAGCATGGTTTTCAGATCTTCCTGGGAGCCGTGGCCTGATACGTGGACCCTGGTGGTGGCACTGGTTACCACATGGGCACCCAGTTTCATCAGGCTGTCGATGGTGCGTCCCACGCTTGTTTCATTGCCGGGAATCGGGGAAGCGGAGATAATGACTGTATCGCCGGCATGAATGGTGACCTGCCGGTGGCTGCCGTCAGCCATGCGGGACAACCCCGCCATAGGTTCGCCCTGGCTGCCGGTGGTGAGAATGCAGAGACGGTCATCCCGGTACCGGTTGATTTCTTCCGGTTCGATGAAGGTGCCTTCCGGCGCCGTGAGGTAGCCCATTTCCAGGGCGATATTCACTACATTCACCATGGAGCGGCCGAAAACGCAGACTTTGCGCTTGTAATGAACAGCAGCGTCCACAGCCATCTGGATACGGGATACGTTGGAAGCGAAGGTGGCCAGAATGATGCGGCCCCTTGCTTCGCCGTAGGCTTCCATGAGAGAGCGGGTGACCACGGCTTCCGACGGTGTGTAGCCGGGGTTCTGGGCATTGGTGGAGTCGGCGCAGAGCACCAGCACGCCCCGGTGGCCCAGTTCGGCCAGCTTGTACATATCGGTCTGTTCGCCGTCTACCGGGGAGTGATCGAACTTGAAGTCGCCGGTGTGGACGATGGTACCGATGGGGGTACGCAGGTAAATGCCGCAGGAATCAGGAATGGAATGGCAGACATGGAAGAATCCGAATTTAAATGAACCGGCTTTGAATTCATCTCCTGATTTAACTACGTGTAAATCATAATTGGAAATATGGGCTTCCTTCAGCTTGCCTTCAATGAGGCCGCAGGTGAGGCGGGTGGCATAGACCGGCGCCGATACATCCCTTAAAAGATAAGACAGAGAGCCGATGTGATCTTCGTGACCATGGGTAATCAGAATAGCCTTGATCTTATCCTTGTTTTCGATTAAATAACTGAAATCGGGAATGACAATATCAATTCCCAGCATATCTTCTTCCGGAAAGGCCATGCCTGCATCAATTACGATAATTTCGTCGCCGTAACGGAAGACAGTCATGTTCTTTCCGATTTCCCCCAGACCTCCCAGGGGAATAATCTGTAATCTAGCTTTTGCCAAGATTCAAATCCTCCTATTCAATTGTTTGGTGCCTATGTCTTTGAAATAAGCAGAAAAATAATGGTAAATATTATGTATGTAAAAAATAAAAAAGCCGTTCCATAGTCGCTTCTCATATTATAGCACAAGGGGGAAGGGGCGGTGGGAAATATTTTATGGAGAGGCGAAGCCCTGTGGCAAAGATCATCGGGCCTTTGGGTCTAAGGATTCAATGGCCTGATAACAGGACGCTTTTATCAGAAACAGGGGGGCATCCAATGCTTACAAGGCATAGGAGAACATTGCCTATAACTATTGGATATTCGAATCTTTCTATATTAGAATATGGGCAGAAAGGATGAGAGGGACGAAAGGGCCTCTCTGGATGGCATAGGAAGAAAGAGGCAAAGGGAGAATCTGCTATGAAGAGGACAGGAATTTGTTTGATTGCCGGACTGCTGCTGGCAGCTCTTCCACTGGTTATGAATGCCGAGAAAGCTCCTTTTTACTATGGACATTCCCGGGAGCTCCATGCATGGGTGTATCACCAGGAAGAAAATTCCGGAATCAAGGAAGGGGATATGTATTTTCTTTCCTGGGATGAAAATGCCGATGCCGTCGGTTATGAGCTGGAGATTGCAGAAGAAGAGGGGGCCTGGGATGAAGAGCAGCCTTCCGGAAAGGTGGTGTACCATGTGCCGAAGGTGTATGTGCCGGGCATTATGATTTCTTCTTCGGCGCTTCCCTTGAAGGCAGAGACAAAGGATCATCTGTACTGGAGGGTGAGGCCCTTTGATTTGGACGGGAAGCCCACAGGGCCTTTTTCAGCGCCTCGCCGGCTGGAAGGGTCCCTGGTCCCCATTCATCGCTATGCGCCGCTTCCCCGTCCCTATGACGAAGGGGAGAAGGGAGCAGCCCTTCTGTATCCCGTATATTCCTACATCGGTATTCCTGGAGCGGACTCCTACGAAGTGGAAGTGACCAGCCGGTATCCGGAAAATGAAGATGGATATGCCCCTTCCCGGTATCGCGTTTATGCAGGGGTCACTACGCTCACTGATCTCTATGATCCGGCACCCAGGAAAGGAACGTATTACTGGAGGGTGCGAGGACTGGATCGGGAGGGTCATCCGGTAGGTATCTGGAGCCTTCCCCAGAAAAGGACACTGGATGTACATGGCTGGACAGTGGGAGTCTTTGGCGACAGTATCAGCCATGGCGGAGGCCACCTGTCCTTCAGTCCGGCGGACAGGGCCTACAGCTATGAATCCTATCTGTCTTTTCCAGTGGTGAATCTGTCTCAAAGCGGCGACACCAGTGCCATGATGGTGGAACGGTTTGAAAAGGATGTAGTCCCCTTTCATCTGCGCACAGTGCTTATCATGGGAGGAACCAACAGCCTTCGCGCCGGCGTTCCGGCGGAAGAGGTGATTCATGACCTGGAAACGCTGGAAATGATGAGCTATGCCCACGGCATAACTCCTGTATTTCTCACGCTGCCTCCCATCAATCCCGCCTCCATTGCCAGAGCCTTTCAGGAACCTACGGCAGAAGACTGGCAGGCCTCCTTCCGCAGGGTGAATGATTTTATCAGAACCAGGAAGCATATTGATACGGCGGCTCCTTTTGAGGGAATGGAGGTCATGCCTCCGTCCCTGGCATTAGACGGCCTGCATGGGGACTGGCGGGCCAAGCAGGACATGGCGGCCGTGATTAACGAAGCATGGAGAAGCGGCAGACCGGCTCTGGGTACATCATAAAAGGAGAGATATAGAAAATGGAATTTCGTGTATTGAAATATTTCCTGATGACAGCCCGGCTGGGAAGTATGACCAAAGCGGCCCAAAGCCTCCACATCACCCAGCCCACCCTGTCAAGGCAGATCGCGGAACTGGAAGAAGAGACGGGCGTTCACCTTTTTGAAAGGGGAAACCGCCGGCTCGTTCTGACAGAGGAGGGCCATCTTCTTCGGAGAAGGGCGGAGGAAATGATGGAACTCATGGAAAAGACGGAAGAAGAACTTTCTTCCAGCGAAAAAAAGCTGAGAGGCTGCATCATGGTGGGCGGCGGAGAGCTGATGGTGACGGAGCGTTTTGCCTCTCTCATTTTTGCATTTCAAAAACAGCATCCCTTTGTCCGGTTCAACTATTTCACCGGGACTACCGATGAAATTGATGAACGGATGAATCATGGCCTGATTGATGCGGCCATTCTGGTCTGCCCTTTTGATACAGAAGCCTTTGATTATATATCGCTGGGGCCGGATGCCCGGTGGGGAGTCTACCTGCGGACAGATGATGTGCTCGCATCCAAAGACCATATCAAGCCTTCTGATCTTCACGGGCGGGCACTGATTCTTCCCAGCAGAAAAAAGCTGAAAAAGGAAATCATCAGCTGGCTGGGGGAGGAGTTCCAGAGTATGACCGTCCCGGTGACAGAGAATCTGGGCGGCAATGCGGGACTCTTCGTGGAAGCATCAGGCTTCTGTGCCCTGTCTTCCGAAGGCGCGGTGCCTATGTACGACGAGAAGAAACTGAAGTTTATTCCTTTATATCCGGAGCGCCGCATCCAGACTGCCATTGCCTGGAAGAGGAATGTACCTCGCACGCCGGCGGTGAAGGCGTTTCTCCGTTTCTGTAAGGAAGCGCTGGCAGACAGGTAATCCATGACGGCAGCTTTCCATCCTGATAGGGCGGATAGGGGCACCGATGGCGGCCTGCTGCCTTTGGGTTTCCCTGTTTCATAAAGCCTTATGACAAGACATCTGAAAGGAGAGGAAGATGGCATGAAAACGAAAATCATACTGCTCCTTGTTCTGCTGCTCACAGGACTGGGCGATTGGAGCGAACATCATTTTACCTGCGCTGCTGAGGAAGCACAGCTGCTTCCCATTTCCTATACCGATGAGGAAATCGGAAGAAAAGAGAAGAAGAAACCGGTCGATACAGCGAGGGCCGAGGAAAAGGACAAAACAGACTTCCAGAGATAAGGGAAGGGAGCAGCGGCGGAGAAAGAATCGGGATTTTACAGGATTCCCTGAGCGGGCATGGAAAGAAAAGGGCAGAAGAAATCCAATCCGTGGCAGCTATGCTGCGAAAGAAGGGACATGGGGAAAAGAGGGGCCTGCGCTGCGCCTGTCGAATCGTCAAAGGACGCCTTTCCGGCGTCTTTTTTAGTGGGAACGGGACATATGGAGCATCCTTTTCTAAGGCCCTGCCGCTTTTCCCTCCCCTTTGCCTCAGGAGAAGAGGAGGCTCCCCAAGCCCGGGGCTTGGGGGTTCTGCATGAACTTATCGAAATGTGGTAAAATATAATATCTATATCATCATATTTATGAAGGAGTTTTATATGAACGATCGGATTTCCGGAGACAATCACGCCATTGTGCTGGCCGGTATGTGTACGGCACTGGTGGTGGTGCTTTCCCTTCTGGGGTTTTACATGCCCCTTCTTTCTACGGTAGTTTTTCTTCTGATTCCCCTTCCTATTGCCTATCTGGGAATGAAGGAAGGCGTGAAATGGTCCATTGTGGTAACCACCGGCGTGCTGGTGCTGGACTCCACCTTTTTCGGCGTGGTGTCCGCCGCCTTTGTGTGTGCCATCTTCGGCCTTCTGGGAGTCACCATGGGTATATGCTACCGGTTTAAAGTGTCGGCGGCGAAGACGCTGATTGCTGGCGCCGTGGTGGTTCTTCTGGCTCTGGTGGCAGAAGGTATTGCCACCCTCTATCTTCTGGGGCTCCCCAGCCTGATTTTCGGCAGCGAAGGCCTTTCCCAGATCAGGGACAGCATGCTGGAAACGCTGCCTTCCTTCTACAGCGGCGAGGCTCTGGACCAGGCGAAGGAAAAGGTGGAGTTTCTCATGGATGCCATGGAAAAATCGGTGCCCTATACGCTGGTGGCTGTTTCTTTTTTCTACTCCTGGGCTTCCATGGCTCTGGGGTCTCATGTGTTTAAGAAAATGGGCATTACCGATATTCCCCATCTTCCTCCTTTTGAACGGTGGGAATTTCCAAAGGCCACCCTGGCTCTTTACCTTCTGGTGCTGGCAGCCCAGTATTTCTTCAAGGATCAGGAGCAGGTATCCTATGTGGCCTACAATCTGGGCACCCTCTGCGTTTCCATTTTCTGGCTCCAGGGGCTGTCGGTACTCTGGTGGATGCCTCACCGCTATCCCTTCATGAAACCGCTCCGGCTTTTCATTATGATTCTTTCTGCCTTCATCGGCGTTATCCAGATGTTTGTGGTGTTCCTGGGCATTGCGGACATGGCTGCCAGCTACAGGAAGAAGCGGAATTACCAGTAGAGACAGGAGCGGCGGCTGTATGGGCCACTCTGTGGCCCGGGTTCAAAAGGTTCAGAAGGTTCAAAGGATTCAGAGGGTGGCGGTGGCGGCTGACGCCTTTGGACACACCTTCGGTGTGAGGGTTCTTAAGATGGACCGGCCTGCGGCCGGAGGGTTCTTAAGTTTGACGGCCCTTCGGGCCGAGGGTTGCGGATTGCCGCTCTGCGGCAATGCTTATAAAGTCAGCGTTACG
>ERZ773131.2681-NODE-2681-length-11079-cov-4.756894_pt1 | contig 11079 bp, 9 predicted proteins | sample MGYA00511082_ERZ773131 | MGnify/ENA primary metagenome ERZ773131 (study PRJEB29015, sample SAMEA2737813) | human gut metagenome | biome: human gut; feature: human-associated habitat; material: faeces | place: China | collected 2012 ... | reverse complement strand
CCCACATGAAGCCCGAAGCCGCCAACAAGGCCGTCAAGGCCGAGATCGGCACCGTCTTCAGCCATGTGCTGGAGAATGCCGGTGTCTTTAAGCAGGACGCTCAGGGTCAGGCCGCGTTTGTGCGGTTTATGCAGAGCGTAGGGTTTAAGAAAGTGTAAAATCGCATAAGAAACAGGGACATCGACCCGGAAAGGCTGGTGTCCCTGTTTTCGTTGCCTTGTAGGGGCCGGGCATGCCCGGCCCGCGGCCTTCCGGCAAACGCCTGTCTGCCTTACACGCGCGGGCCGCACATGTGCGGCCCCTACAACTCAATGATGTTTACCGTGAAATCCGCCGCACACGACCCGGGAGGGATGAATCCCTCCCCTACGGTTCTTCCCTGTACCCGCACTCCCACAGCACGCCCCAATCGGGCTCTTCATCGATTCCGGCTTCCACGCGGGCCAAATTTGCATTGATGATGCGTTGTTTCATGTTCACGCAGGCCAGAACCGTAAAGCTGACCGCCAGCACCAGAATGGCGATATGCGCCGCCGGGATGGCACGGAACACCCGCACCAGCGCCAGCACGCACCAGACCGCCAACACGCCGAGGAACCACCCCGCGATGACCCGCCGGGGCGTCAGGCCGTAGAGGACGACATAGACCGCCAGCTTGACCGCCGCCAGCGCAGCAAACGCCAGCCCGAAGCCGCAGAACACCGCGGCCAACGCTTTGGGCAGCGGTGCGCGGCCCAGAAAATGCACACCCGCCAGCACGCCGAAGTTGAGCAGCAGAATTTTTTGCAACTCCCAGAAGCCGTCCACCGCAAAGGCAGCGGCGTCCGGAGCGCTTAACCCCAGGGGCGCGGCGGCGAACCACTCCCCCGCCTGCACGGCGAAGAACAGCGCGTAAACACCGCAGAGCGCGGCTACCGCTACCGTTGCCGTACTGCGCGGCACAATGCGGGCGTGTTCCAGCGCAGCGGTACATTGGGCCGCCGTCGTGGGCGGTTCGGTGCGGCGCAGTGCGCCGAACACCAGCCCGTACAGCCACGCGCCCACCGGCAGCGACAGTAGAATATACATCATTGTATCGATATATTTTATATTGTTGAGCAGGCTGTTCCACCAGTCGGCCACACTCTGGCCCAGCGCCGCAAAGTTGGCATCGGCGGCGGCCAGCAAGCCCCACGCCGTACCGCAGAGCGCCAGCGTCAGTGCCGCCGTAGCCAGCACGCGCAGCTCCTTACGGGCTTTGATGCGGCCATGCAGGCCGGTTTTCAGCGCAGAAAACACCGTGCGCACCCGCAGGAAGAAATTGCCGAAGGGCAGCCGGAACACCCCGGCCAGGCCATCCAGCAAAACCAGGCTGCCGCTGTGCCCCTGGGCCAGCATTCCGCAGCGGGTCAGCACGTACCAGACGGCGAAAATGTGCCACGCCATCCACTGCCATGCGCCCAGCGGGTCCGGCTGGTAGCCGAACAGCGGGTACGTCAGCGACAGCGCCAGCCAGCACCCGGCCCAGATCGGGGTTTCCCGGGCGGCGGTGCGGTGGGCCGCCCGAGCGGCGAGGTCGGTATATAGAATAAAGAGCGCGGCGAAAATCGGCATCCCCCAGTCCGAATACCACGGCGGCAGCAGCACCCCGCGGACGTAAAAGTAAGCCAGGGGGTACATGAGGATAGCGTAAAGTGTCATGGGTTTTCCTCCTCCACAAACTCCAGAATATCCCCCGGCTGGCAGTCCAGCGCCTTGCAGAGGGCTTCCAAGGTCGAAAACCGCACGGCCTTGGCCTTGTTGTTTTTCAAAATCGACAAATTTGCCGGGGTGATGCCGATTTCCTCAGCCAGCTCGCCCGCACCTTTGTGACGACGGGCCATCATTACATCCAGATTGACCACGATAGGCATAGCACCGCCCCCTTAAATCGTCAGATCCAGCTCGTCCTTCATGCGGACGGCCTGTTCAAAAGCGTTTTTCAGCACCCGGACGATGAGCGCCATAAACGCCGCTGCCACGCCCAAAAACGCAAACGGAAGGTAGATGCCCACCCCCGCAGGCAGGCAGAGCACCGCTGCGCCCACGCAGCACCAGCTGATGCGCCGCAGCGCTGTGACGTTGGCGGGCACAAAAATCTGCCCGGCCTCGATGCGGCGCAGGAATTTGTACAGGCTGAACAGCATCCCGAACGCCAGCACCGCGCACAGGTAGCCCAACACCAGCAACACCGGCCCTGTGCGCGGCGGCAGCGCGTGGGCCGTGACCATCCAGCGGGTCAGCCATGGGCCGGATATTGTCATAATGGCGCTGCCCAAAATGGCCGTCGCCACGACCACCCGGGTCAGCGTGATACTTTTGCGGTCGTTCCAATGGTAGTTCATAGGTAGCTCTCCTGTTGCTGCGAATGGTTGTTATTGTAGGGGCGGATGCAGGCATCGCCCCCTGCAACGTGGGTGGCCCCCGCTTTCATTGTTTGCAGTATACCACGGAGCATATCGTTTTGCAAGTATTTTTTATCGTTTTTCGATAATTTTGTAAAACCTGCAAGATTCATTTGCGTATTGACACAAAATGTTGTATCATAGCTGTGTATCGAAACAAAAAAGAGGGGTGCACCGCATGAAATTACCCTTTTGCCGGGCCGCGCTGCTGGCTGCAGCGCTGGGCGTCTGCCTGGTGGGCTGCAAGCCCGCTGCCACCGATGAGCCTGCTGCCTCCGCCACAGCCGAGACAGCCGAGGTCGCTGCCACGCTGACGCCCACGGCCGCGACGACCGCACAGCCTGTCGCCGCCGAAATCGGGACCGTGCTGCCCGCCACCGAGGACGCGGGCCGTAGCTACCTGGACGAGACGCTGTTTATCGGCGACTCAAACACCGTGCGCTACACAATGTACGCCGACGAAACCGGCACGGCCTTTGCATCGGTGGACAACAGCATCGGTGTCGTCAGCATGGGCGCTGGTGCTATTACCACGCTGAAATGTGAAAAATTCAAGGGTTCCTTCACAATGTACACCGTGCCGGAGGCCGTGGCGATGCTCAAGCCCCAGCGCATCATCATCTGCTACGGCACCAACAACCTGGGCGGCTCGTCCACCGACGCGACCAGCTACATCAAGACCTATTTGCAGGGCTTGCAGGCCATCCAGACTGCGTGGCCCTACTGCGATATCATCGTCAGTGCCATCCCGCCGCTGGACAAACAGCGCGAGAACACCAACCTGACCATGACCCAGGTGGACGCCTACAATGCCGCGCTGGTGACGATGTGCGAGGAAAACGGCTTTAAGTTTTTGAACAGCGCCGAGGTCCTGCGCGACGCCGCCACCGGCTGGGCCAAGACTGATTACACGCTGTCCGACGGCGTGCACCTGTCAAAAAACGCCGTTACAGCGTACTTTAACTATGTGCGCACCCACGCCTATATCACCGAGGACCGCCGCCCGCAGCCGTTGGGGTCCATCCCCCAGCCCGACGGCGTCCCTGCGAACCTTATCACCAGCGACCCGATAGCCGTGCGCGGCGCGAAGGTCCCGCTGGAATTTGTCGCCACAAACGGCGGCAAGGTCAGCGGCTCCACCAGCCAGCTGGTCAAGAAGGGCGGCACCGCCAGCGCCGTGACCGCCGTGGCCGACGAGGGCTTTGTCTTTGCGGGCTGGACGGCCAGCTCCGGCGGCAGTTACAGCAGCGCGACCATCAGCTTTACGATGCCCCAGAACGCCGACGCGGGCGGCGTGGTGCTGACGGCGCACTTCAAGGCCGACGCCCACGAGCACGAGTATGTTGAGGTCGAGGGCACCAAGACTGCCGCCACCTGCCTGAAGGCCGGGTCCGCCAAGTACAAGTGCAAAATCTGCGGCGAGGTCATTGAGAAGGACATTAAGCCGCTGGGCCACGACTGGGATGATGGGGTGCAGAAGGGCGCGGAAATCATCTACACCTGCAAGCGCGAGGGCTGCGGCGAGACGAAGGTCGAGGCCGCCAAGGCCACGCCGACGCCGTCCCCCTCCCCTACGCCGGTCGTGACGGCGGCACCAACGGCGGTGCCGACCCAAGCGCCGACACCGGTGCCAACGGCAGTACCCACCGCTGCGCCGACCGCCGTGCCCGCCACACCCGAGCCAACGGCAGTGCCGACACCGACACCGGAACCGCACACCCATGATTTCCAGCTGATCGGTGACACCGCCACCTGCACGGCAGCCGGCACAAAAACCTACCAATGCAGCTGCGGCGAGACAAAAGCGGAGGAATCTGCCGCACTGGGGCACAGCGGCGTTACACAGCCCGACGGCAGCGTTGTGTGCTCCCGCTGTAACGAGGTTTTGCGGGCCGCACCTGCGCCAGAACCAGTTACGCCGAGTGAACCAACAACGGAAAGTGACACCCCCACCGAGTAACCACCAGGCAGGGGCCGCACATATGCGGCCCGCAGCTTTCCGGTAAACGAACGTTTGCCTTCCACGTGCGGGCCGGGCGTGCCCGGCCCCTGCAAATCTAATTGAAAGAGGTCCCCATGTCTGAAACTACCACCCCGCAGCGCCCGAAAAACGGGGCGCTGATACGCCGTTTTCTTCCGTATATGGTCAAATACCGCGGCGTGCTGGCGTTTGATCTGTTCTGCGCCGCGCTGACAACGCTCTGCGATATCGCGCTGCCCACCATCATGCGCAACCTGACAAATACCGTCAGCGCTGCGGCCCTTACCGTGGACGCCGTGCTGAAAATGGCGGCGCTCTACTTTGTGCTGCGCGTCATCGACGGCGCGGCCAGTTACTTTATGTCCGGCATCGGCCACATCATGGGCGTACATATCGAGACGGATATGCGCCGCGATGCCTTTGACCACCTGCTGCGGTTGGACCACACTTACTACAATAACACGAAGGTCGGCCAGATTATGGGCCGCATCACCAACGATCTGTTTGACGTGACCGAGTTTGCCCACCACTGCCCCGAGGAATTTTTCATTGCGGGCATAAAGATCGTGGCATCGTTCGTTATCCTCTGCCAGGCCAGTGTGCCGCTGACGCTGGTGGTGTTTGCCTGTGTGCCGCTGATGGGCGTTGTATCGGTCAAACTCAACCACAAACTGCGGGAGCGGTTCCGCCAGCAGCGGTTCCAGATCGGAGAGCTGAATGCGACGATTGAGGACAGCCTGCTGGGCCAGCGCGTGGTCAAAGCCTTTGCGGCCGAGGACCTGGAGCGGGAAAAGTTCGAGCAGGGCAACCGTGAATTTGAAAAGGCGCTTGAGGCTCAGCAAAAGAAAATTGAAGAAATTAATCTCGACGAGGTTAAATATTTCCGTGAGCATTTTCTTGATTCGTACTATTTAACACTCGACGAGCATACAAAATAAATTATTTTATATTTTGTCGTTTTATACAAAAAGTAAATATAAGCGTTAAATAAAACTGTTAAAGACTTGTTGCATTTTGAATGTAGCAAGTCTTTTTGTTGTGCATAGTATACAATAATTCGAGTTTTGTTTTGGTAATTTAATACAATGTTTTCGGCATTATATACAAATATCGAGTGTATTTTTTGTGCAATATGCTTGACAAATAAAAACTTTGTGCTATAATGAAGGCACAAAAGCGAAGGAGGTTTTATGTATGCTTAAACAACTTATCAAGTGTGCAAAAATCCTTGCCGAGATAGACAAGGCATATAACAGATAAGCACACGCTTAAAAAGCGGCACTCGGTCGCAGCATTTACGAAACTTAATTTAATAGAAAGAAGGAATTTTTATGAAGTCATTTTTCAATGTATTAGATAACGGTTTTGCGTTTGCTCCTGCAAAAAGGCTCGTGGAATTCTTATCTAAGAAAATGTAAATGTAAACAAGTCGCTTCCCAAAAGGAAGTGACCAAAACACAAATTTTCAGTCGCAGATACCGATAACGGTTGTCTGCGGCTTTATTTTTTGCAAAAAATGTTTACTTATAAAGTAAAATAATATATAATGTACTCGCATTGTATCCGCCGGCAAAATAACTTGCCAAAGCTTGAGCGTTTGTGTGTTTTGCGCAAGGGCTTAGGAACAGTAGCAGAAAGGAAATTAAATATGAAAACAAACACAAGAAAGATTGCCGGAGTAGGACTTCTCACGGCAGTAGTAGTTGTGCTTCAGCTACTCGGTAGTTTTATCCACTTTGGTCCATTCTCAATTTCGCTTGTACTTATCCCTATCGTTGTAGGCGCTTCGCTTTACGGCGTATTATCGGGTGCGTGGCTCGGTCTTGCATTTGGAATTACTGTTTTAATTTCAGGCAACGCTGCGGCTTTTTTAGCCGTTAATCCGGGCGGAACTGTAGTTACGGTCCTTCTAAAAGGTGCGCTTGCAGGTCTTTTGGCAGGTGCAGTATACAAAGCAATTGAAAAGAAAAACAAGGTTGTTGCAACAATCGTTGCCGCAATCATTTGCCCTGTAGTAAATACAGGTATATTTTTAATCGGTTGTCGCCTATTCTTCTTTGACACAATCAAAACCTGGGCGGCGGGAACAAACGTATTCGTTTATATGATTACAGGACTTGTAGGCTTCAACTTCTTATTTGAACTTGGTTTAAACATAATTCTTTCACCTACTATTGTTAAGCTTACAAAACTTGGCAGAAAGGAAAAATAATAATGATTTTAGCTGTAGATATCGGCAATACAAATATCGTTTTAGGTATTCTTGACGGCGATACGCTTATTAACGAGTGTCGCCTTTCGACCGCAGTTAATGACTCGGCGGAGGAATACGCAATAAAGCTTAACAGTATTCTTGAAATTTGCAAAATAAATCCCGAAGATATTGAGGGAAGCGTTATTTCCTCAGTTGTGCCTCCGCTTATCAGAACGGTTTCAAAGGCAATTATGCTTATCACGGGTAAAAAATCAATAGTAATCGGCCCGGGAGTTAAAACAGGTCTTAATATTAAGACAAACAATCCTGCCGAGCTTGGCGCAGATATGGTAGCCGGTGCAGTTGCAAGCATTGAAAAATATCCTTGCCCGCAAATCATTTTCGATTTGGGCACTGCAACTACAGCTTCGGTTATTGATAAAAACGGCTGTTTTATCGGCTGTTCGATTTAATGCGGAGTAAAGACTGCGCTCAATGCATTAGCATCATGCACGGCTCAGCTTCCTCAAATTGACATTGTTGCCCCAAAAAATGCAATTTGCACAAACACTATCGACTGTATGAGAAGCGGTACTGTTTACGGCACTGCGGCAATGATTGACGGCTTAGTGAAAAGATTTGAAAAAGAGCTTGGTCAAGAAGCAACGGTAATTATTACGGGAGGTCTTGGCGGCGTTATCGCAAAATACTGTGAAACAAAGGCAATTGTTGATAAAAATTTGGTTATCGACGGACTTCGCTTGATTTATGATAAAAACACACAGGAGAGGAAATAAATATTATGGCTTTATACCGTGCATTTCAGGCATTCAGACCCGAAAAGTCGAAGCAAGCGCTTATCCCGGCTCTTCCTTATGATGTTATGAACAGTGATGAGGCAAAAGAGATGGTTAAGGATAACCCTTATTCGTTTTTGCATATTGACAAGGCGGAGATTGATTTGCCAAAAGGTACTGATATTTACAGCGACAAGGTTTACCGAAAGGCAAAGGAAAACCTTGAAAATCTTGAAAAAACAGGCGCACTTATTCAGGATAAAAAGCCTTGCTTTTATATTTACAGGCAGATTATGAACGGCAGAAGCCAGACGGGAATTGTAGGCTGTGCATCTATTGATGATTATATGAACAACGTTATCAAAAAGCACGAACACACTCTTGCTAAAAAAGAAGAGGACCGTATTCGTCACGTTGATACCTGCAATGCAAACACAGGCCCGATTTTCTTAACATATCGCAAAAACGACATTATCAGCAATACCGTTAATTCTTGGGTAAGTTCTCACGAGAGTGTTTATGATTTTGTGGCAGACGGTGTTAATCAAACAGTTTGGGTAATTGATGACGAGGATATTATCAATACCATTTCAAACGAATTTGCAAAAATTGATGCTTTATACATTGCCGACGGTCACCACAGATGTGCGTCTGCGGTAAAGGTCGGTCAAAAAAGAAGAGAAAAAAAGCCGGATTACACAGGTGATGAGGAATTTAATTTCTTCTTATCCGTTGCTTTTCCTGATGATGAGCTTGAAATTATGGATTACAACAGAGTAGTTAAAGACCTAAACGGTATGAGCCGAGAGGGATTTTTAAGTTCATTATCGCATAGCTTTGAGGTAGAAAAGGTTGAAACTCAATATAAACCGACAAAGCGCCATACATTCGGAATGCTTATTGAAAATGATTGGTATAAGCTTTCGGCAAAAGAGCAGATTATCGACGAGAGCGACCCTGTTAAAAGGCTTGACGTTTCAATCCTACAGGACAATCTCCTTTCCCCCATCCTCGACATAGACGACCCTAAAACAAATGACAGAATTGATTTTATCGGCGGAATAAGAGGACTCGGTGAACTTGAAAGAAGATGCAAAGAAGATATGAAGCTTGCATTTGCAATGTATCCAACCTCGATAGGCGACCTTATGTCAATCGCAGATGCAAATTTAATTATGCCGCCAAAGTCAACTTGGTTTGAACCAAAGCTTTTATCGGGTATATTTATTCATCACTTGAGTTGATAATTTGTATAATTATTAACTATTGTATATTTATCAACCAAAAAAATCCAACACTCTTGCATTTATCAAATTTTTTTAGTAAAATATAACTGTTGTTTTTTTGTTTTATTATAAATTTTACTATGGAGGTTGTGTGATGAAAGAAGAAAACAGAAAATATGCTCGTGAAGCAATGGACATTGTTGAACACGCAGCACATAAAATAGGCTCACGTTTGCCCGGCTCTGACGGAGAAATCAAATTACATAAATATATGGGTGAAAAACTCCGTGAAATCGGTATTGAGCCAAAAACAGAGGAATTTGCAGTATCTCCTCGTTCGGGTATCGGCGGTCTTGGTTATGCAGGCTGGTCGGGTGTAATCATCAGCATCGGTGCTATTATTGCAATTGCTTGCGGATTTGACAAGCTTTGGTATGTGCTCGGCGCACTCGGACTTCTTACAATCTTTTGGCTTGTAATGAGTTGCTTTTTCTACAAAACATGGTTTGATATGTTTTTCCCACAGGAAATCAGCCGCAACACTCTCGGTGTTTTAGAGCCTGAGGACGGAAAATACGACTACACAATTATCCTTTCAGGTCATACAGACACCTCTTGGTGCTGGAGACACAGCGAACACGCTTATAAGTATAAGGACACTAAGCCGGTAATGGGGCTTATTGCTACATACGGCAAGGTAGGTTTCGGTGCAGTTTGCTTCTTCTTTATCGCACTTTTCTCTGTATTTATGGCAATTGTTGATATTTGCCAATTTGCAGGTGCCGCTTGGACACAGACAATGCTTGCATCTCACGGATGGGAAGTATTTATGTTTATAATGAACTTTGTTCCTATCGTAACAGCAATAGGCTCATTATTCGTTGTTATGTGGGGTGACCCTAATCCAAGGAATGCTTCTCGTGGTGCTATGGACAACGCAACAGGCATCGGCTTAAGTTATGCTGTAATTAAATATTTCAAGGAAAATCCTGATAAAATGCCTAAGAATTGCCGTATTGTTGATGCAAATATCGGCTCTGAGGAAGCAGGCTTGAGAGGCTCAATGCACTTTGCTCAGGAACACAGATTTGACGATTTAACAAAAAATGCTTGGAATATCAACATTGACTCTGTTGCCGATAAAGAGTACTTTGAGGTAGTTATTAAAGACGATTGGCAGGGCGTCAGATTTGATACCGATATGGAAAAAATGTTTAAGGATACTTTTAACGAAATGGGTATCAAGTCACTCACTAACGGTTGCATTCACAACCCTGTAGGCGGTTGCGACTCAACTCCTATGACGAGAGCAGGAATTAAGTCAGTTACATTTGCCGCTCAAAACCCTATGCTCACATACTATTATCACACATGGCGTGATATGCCTGAGCGCTTTGAAATGGAAACAGTCGGCGACGGTTTCGATGTTATTCTTTCCGTAATTGACAAGATTGCCAAATTCCAAGAGAAAAACGGCTACAACGGCCCACAAAAGAAATAATTAATACAAAAAAATAAACGAGCATTGACGATATTTTGTCAATGCTCGTTTTTATATTTATTATTGACAGTTATGACGAGTTGTCATATATAAAAGTTATTTGTCATATTCACAAATTGTCTTTCGGGTTTGCAAAATACTTCCTGACGAAACAGAAAATTCATCAAGACCCCATTCAATAAGATAAGGGATAAGCTTGGTATCCGCTGCCGCTTCACCGCACATACCAACCTGAATACCTGCTGCCTTGGCATTTTTAATAGTTGTTTCAATAGCACGTAAAACTGACGGTTGAAACACATCATAAAGCCTTTCAACCTTTGCATTGCCTCTATCCACTGCCATTGTGTAGCCGGTAAGGTCGTTTGTGCCGATAGAGAAAAACTTAACTTCACGAGCCAGAATATCCGAAATAAATACTGCCGCCGGAGTTTCAACCATAATGCCGACATCTACGCTTCTGTATTCCTTACCCTCACTTTTAAGTTCTTCCTTGCATTCCTCAATCAGGGCTTTTGCCTGCCTTACCTCTTCAACACAGGTAACAAGAGGAAGCATAATTTTTATATTTCCATAAACACTTGCACGCAAAAGCGCACGAAGCTGCTTTTTAAAAAGTTCCTTATTATCAAGGCAGTAGCGAATTGCTCTGTGGCCCAAGAAAGGATTTTCTTCTTTTTCAATATTAAGGTAAGGAATATCCTTATCGCCGCCTACATCAAGGGTACGAATGATTACTTCTTTGCCGTCCATTGCCTTTGCAACGGTGGAATATGCCTCAAACTGTTCTTCCTCGCTTGGTTCGTTTTGGCGGTCCATAAAAAGAAATTCCGTTCTGAAAAGACCGATACCTTCTCCGCTGTTTTGAATAACGCTTTGAACATCCTCAGCTTTGCCGATATTGCCGTAAACAAGTTTTTTAATGCCTGATTTAGTAACAGTCGGCTTGCCAAAATA
>ERZ773131.2670-NODE-2670-length-11107-cov-8.494390_pt1 | contig 11107 bp, 6 predicted proteins | sample MGYA00511082_ERZ773131 | MGnify/ENA primary metagenome ERZ773131 (study PRJEB29015, sample SAMEA2737813) | human gut metagenome | biome: human gut; feature: human-associated habitat; material: faeces | place: China | collected 2012 ... | reverse complement strand
TCGTGTCCTCGATCATCCGCATATCTTCCTTGCGGGTCTCGGTGCGTACCACGTCGGTCACGACCTCCACCGCCTTGTCGTAGGCTGCTGCCGAAACTTCATCGATCAGCGTTTCCATGTCGTTGACCTTGAGGGTCAATTCGTCCAGCTTGCTCTGATGGGCGGCAAGCTGCTCCTTCTGCTTGGCAAGGATGAAGTCCTGCTTTTCCAGATATTTGCGGTTGCCGTATTCCGCTTCTTCCTCCAGTTCCAGACCATGCCGCTCGGCGATCTCAAACAGCATCTTTCGGCAGGCGGCATCAAAGGTGATCTTGCGGTTGTTCCGGCGACTGAGGGGCTTGCCTGGGTTCGGCAAGTCGAAACCTAACGCTTCCAGTGCCTTTTCCTGCTGGGGCGCAATTTCGCCGTACTTGTTTTCGCAGTCGAACACATGGCGCTCATGGATGTGGGGCGTGCTTTCATCCAAATGCAAAGCCCAGTCCAGCACATGAACGTGTTCGCCGAAGTTGGCCTTGAACTCCTCGATGAACTCGGTGACGATGTTCAGCAAGTCCTCTGCCGAGGCGTGTTCATCCAACGTTCCTAGCTGATAGATGGTCTCTTCCGGGCAAGTCTTACGGCTGGACAGCAGGTCAGAAATGGAGCGGTTGCGCTCCGTGTGCCGGATTCTGGCATTACGCTCGTTCTGACCTTTGATAAAGGCCATGTACCGGCTCTCGTAGAACTGCCGTTCCACATCCGAGAAAGTTGCCGCCAGATCATCCGGGTCGGGTGGAGCAAGAGCCGAACGGAAACCGTGGAAGCAGTCCCAATAGATGTTGCCCTTGACTCGTTCCGGGTCGATGTGCTCACTGTTGGCAAGGTTGAAACTGCGGTCGTTGTGCTTGGGGTTGTAAGTGCCGTGGGTCCCAGCTCTTCCGTTGTGTCGTGTTAATTTCAGATAGACATCCCTCTTTTCCTGTATTTTTTGTGTACGGCCACTCGTGCGATCAAATCACAGGAGTGATACAATTCTTCTAAGCAACGGGTCTCGCATTTCAAGACCGTGTCTTGAAATCTTCTCTCGGTTCTGGCCAACCTGCTGGCCGGGTTTTGCGCGGCCCTCTACGCCGAGGTGCTTGCCCGTTGCCGCAACGCCCCCTCTACCCCGTTTTTCATCACCGCGGCCATCCCCCTCATCCCCGGCAGCACCCTGTATTACTGCATGAACGCCGTCGTCTCCAACGACCTGCCCGCCGCCGAGCATTTTGGGGAGCAGACCTTTCTGGCGGCGCTGGGCATTGCGGGCGGCATGGCCATCGCATGGTGTCTGGCCGATTTAAGCCGGAAGCTCCAGGGGCGGCTGTAAAGCGCGTGCTGCGCCGCGCCCCGGCTGCTTGACAAGCTGGTTTTTTCTGGATACAATAGAAAAAACCTCGGAGACGCTCCGGGAAAGGAACATTTGGATGAGATCGAACACGAAACAGGCCCTGCTGGTGACGGTGGTGGGCGTGACGCTTTTTGTGGCGCTGCTGCGGCTTTCGGACGTTTTGGCCTTTGCCGCGCAGCTGGTGGATCTGGTGCTGCCCATTTTGGCGGGCGGCATTCTGGCGTTGTTCCTCAGCGTGCCCATGGCCGGGCTGGAAAAGCGGCTGGGGCGGCTGTTTGCCAAAGCGAGAAAGCAGCCCTCGGGCAAGGCGCTCCACCTGCTGAGCTTTCTGCTCACCCTGCTGGGGGTGGTGCTGGTGCTGGTGCTGGCCCTGACGCTGCTGATCCCGGAGCTGGTGCAGTCCTTCCACAGCCTGTATCTGCAAATTGAAGCCAACATCCCCCGCTGGACGGCCTACCTCCACGCCCAGGACCCCGACATGGGCTGGCTGATGAGCCGGTTGGAGGGCATCGACTGGGAGCAGCTGCTGCACAAGGTGACCTCCGGCCTCGACACGGTGCTGGTGAACGCGGCGGGGGCCGTTTCCGCCACGGTGAATCTTGTGGTGACGGCCTCCTTTGCGCTGATCATCTCCGTCTACCTCTCGCTGGGGGCACAGAGCCTGGGCCACCAGGCCCGCACCCTGGTGCGCGCCTACCTCAAGCCCGGCCATGCCGCCTGGGTGCTGAAGTTCTGCCGCCTGTTCCGCCAGTCCTTCGCCAACTTCCTCACGGGCCAGTGCAGCGAGGCGGTGATCCTCGGCATGCTTATGAGCCTCGCCTTCTCCCTCTTCCGCATCCCCTACGGCAGCCTGGTGGGGATGCTCACCGCCATCTGCGCCATCATCCCCTATGTGGGGGCGCTGCTCTCCTGCGTCATCAGCGTGTTTCTGGTGCTGCTGGTGGACCCCCTGCTGGCGGTGCGCGCTTTGCTGGTCTACCTTGCGGTGCAGTTCATCGAGAACCAGTTCATCTACCCCCGGGTGGTGGGCAAATCGGTGGGGCTTTCGCCCCTGTACACCCTTGTGGCAGCCATGATCGGCGGCAAGCTCTTCGGCATCCTCGGCATCCTCTTCTTCATCCCGCTGACGGCGGTGGTGCTGGAGCTGGTGAAGGAAGACGCCTGCCGCCGCCTGCGCACCAAAGAGACGCTGCAATAAATAAATAAATAAACAAACAGCGGCCCCGCAGACCTTTTTCAAAGTCTGCGGGGCCTTGTGCTGTGGGGCTATTTTACCTGCACGGTCATGGTTCGGTCACTGCCCGGTAGCCGCGGATGACGCGCCACTTGGCGACGCCCTTGTCCGGCTTAAAGCTGCCGTCGGCGCGGGCTTTCAGGTAGCCCTGCTCGATGGCCCACTGGGCGGCTTGGGCCAGCTCCGGGTCGGCTACGTCCGCAAAGGCGGGCAGAGTGGCCGGGGCCGGGCGGCCTGCGGTGTTCCAGAGGAGCATTGCCAGCTCGGCGCGGGTATGGGGCACGGCCACCCCTGCAGGCAGGAGCTGGTCAAGGATGAGCTCCGTGCCCACCTGATAGGCCACGACGCCCGCCACGCCCACGACTGCGCCGACCGCAAGAAGGGCGCCGAAGCCGTCTCCGCCGTCTGGGCTGCCCTCGCCGCTCTCGGCGGTGCGCCAATGGCCATAGAAGGTCACGTCCCGGTCGAGGTTGCCCACATGGTTCGCGCCCGGGCCCATGTAGTAGGGGCTATCCTCCAAACGGGTGCCGTCTTCGAGGAACCAGCCCTCAAAGAGGCGGGCTTCCTCCTCGCTGCCGGTGATCGCACCGGGGAACTGCATTCCTCCATTCACCGGTTCGTCCCCCGGGCGGACGACCCAGTAGACCTTAAAGTCCGTGGGGGCCTGCTCCGGCCGGGCGATCTTCGCCTTCTTACTCTCGTTCATTTTGCCTTCCACCAGATCAAGGCCGTGAGACATGATCAGGCGTCCCAGTTCGAGGGCATAATAATCCTGTTCCTCCGATGCATCCGTTTCCGCCGTGATGACGGTGCCTGCGCCGGAAACTTCCATCTCGTCTGCTGCCACGATGGCCGAGCCGCCGGCTTTCACATCCAGCGTGCTGTTCGCCACGGTGAGCTTGCCGCACCGAATGCCAAACTGGAAGAAGTTGCCTTCCGAGTTCGTGCCTGCAATGGTCACGGTGCTGTTTTGGATGGTGATGTCCTCGTCAGAGCGGCCTGCCCGGATTGCGTCATCACCAACATCCTCATTGATATTGCCCGTAAAGGTGAGGGTTGCGTCCTTCAGCGTCAGCGGGCCAGCCGTTATGATTCCATCGGCGTTGGAAAGGGTGGCTGTGCCGGTAATGGTCAGCTCTTCCGCCAATTGGGAATCGATGCAGCTGGAAACGTCTCCCTCCGCATCCTCGCCCAGCGTGAGGTCGGCCTGTTTCAGCGTCAGGGTGTGGGCAGCCGGGTCATAGGACACGGTGCCGTTGCTCAGCACGTCGTTCTGGTTGGTTTCCGTCACCTGCGTGCCTGCTACCCAGAGGTCGTAGGTTTCGCTTTCCTGCTGGTCCGGGTCCACATCCGTCAGCTCCAGATAGGCGTGGTTTGTCTCTTTGACTTCAAAAAAGCTGTCAAGTTTTTCCTGCACGTTGGTGTCGATTTCCGTATAACCCGCGTCATCGTCGGTGCGATACCAGAACCTGCTTACGTTCTCTCCGATGCCCAGCCTACTCAGGCCGAAGTCCATACCGATAGTCGTCACATTCAGGAGCAGGTGGCCGCCGTTGTAGGTCAGATGACCCTGTTCCCCGATGTACTGCTGCGCATGGATCACCAGCTCGCTGCCATGGTTCATGGTAGTGAAATTGGCGATGCCGCATGCTGCACTACTGATCTTCACCTTGCCATCGATCTGAACGCTTCCCCAGCCGATGCCCGTCTGGAAACCCTTCAGCGTGATCTCGGTATCGGAAGCAATCGTTGTTCCCGTGTCTCCACCCGAAATTCCTTTCGACGTATTGTTCCAATAGGTATTGGTGAGATCGTATTTTCCCCTTACTATCTCCTTTGCTCCATCAAAGCCGTCGCTATTTGTACTGCCCGTCACCTTGCCGTTTGCCACCAGCCTCAGATTTTTTTCACTGAGGGCTTCGACCAGCGAAGAATTATACGGGTCCGAAGTTGTATCCAGCGTCACATCTCCGTCAAAGGTCAAAAGACCCCGGTTATAGGATACCGTACCCTGAATGCATTTCTTACTATCGACCGGTCCGTTCCACTCCGGATACAGAAGTACATTTGTCACCCCGCAAGCTGCTCCCATCGTCGAGCTGCCCGCCAGTGCCAGCGGGGCTGCGAGGTTCAGCGCGAGGGCTGCGGAAAGCACCCCGGCGAGGAATTTCTTCCATCTTCGTTTCATTGCAAAAGCCTCCCTTTTTTCTACCAATTTTGTTGCAGGAAAAAAGCTCCACGGTTCACTTTTAGGATACCGTGGAGCTTTGGTTTTTGCTATTAACCCAGGGTTAGTTTTTGGTTAATTCCGGGGGGCGTTTTTCTGGTACCACTCGGCCAGGCGGGCGCGGCGGGTGCGGGGGTCGCCGCCCATATCCAGCTTTGCGTACAGCTGGTTGATGTACTGCTTCACCGTGCCTTCGGAGAGGTAGAGGGCGGCGGCGATCTCCTTGTTGGTGCACCGCCCGGCCACCAGACGGGCCAGCTCCCGGTCGCGGTCGGTCAGGGGCAGCTCCGGCGCGGGGGCGGGCAGGCCCAGCCGGGCGGCAAAGGCCCGGCCTGCGGGCAGGATGCGGGCCACGAAGGGCCCCAGACGCGGCTCGCACACGGCCCAGTCCTCCCCTTCCAGCAGGGGGGCCAGAGCGGGATACTGCTCCACAAAGAGCACCCAGAAATCGTCCTGCACAGCGTCCAGCAAAGCCGCTGCCAGCGCGGCCCGGGCGTCGGCCCGCTGGCCGAAGCGCAGCTGCGCCGCCGCCAGCTGGATGCGGGCCTGCAGGCCCACCAGACCGTAGTGCATGGCCTCGCACCGGCGCAGCAGGCCCTCGCTGTGGGCAATCACCTTCACGTACTCCCCCTGCGCCAGCCAGACCTGCTGCTCGATGAGGGACATCATGGGGCGGCAGGGCCCAAAGAAGCTCACCTCGGCCAGCTTGTGCTCCCGGAACAGCTCCGGGACCTGCTCCGGCCTGCCCTGCAAAGCGTAGAAATAAGCGGCGATGCTTTCCAGCAGATGCACCTGCACCCCGTCGTGCTTTTGCAGCAGGGCGGCGCGCTTGGCGGCAAAATCGTACCCCTCTTTCCCCTTGCCGCACAGGGCCAGCCGCAGGGCCAAAAAATCGCAGCAGAGGGTCATGTTTTCCTGCCCGGCGGCGTCGGCTCGGGCCCGCTCCAGCAGCACGGCGGCTTTCTCCCACGCCCCCTGCAGGTAGGCGGCCTCCGCGTCCATCAAAAGCTCGGCCCCCCGGCCGTGGCCGTTGGTGATCTTATAGTAATGGGGCATACACTCGTACATTTCGGCCAGTTCTTTGCCCAGCTCCCCGGGGGCGCGGTAGTACATCATCAGCACCGAGGGGGAGCCGAAGGTCCAGCTGCCGCTGTTGCGCAGGGTGACGGCGGGGCGGCTCATCTGGCGGCTGGCGCTGCGGTGGAGGCGGCTCATCTGGGTGATGTCGTTGTAGAACAAGAAGCTCTGGATGAGGTCGCACTCCCCCAGCAGGTTGCCCCGCTCGGCGGCGGGCCACTCGGGGTGTTGGGCCACGGCGGCTTCCAGCAGGGCTTTCAGCTCCATCATTTTGGGGATCTGCTGCCAGGTGAACATCCGGCGCATCAGCACCAGAATGGCCAGCGGGTGGCGCTGCAGCGCTTCCACCGGGCAGCGGTCCAGCCGCTGCAGCAGCTCGGCGGGGCTGAGGGAGGCAAGCAGATCCCCCGCGTCCGCCTCGATGACGGCAAGGGCTGCGTCGCGGTCGCCGCAGTGCTCAAAGGCCTGCAAAGCGTGGAGGTACTGGGCTTTTTGGGCATACCAGCGGCCATACCGCTGCCAGACCTCCGTTTGCCGGGCGGCGGGCAGCTGGGCAAAGAGCCGCTCGGCGCACTCTTTCATCATGTGGTGGAAGCGGAAGCTCACCCCGTCCGGCAGGCGGGTGACAAAGGCGTTTTGCTGGGTGAGGGCTCGCAGCACCTCCTCCGCGTCGGGCAGGGCGGTGACAGCCCGGGCCATCTCCACCGTGAACTCATCGGCCAGCCCCATCACAGCGAGGAAGCCCCGGGTCTTCTCGGGCAGGGACTCCAGCATGGCGGCGGTGAACATGGCGTAGATGTCCGACCCCGGCTGCAGCAGGCTCCCCCGCTCGGCCAGGGCATGGAGGTTCAGGTAGACGGCGGAGAACCACCCCTCGCAGGAGCGCAGCAGGCTCTCGGCCTGGGCGGCGGTGATCTCCACGCCGCAGCGGTGGGTGTAGGCCAGCAGCTCCTCCCGGTTCAGGCGAAGGCCGTCGGCCTCGATGCGGTGGAGCCGCCGCCCCAGCCGCACCACCTGCTCCCCGGGCAGAAAGCGGTTGCGGCTGGCCACGATAAGGTGGACGTTCTCGGGCAGGCGGTAGGCCAGCCGACACAAAAACTGCGCCACCCGCTCGTCCCCCAGCAGGTGGAAATCGTCCAGAAAAAGATAGTAGGGCGTTTTGCCGCCCAGCGCGGCACACAGGTCCTCCAGCAGCAAAGCCGCGCCGCTGGCGTCGGCGGGGCAGTCGTAGCCCTCCAGCACCGTCAGCCCGGCGGCGGCAAAGGCCTTCTGCACGCTTTTCCAGAAGATGGAGCGGTTATCCGAGTAGATGCTGGCTTGCAGCACCACGGCCCCCACCTTGGCCTGCTCTGCCAAGAACCAGCGCACCGCCGTCGTTTTACCGTAGCCCATGGGGGCCACCACCGCCGTGAGCGCACAGGACGCTATGGGCCGCAGCGTCTCCCGCATTCGGTCCGAGATGTAGATGATGTTCAGGTTCTGCCTGTTTCTGGCCATGCGCGTTCCCCTTTTCCTTATGCTAAGGCTATTGTAGCACATTTGCGGCGAAGAGAAAAGTGCGGCAGGGGTGCAAAAAAGCAGGCAGAGCCTTCGCCTTTGCGAAAAGTTCTGCCTGCGTTCTTTTTATAAATTGGGATTCTTGGGAGCGGCGGTTTTGGCTTAGTACATGCCGCCCATACCGCCCATGTCACCGCCTGCAGCAGCGGGTGCAGCAGGGGGTTCCGGCAGATCAGCGACCAGGCTTTCGGTGGTCAGCACCATCTCAGCGACGGAGGCTGCGTTCTCCAGAGCGGAACGGGTGACCTTGGTGGGGTCAACGATGCCAGCAGCGATCATATCGTCCACAAAGACCTCGTTCTGAGCATCAAAGCCGTAGTTGGGCTTGTTGGCAGAGATGATCTTGTCGATGATGACACTGCCTTCCAGACCGGCATTCTTAGCGATCTGGCGCAGAGGAGCTTCCAGAGCCTTCAGAACGATCTTGGCACCGGTGCGCTCGTCGCCTTCCAGCGTGTCGCACAGCTCGCGCACAGCGGGGATCGCATTGATAGGAGCAGTGCCGCCGCCAGCAACAACACCTTCCTGAACAGCAGCCTTGGTTGCGTTCAGAGCATCCTCGATGCGCAGCTTCTTGTCCTTCATCTCAACTTCGGTAGCAGCGCCGACCTTGATGACGGCCACGCCGCCAGCCAGCTTTGCCAGACGCTCCTGCAGCTTTTCACGGTCGAAATCGCTGGTAGCGGCCTCGATCTGGCTGCGGATCTGAGCGATGCGGGCTGCGATGGCATCCTTATCGCCTGCACCGCCAACGATGGTGGTGTTCTCCTTGGAGACCTTCACCTGACGGGCATGGCCCAGCATCTGGACGGTAGCATCCTTCAGCTCATAGCCCAGATCGGAGGAGACCACGGTGCCGCCGGTCAGGGTTGCGATATCCTGCAGCATTTCCTTGCGGCGGTCGCCAAAGCCGGGAGCCTTGACAGCGCAGACGTTCAGGGTGCCGCGCAGGCGGTTGACGATCAGAGTGGACAGAGCCTCGCCCTCAATGTCCTCAGCCACGATCAGCAGCTTCATACCGTTCTGCATGACCTGCTCCAGCAGAGGGACCAGATCCTGAATCACGCTGATCTTCTTATCGGTGATCAGGATAGCGGCGTTGTCCAGATCAGCCACCATCTTGTCGGTATCGGTGACCATATACGGGGTGAGGTAGCCGCGGTCGAACTGCATGCCTTCCACGATCTCGTTGTAGGTCTCAGCGGTGGTCTTGTTCTCCTCAATGGTGATAACGCCATCGGAGGTGACCTTCTCCATAGCCTCGGCGATCAGACGGCCGATCTCGGGGTCGCCTGCAGAAATAGTGCCGACGCGGGCGATATCGTTGCTGTCCTTCACCTTCTGGCTGTGAGCCTTGATGGTCTCAACAGCCTTGGCAACAGCCTTGCTCATGCCGCGGCGGATATCCATGGGGTTTGCACCGGCGGTGACATTCTTCATGCCCTCGGTGACCATGGCCTGTGCCAGAACGGTTGCGGTGGTGGTGCCGTCGCCTGCTGCGTCGTTGGTCTTGGTTGCGACCTCACGCACCAGCTGTGCGCCCATGTTCTCGAACTCGTCCTTCAGCTCGATCTCCTTGGCAATGGTCACGCCGTCGTTGGTGATGACGGGTGCGCCGAACTTCTTGCCCAGCACCACATTGCGGCCCTTGGGGCCCAGGGTGATCTTCACGGTATTTGCCAGGGTATCAATACCGGCACACAGTGCCTTGCGGGCATCCTCGCCCTGCTTGATCTGTTTTGCCATAATCAAATCGCTCCTTCAAAGCTCAAATTTCAATTTCAGAGGGGAAGCTTACTCCACGATGGCCAGGATATCGCCCTGACGCACGATGGTGCACTCCTCGCCGTCCACCTTGACCTCAGTACCGGAGTACTTGCTGGTCAGGACCTTATCGCCAACCTTCACGGTCATCTTGACTTCGTTGCCGTCCACGATGCCGCCGGGGCCAACAGCCACGACCTCAGCCACCTGGGGCTTCTCCTTGGCGCTGCCGGTCAGGATGAGGCCGCCCTTGGTGGTCTCCTCGACTTCAACGGCCTTGATAACAACACGGTCTGCAAGAGGAATGATCTTCATAGTTCTTGCCCTCCTATAATAAAATATAATGAAAACTTTTTTGGCACCTTCGGCCCATTCCAGCTGGGCTTCCGGTTGTTTAGCACTCCTTTTCTCTGAGTGCTAAGTGTATTGTACTCATCTCAGGGGTAAAAATCAAGGGTTTTCTCAAAATTTGTTTGTTAAGAATTTATGACAACGCAAAAGCGCCCGGATATCGTATTTTTTCGTTGCGATACCCGGGCGCTTTTTCTCCTGTTTCAACCTGCTTTCGGCGTGAGCCATTCCTCCACCTTCTCGGTGCTGTACTCCACCATATCAGCGATCTCCTCAATGGAGTATCCCTTTCGGTACAATTTCTGTGCCATCATTCTGGCCTGTTCTTCCCGGCCTTCCGTATAGCTTTCCACTCTCAGGTCTTCCATCACTTTACACATTTCGCTCACTCCTTTCGGGTTTTCTTTCAGATAGCGTGTTCTCTCTGCCAGCAGTTCAAAATTCATTTCATCCGCGCTGGTGCAATTGAAATCGTGCATCAGCCTGCCGATCTCTGAATCATCCCGGTATTCCCCATTCACATACAGGATATGGGCACCATCATTGAACGGGCGGTTCAGCGTCAGATTCATGTTCTGGATCGTATAGACCGGCTCGCCAGCCTTGTAGTAATCATTTTCCGTGATGAAAATAATATAGGTATCCGGCAGTTCTTTATAATCCTGCTTTTCGTCCAGATTTTCCACGTCCATCACACTGGAATGATATCTTGCCCGGTGCGGGTCTGCGCCATTGTCCGCGCGCTGAACCTCAATGTCATACTTCTTGCCCGCACTGTCGGTTGCATAGGCATCCAGACAGATTGAACGCGCACCGGTCACTCGCTTCATATCAGCCTGTGTCTCGCATTTTGTCAGGATCAGATCAGGCTTTCCAGTAATGATCCGAAGCACCAACTCTGCCAGCGGAAGATTTTCCTTAAAGAGCCCTCGCATAAAGGTATCATCCATAGGACGAAAGCTGCGCAGACGGTCAAGGTCTTCCTGATGCCGCTTTTCTTTTTTCTCTGCATCTGACCAGTTCATAGCCCCATCCCTCCTGCTTTTTTCCAAACACCTTCTTACGGCTTCATCTTATCATAGAATTCTTCATAAATCAAGCGTATTTCTGTAAATTTTATAACACGGCGTGTTTCGTCACAAACCGCTCATACGCCGGGGCAGGCAGGAGGATGCGGCCGCTCAGGGGGCGCAGGACAGCCTCCACCGCATCACAGGGGGCGCACTCGCCGTCGGCGGTGGCAACGATGGGGCCGCGGCCATCGGCGGGGCGCAGCGCCACCCGCCGGGCACGGCGGTAGAGGAAGTAGGGCTTTGCCTCCTCGGTGAGCTGGCCGTTCACAAAGTGCCGGCCGCTCTTGTACATCCCCAGCAGCTTGGCAATGGTCAGCCGCCCCACCCTGCGGACGATCATCACGTCCAGCCAGCCGTCGGCGGGGTCGGCCTCGGGGGCGGCAAGGAAGCCGCCGCCATAGGCCCGGCCATTGCAGATGGCGCACATCAGGCAGTCCACGGTCAGCTCCTCATCA
>ERZ773131.2667-NODE-2667-length-11119-cov-4.540492_pt1 | contig 11119 bp, 7 predicted proteins | sample MGYA00511082_ERZ773131 | MGnify/ENA primary metagenome ERZ773131 (study PRJEB29015, sample SAMEA2737813) | human gut metagenome | biome: human gut; feature: human-associated habitat; material: faeces | place: China | collected 2012 ... | reverse complement strand
CAGGAGCCGCTGCACCAGGTGTGGCTGGCAACCAAACAGGGCGGCTACCATTTTGACCTGAAAGGCGATGAATGGATTTGCGATCGCAGCGGCGAAACCTTCTGGGATTTGCTGGAACAGGCGGCAACGCAGCAAGCGGGTGAAACAGTCAGTTTCCGCTAAGATTGCATGCCGGATAAGCCTCGCTTTCCGGCACGCTCATCACGAAAAATACTGCTGTAATAGCGGCGTATCGTGATCCTGATTGGCGGGCGGCAGGTTGCCAATCGATTTTGTTCGGAACGGAATCACCTGTTCGCGACCATCAACATTCACAATCTGATAGAACTGCGGCAGGTTGAAGTTGATGAAGCTTGAGCCGTAGGTGAAGCGGTCGTGCGATGACGAGTAGAAGCGACTGACGTCACGCACCAGTTCCTCTTTGCTGCCTTCGCAGTGGTGATACACCTCAACCCGGTTGCTTTCGTCGAGAATGTAGATATTAAAGCCATTCTCGTCTTGCGTTTCTTCGAAGAAGAACTGGATGATCCCTTCACTAGCAAAGCCGTCTACCACCGCCGGTAATTTGACGTGATTGGTTTCAACCTGCACTGACAGGCCGTGCAGTTTGTTATGCGAAATCGCGCCATAAAACTCGATGGCGTTTTCCAGTTTCTGTACCGATACATTCAGGCGTTCGAAGAACAACCCCCAGGTTTGACCAGAAACGCGCAGCGCCTTGAAACGCCCGGTTTCCTGGCGGGTGCTGGAAAGACGCAGTTCAATACACTCAGAAACCAGTTGCTGCACGCGAGTACGGATTAAGCCGCGCAGATGCTGGCTATAACAGAAGACTTCCACGCTATCTGGCGGTGCGGCGTCCTGATGCATTTTGCCGAGAATAGTTTTCAGGGCTTCGATCATCGATTGCTCGCCGTTGAAGTGCAGCGTACGCACTTCGTTCCACGAGTTGCGGTACAGCAGGTCAACGCTACCTACCAGGCAATTTTGATTCTCGCCAAAGCTGAAGACATCCAGCTTACGGAAATCGAAATGCACCACCTGATTGCGGAACGCAGCTGTCGGGTCATATTCCAGGTTAACGATAATCGCCAGATGGCGAATCTCACATGGGCTGTAGAGCGCTTTTGGCGTCGGTGCAGGCAGGCGCAGCGGGAAATGGTGTGACACATCGGCGACCATCTCCTGCAACTTAGGCAAATCGACAATGCCGTTACCTTTAATATACAAGTGGGTGCGCGAGGTCAGCAGGCCGTTAAACCATGCCCACGCCACCAGTTTATTCAGGTAACGGTTATATTCCAGCGGCTGATGGCTGATGATCGACTCAATATTTGGCGCGCGGTTATACAGATACCAACCTGAACGGTTAGCCCGGCCCGGCGGCACATAAATAAAGGTCAGATTCGGTTCCGAGAGATCGGGCGAAATCTGCGGGTTTACCAGCGTCACTTTACCTGGCAATGCTTCAAACGCGGCATACAGTTTACGCGTCAGTACGCCGATATCCTGCGGACTGGCGGAGACGCTAAGGTTATTGCGACGCGCAAAGCGGATCAGATTACGGTAGCTCTGCATCATCGCGTCGAGCAACTCGTTGTGCGCCTCACGCACCTGATCAATCTTCCAGTTAGCGCGGTTATCGAGCATTGCCAGACGAGCTTCGTCCCAACCCCACTCGCTCACTAACTGGCTCAACACTGCGCGACGCCAGCCTACGCAGGCGCGTTCACGGCTGAGCTTTTCGCACACTTTTAAATAGAAGCAGCGACGTACTAAATCCAGACGGGTGAAATCTTCAATCGCCGTCAGGTATTCAGTAACACGCTCCAGCATCATGCAGTACGGATCGAGGCCAAACGATACAATCTCGCCGTCGTGCAAACGCTGTTTGATATCTTTCGCCAGCAGACGTGGGTTCGGGTATTCCCAGGAATAGGCTTCCAGCAGCAGTGTTTTCAGCACCGCTTTGTATGGGGAATCGATACTCTTGTAGAGCTGCCAAAGGCTGGCACCAAAGTACTCTTCAGCAGAAAGCGAGCTTAAGCCACCGAGATCCAGCCATTCATTTGGCGTCAGCACGCCCTGCGCGTAAAGCGTCATCACATAGTCGTCGTAATGCTCTTCTTCGTCGCACGGCACCATATTCCACAGAATACGCTTACCGGCGAGACGCACGGCGGTACGATAAAATTCGTCAAGCAGCAGTATATGCTGGGTGGAGCCACAATCTTCGCCCCCCAGGCTGCCGCTTTCATTATGACGGAAGCGGTTTTCATCAATCAGGAAGAAGCTAACTTCCACGCCCAGCGAGGCGGCCCAGCTTTCCAGCAGACTACATTTACGTTGTAGCAACTGGCGCTCTTCGCTATCGAGCCAGGATTGATGACAGACCCAGATATCCAGGTCAGAGGAACAACTTTGCCCTACGGACGAGGTGCTGCCCATGGTGTATACACCAGTAATTGGAAGCTCACCTTTCGGCGGGTCCTGTACTGACATTCCACGATACAGTTCAAGCTCGTTCAGGTAGTGGCGTTGAGTTTCATCAGGCGTGTAAAGGCAAATGCCTTTGGGAACGTTACCATCAAGGTAACCCGGCATTAGCGGATGGTGATAGTGCAACAATGTCGGCAGTAGACTGTAGACCTGTTGGAATGCAGGCCCCATAGCAGCAAGCGCGCGATCCACACGCAATTGATTTATGGCATCCAGTCTCTGTTTCAGAGTCTCAATATAGAGGTACAAGACGTATCGCCTGATTTGCTACCCGTCATGACTGTGATTCCGCCAACATCAACGGTAACACGCGGCATTCGGGATATTTCGTATGTCAAAGGTAACCGTTACCACTTTTCGCGCCTGGTTTTTTTAGTTTCACGACGAAAAAATGGTCTAAAACGTGATCAATTTAACACCTTGCTGATTGACCGTAAAGAAAGATGCGCTACATACAAGTGTAGCACCGTTTATTCTCTGTAAATTCCTTATTACGACGGCCTGAAATGCCTGTCAGGATCCACTGCCAGACCTCATTTTACGGTTTGCGCAGGCGTCTACGTTTCACCACAACACTGACATCACTCTGGCAAGGATGTTAGGATGGACCACGGATGATAATGACGGTAACAAGCATGTTAGACAATGTTTTAAGAATTGCCACACGCCAAAGCCCACTTGCACTCTGGCAGGCACACTATGTCAAAGACAAGTTGATGGCGAGCCATCCGGGCCTGGTCGTTGAACTGGTACCGATGGTGACGCGCGGCGATGTGATTCTTGATACGCCGCTGGCGAAAGTAGGCGGAAAAGGCTTATTTGTAAAAGAGCTGGAAGTCGCGCTCCTGGAGAATCGCGCCGATATCGCCGTACATTCAATGAAAGATGTGCCGGTTGAATTCCCGCAAGGTCTGGGGCTGGTCACTATTTGTGAGCGTGAAGATCCTCGCGATGCCTTTGTGTCCAATAACTATGACAGTCTGGATGCGTTACCGGCAGGCAGTATCGTCGGGACTTCCAGTTTACGTCGCCAGTGCCAACTGGCTGAACGCCGCCCGGATCTGATTATCCGCTCCCTGCGCGGCAACGTCGGCACTCGCCTGAGCAAACTGGATAACGGCGAATACGATGCCATCATTCTTGCCGTAGCCGGACTAAAACGTTTAGGTCTGGAGTCACGTATTCGCGCCGCGTTGCCACCCGAGATTTCTCTTCCGGCGGTAGGACAAGGTGCGGTCGGTATTGAATGCCGCCTTGATGATGCACGCACTCGCGAGCTGCTTGCCGCGCTGAATCACCACGAAACTGCACTGCGCGTTACCGCAGAACGCGCCATGAATACCCGTCTCGAAGGCGGATGTCAGGTGCCAATTGGTAGCTACGCCGAGCTTATTGATGGTGAAATCTGGCTGCGTGCGCTGGTCGGCGCGCCGGACGGTTCGCAGATTATTCGCGGTGAACGCCGCGGTGCGCCGCAAGATGCCGAACAAATGGGGATTTCGCTGGCAGAAGAGCTACTGAATATCGGCGCGCGCGAGATCCTCGCTGAAGTCTATAACGGAGACGCCCCGGCATGAGTATCCTGGTCACCCGCCCGTCTCCCGCTGGAGAAGAGTTAGTGAGCCGTCTACGCACACTGGGGCAGGTGGCCTGGCATTTTCCGCTGATTGAGTTTTCTCCGGGTCAACAATTACCGCAACTTGCTGATCAACTGGCAGCGCTGGGGGAGAGCGATCTGTTGTTTGCCCTCTCGCAACACGCGGTTGCTTTTGCCCAATCACAGCTACATCAGCAAGATCGTAAATGGCCCCGACTACCTAATTATTTCGCCATTGGACGCACCACCGCACTGGCACTACATACCGTAAGCGGACAGAAGATTCTCTACCCGCAGGATCGGGAAATCAGCGAAGTCTTGCTACAATTACCTGAATTACAAAATATTGCGGGCAAACGTGCGCTGATATTACGTGGCAATGGCGGTCGTGAGCTAATTGGGGATACCCTGACGGCGCGCGGTGCTGAGGTCACTTTTTGTGAATGTTATCAACGATGCGCAATCCATTACGATGGTGCAGAAGAAGCGATGCGCTGGCAATCCCGCGAGGTGACGACGGTCGTTGTTACCAGCGGTGAAATGTTGCAGCAACTCTGGTCGCTGATCCCGCAATGGTATCGTGAGCACTGGTTACTACGCTGTCGACTATTGGTCGTCAGTGAGCGTTTGGCGAAACTCGCCCGGGAACTGGGCTGGCAAGACATTAAGGTCGCCGATAACGCTGACAACGATGCGCTTTTACGGGCATTACAATAACTCTCATAACAGGAAGCCATAATGACGGAACAAGAAAAAACCTCCGCCGTGGTTGAAGAGACCAGGGAGGCCGTGGACACCACGTCACAACCTGTCGCAACAGAAAAAAAGAGTAAGAACAATACCGCATTGATTCTCAGCGCGGTGGCTATCGCTATTGCTCTGGCGGCGGGCGTCGGTTTGTATGGCTGGGGTAAACAACAGGCCGTCAATCAGACCGCCACCAGCGATGCCCTGGCTAACCAACTGACGGCATTGCAAAAAGCCCAGGAGAGCCAAAAAGCCGAGCTGGAAGGCATTATTAAGCAACAGGCTACGCAGCTTGAACAGGCGAATCGTCAGCAAGAAACGCTGGCAAAACAGCTGGATGAAGTCCAACAAAAGGTCGCCACCATTTCCGGCAGCGATGCTAAAACCTGGCTGCTGGCCCAGGCCGATTTTCTGGTGAAACTCGCCGGACGGAAGCTGTGGAGCGATCAGGACGTCACGACCGCTGCGGCGTTGCTGAAAAGTGCAGACGCCAGCCTGGCGGATATGAATGACCCGAGTCTGATTACCGTTCGTCGGGCAATTACCGATGATATCGCCAGCCTTTCTGCGGTATCGCAGGTGGATTATGACGGCATCATCCTTAAGCTTAATCAGCTTTCAAATCAGGTAGATAATCTGCGCCTGGCCGATAATGACAGCGATGGTTCGCCGATGGATTCCGACGGTGAAGAGCTTTCCAGTTCCCTCAGCGAATGGCGTATCAATCTGCAAAAAAGCTGGCAGAACTTTATGGACAACTTCATTACGATTCGCCGTCGTGATGACACCGCCGTACCGCTGTTAGCGCCAAATCAGGATATCTATCTGCGCGAAAATATTCGCTCTCGCCTGCTGGTCGCTGCACAAGCTGTACCGCGTCACCAGCAAGAGACTTATCGCCAGGCGCTGGAGAATGTCTCCACCTGGGTACGTGCTTACTACGATACTGATGATGCCACCACCAAAGCGTTCCTCGACGAGGTGGACCAGTTAAGCCAGCAAAATATCTCGATGGATCTTCCGGAAACCCTGCAAAGCCAGGCGATGCTGGAAAAACTGATGCAGACCCGCGTGCGTAACCTGCTGGCACAACCGGCAGCGGGGACAACGGAAGCTAAACCTGCACCTGCACCTGCACCGCAAGCTGATACTCCGGCAGCCGCGCCGCAAGGAGAATAACCATGCTAAAAGTGTTATTGCTCTTTGTGTTGCTGATTGCGGGGATCGTGGTTGGCCCGATGATTGCCGGTCATCAGGGTTATGTGCTGATCCAGACCGACAACTACAATATCGAAACCAGCGTCACGGGCCTCGCGATTATTTTGATTCTGGCGATGGTAGTACTGTTTGCCATTGAGTGGCTACTGCGGCGGATCTTCCGCACTGGCGCGCACACCCGTGGGTGGTTTGTCGGGCGTAAGCGTCGCCGTGCACGTAAGCAGACCGAACAGGCGCTGCTGAAACTGGCGGAAGGCGATTATCAGCAAGTTGAAAAGCTGATGGCGAAAAATGCCGATCACGCGGAACAACCGGTGGTGAACTATCTACTGGCTGCCGAAGCCGCGCAACAACGTGGTGATGAAGCACGCGCCAACCAACATCTGGAACGCGCAGCGGAGCTGGCCGGCAATGACACCATTCCGGTAGAAATCACCCGTGTACGTCTGCAACTGGCCCGTAATGAAAACCATGCTGCACGCCACGGCGTGGATAAGCTGCTGGAAGTTACGCCACGCCATCCGGAAGTATTACGTCTGGCAGAACAGGCGTATATCCGCACAGGTGCATGGAGTTCGCTGCTGGATATTATCCCATCAATGGCGAAAGCCCATGTTGGTGATGAAGAACATCGTGCAATGCTGGAACAACAGGCATGGATTGGCCTGATGGATCAGGCGCGTGCCGATAACGGTAGCGAAGGTTTGCGTAACTGGTGGAAAAACCAAAGCCGGAAAACGCGTCATCAGGTAGCGTTGCAGGTGGCAATGGCGGAACATCTTATTGAATGTGACGATCATGATACTGCCCAGCAAATTATCATCGACGGCCTGAAACGCCAGTATGACGATCGTCTGCTGCTGCCGATTCCGCGTCTGAAAACCAATAACCCGGAACAGCTTGAAAAAGTGCTGCGCCAACAGATCAAAAACGTCGGCGATCGCCCGCTGTTGTGGAGCACACTGGGTCAGTCGCTGATGAAGCACGGCGAATGGCAGGAAGCATCGCTCGCCTTCCGTGCAGCACTGAAACAACGTCCGGACGCCTACGATTACGCATGGCTTGCCGACGCGCTGGACAGACTGCACAAGCCGGAAGAAGCCGCAGCGATGCGTCGCGACGGTTTGATGTTAACGTTGCAGAATAACCCGCCACAGTAGTTCCTTCTCACCCGGAGGAAAGCACCTCCGGGACCTTTCTGATGCATAAAAAAACGCCTGCTCTTATTACGGAGCAGGCGTTAAAACAGGTCTGTATGACAACAAGTGGGTGCTTCACTCAACGTTGTGTCCATGGTGTCTGATGAGGCATAAGCGACATCTGTCAGTGGACGATAAGCACCGTAAACGGCTCTGCGTCATTCCGGAGTTTATGAGGCACTAAGGCGAACATAAGAGATAGAATGAGCATCTACTCGTTTATTATGCCACAGAGAATCGGGAAATAACATCCCTTAACACTTGTTATGAGATAATTCTGTACCCCTCTTTGCTTCCTGAGTAATAACTTCCTGAGTGAATATTTACCCTGAGCTTGATTCTACACATACTCATTATGAATGATAAAATTCATTCAATTAATAACACATATATTAATTGCTGTTAAAACTAAAAACAGCATCAATAATCAACGCGATATAATAAACCTGCCTTACATATCAACTGCGCCAGAGGTAGGATTGAAAATGCTCTCCTGATTTTTAAATTCATTTTTGGGATAAATAAATAATTTATTTTTATCACTATTATTTATGCAATCATCCTGTCAGGGAGAGGGATCTCAATTATCAATGCTTAATTACGTCATCATTTTGATGACATGAAACCGGAGCATTTTGCATGGAATTTTCGTTTTCACCCAAACTTCTTGTTGTTGCTGTCGCCGCCGCTCTTCCTCTCATGGCCAGCGCAGCTGATACCCCGTCAACTGCCACCGCACGCAAAGGCTTTGCCGGATACGATCACCCAAACCAGTATCTGGTTAAACCGGCGACCACTATTGCCGACAACATGATGCCAGTAATGCAGCATCCGGCGCAGGATAAAGAAACCCAGCAGAAGCTGGCAGAACTTGAGAAAAAAACCGGTAAGAAGCCCAACGTAGTGATCTTTCTTCTGGATGACGTGGGCTGGATGGACGTCGGCTTTAACGGCGGCGGCGTGGCAGTGGGTAACCCTACACCAGATATCGACGCCGTTGCCAGCCAGGGGCTGATTTTAACTTCGGCGTATTCTCAACCAAGCTCTTCCCCAACCCGCGCCACCATTCTCACCGGACAATACTCCATCCACCACGGCATTCTGATGCCGCCAATGTACGGGCAACCGGGCGGGCTGCAAGGGTTAACCACGCTGCCGCAGTTGCTGCACGATCAGGGCTACGTCACTCAGGCCATCGGGAAATGGCATATGGGAGAAAACAAAGAGTCGCAGCCGCAGAACGTTGGCTTTGATGATTTCCGTGGCTTTAACTCGGTGTCTGATATGTACACCGAATGGCGCGACGTTCACGTAAACCCGGAAGTGGCCCTGAGTCCGGACCGTTCTGAATACATCAAGCAATTACCGTTCAGCAAAGATGACGTTCATGCAGTGCGCGGCGGCGAACAACAGGCCATTGCCGACATTACGCCGAAATATATGGAAGATCTGGATCAACGCTGGATGGACTATGGCGTTAAGTTCCTCGACAAGATGGCGAAGAGCGATAAGCCTTTCTTCCTCTATTACGGCACTCGCGGCTGTCACTTCGATAACTACCCGAACGCCAAATATGCGGGTAGCTCTCCGGCGCGCACCTCTTACGGCGACTGCATGGTGGAGATGAACGATGTGTTCGCTAATCTGTATAAAACACTGGAGAAAAACGGTCAGCTTGATAACACGCTGATCGTCTTTACCTCCGATAACGGACCGGAAGCCGAAGTACCGCCGCACGGACGCACACCGTTCCGTGGTGCGAAAGGTTCGACCTGGGAAGGCGGCGTTCGCGTACCGACTTTCGTTTACTGGAAAGGGATGATCCAACCGCGTAAATCTGACGGTATTGTCGATCTGGCAGATCTCTTCCCTACCGCGCTGGATCTGGCAGGGCATCCTGGAGCGAAAGTGGCGAATTTAGTGCCGAAAACCACCTTTATCGATGGTGTGGACCAGACATCCTTCTTCCTGGGAACAAATGGTCAGTCTAACCGTAAGGCCGAGCACTACTTCCTCAACGGTAAACTCGCTGCTGTGCGTATGGATGAGTTCAAGTATCACGTCCTGATTCAGCAACCTTACGCTTATACCCAGAGCGGATATCAGGGTGGATTCACCGGCACAGTAATGCAAACGGCGGGATCGTCGGTGTTTAACCTGTACACCGATCCGCAGGAAAGCGACTCTATCGGCGTGCGCCATATTCCGATGGGTGTACCGCTACAGACCGAAATGCACGCATATATGGAGATCCTGAAAAAATATCCACCACGCGCGCAGATTAAATCTGCTTAAGCCGGCGCTATCGCTACATCGGGCCACACTGACCTTGCCGGATGCGATGCTGACGCATCTTATCCGGCCTACAGAACGTTGCAATTTATTGAATTTGCAAGGATTGTAGGCCGGATAAGGCGTTCACGCCGCATCCGGCAATCAACCGCAGGCGGCCGCCGATTTCTACTTACTCACCACCAGCAAATGCGCATGCATAATGTCGCTGGCCGGGCGACCGTGCGCCAGCAAATCAGCCATTGCTTTAAGATATGGCGGTAGATGGCGGAAATAACGCTGATATCCGGCACACAAATAATTCAGCCCCGGTTTGCCGCTGGCATCGAGCATGAAGCGGTGTTTCGGGCAGCCTCCCCAACATGCTTTTAACACGTTACAACTGCGACACTGCGCCGGTAATTGCTTAAATTTATCTTCACCAAACACCTGCTGTTGCGGGGAATCGATCATTTCTGCAATTGTTTGCTGGTGCATATTCCCCAGCCGATATTGCGGATAAACATAGTGATCGCAGGCGTAAACGTCGCCGTTGTGCTCAACAATCACCGAGCGCCCACAGGTTGGCTGATGATGGCAAACCGCACCCGGCGCACCGACAAAATTGGCAAACGCCCATTCGATATTCATCACGAAAATCTTGCCGACGTCGCGTTTGATCCAGTGGTCGAATATCGCCACCAGAAACTCACCGAACTCCTCGGGGCGCACCGACCATTCCGTTAGCTCACCCTGAATATCACCAGGCGCATGTAACTTAAGTCCATCGCGGGCAGCTGTTTCATCAGCCAGGCGCTCGACCACCGGAATAAACTGGATGAATTCGACTCCCACATCGCACAAAAAATCATATACCTGCAACGGTTGCTGCGCGCTGGTGCGATTAACGCAGACCAGCACGTTATAGTCGACATGATGCTTTTGCAGCAGCTTCAAGGCACGCATCACCAGTTTATGCGTGGGTCTGCCGCCTTTGGTCACGCGATATTGATTGTGGATCTCAGCCGGACCATCCAGCGATAACCCAACAAGAAAATGATTTTCTGCCAGAAATGCACACCATTCATCATCGAGCAGCACGCCGTTAGTCTGGAAGCTGTTACTTATCTTCCTGCCAGCACCATATTTCGCCTGTAGCGCCACGGCACGGCGGTAAAAATCCAGCCCGAGTAACGTTGGTTCGCCGCCCTGCCAGGTAAAAGCCACTTCGTTTTGGGTTTCGCTGGCGGCGATATAGTGACGGACATACGCTTCCAGCGTGTCATCGTCCATATGCGTGACTGGCTTTTCGCGGTAAATGGATTGTTTTTCGAGATAAAAACAGTAGTCACAGTTCAGATTACAATCGGAACCACTCGGTTTCGCCATCACATGAAAAGCACGCGTTGGAATCTGTTGCAGCATGGTCGCTCCTTGCCTGAAGTCATCCTTCAATACGTTAAGGGCGAAATCATACCGTGGGGCAATGAGTTATTACGGGCGTTTATTGCGAAGGGAGAGTGACGAAATGCACAGAAAACAAAAAACCCCGCCGAAGCGGGGTTCAAAATTGGTCGGCGAGAGAGGA
>ERZ773131.2659-NODE-2659-length-11145-cov-2.515149_pt1 | contig 11145 bp, 8 predicted proteins | sample MGYA00511082_ERZ773131 | MGnify/ENA primary metagenome ERZ773131 (study PRJEB29015, sample SAMEA2737813) | human gut metagenome | biome: human gut; feature: human-associated habitat; material: faeces | place: China | collected 2012 ... | reverse complement strand
CCTGGTCGATCACGCTGGTCAGCGTCATCGTCACCTCGGACTGGATGCTCTCGCTGATGCGGTCACGTTCCATGTTCGCCGCCAGGATGCGCTGCTTGGCCTGCTCCGCGCGCAACGCCTCCTCGCGGGCTTGCAGCACCAGCGCGTTCGATCCGCTGGATCGGTCCCATCGTGCCATGGCCGTCGCGCTTATGCACAACGCCAGCGATATCACCATGAACATGATTGCCGATGCGAACGCGGCGGGCGTCGTCGCGAGGGAATATGCCGGGCGGGGATGAGTCAGCATGCTGAAGATGCTTCGATACCCGGTTTGAGCGGCGAAGATCTTGCAGCCGAACAGCACGGAATCCGATATTGCGGCGATCCCCGTCCATCGCCATGCCTTGTCACGGCCGTACAACACCGCGGAATACAGGGCCACAAGGGAAGCGAGGATATCGGCCAGGCTGACCGGCTCGAAGAACAGCAGCTGAAGCGCGGCGAGGATGGCCACCGCCAGCGCGCTGGATTCCGGGAACCTGCGGCGGAAGATCAACGGAATCAGGATGATGATCGTCAATGCGCGGTCGAAACGGTTGTCGAGCTGCAGTCCCTCGGCGTATATGACGGATGGATTGATGGAAAGTAGCATCCAGGCCACCAGTATGGTGAGCAGCAGGTCGGTTAGCAGATAATGCCGCTCGGTCCACTGCGACATGCGCTCGATCCAGTTGAGCCGCTGCTCCCCGGTAGCGGATGCCTGCTGGATCGGCTTCGAACGCAGGGCGGACAGAATCGTGCGCAGGCGTATGGTGATGGGCGCCGGCGGTGCTTGTGTCGGGACCGATGACATCTGCGACACCGGACGGGGCATCTTTGCGCCGGCCGGTTGCGTGACACCGGCCGGTTGGACGACACCGACTTGACTGGCGACGGCGGATTGCGGGGCGTTCGCGACATTACTGACGACCCCGGCATTCCCGGTATCCGTCGCCATTGAAACCGTTCCGGTCGTCGGGGCCGCCATCGGCATGATTGCCGCGCCCGAAGACACCGCAGCGGAAGACGCCGCGTTCGAGCTTTCGGACGCCGGCGCAGCATCCTCGGACTGCGTTGAGACAGTGCTGTACGGCACGAAGCCGGACACCACGAAGCCGCCGCCAAGCTGCGGGCCACTGGTCACGCTGCCGCCGATCGCGCCGATTCGCTCGCGCATGCCGATCAGTCCGTAACCGGGCTTGTGGCCGTCCAACGACGATGACGCGCCGCGGCCATTGTCGGCAACGGTGACGTGCAGTCCGTCAGCCCCCCAGATCTCGCTGATCTGCACGGTGACGTTCGGGCCGCCGTATTTGCGCACGTTCGTCAGCGCCTCCTGCACCATGCGGTACATTGCGGTGCTCGCCTGTGCGCCGAGCGCGGCGACCCGCGGCTGGCCGGACACGGTCTTGCGAATCGTGCACCCCATGCCGGCCGCCGCCCTCGCCTGGTCGATCAGCGCGTCCACATCCGCGTAATCGGCATGGTCCGACCCTCCGAACACGCCCAGCAGACGTTTCATGTCGTGCAGCGCGCGCTCCGATTCATGACGGATCGTCTCCATGGTCTGCCGGGCCAGCGCCGGATTGTTGGCGCCCGCGTACCGGCCCCCATCGGATTGGATGATGATGATCGACAGCGTGTGCGCCACCACGTCATGCATGTCACGCGCGATGCGGGCGCGTTCGGCGAGCGCCGCGATATGGCGTTCCTCATCCTCTTTTGCCTGCAAGGCGTCGTTGCGCTCATGCATCATGCTGACGGTGATGCGCCGGGCCCGCTGCCAGTACGCGACGATGATCGCCGCGAACAGATACACGGCGATGAAGATGAATATGGCCACTGAGCTTGTCGTTATGGTGGTGGCGCAATCACCGCTCAGACCATAGATGTATGTCCCCGAACATGTCTCCAGGGGGCTGAGTCCATCGAAGGGCACGCCCTGATTGAGGATGGGACCTGCATCGGCGGACCAGATGATGACGGGCGACGCCAAGGCCCCGATGGCGACGGCGAGTACGATGAACGCCTTCGAATTGCGCGGATCCGCATATACGATGGCCGAATACAGCATCCATGGCGCCATCAGGTCGGCATATACCATCGACGGCCCGAACGCCAGTTGGACGACCACCAGACCGGCGAACAGCAATGTAGCCATCTGCGGCTTCCACCGGCGCATCGCGACGGGAACCATCAGAACGAAGCTCCAGAAGGCCATTACCGTATGGTCGAAATAGGCGATGATGCCGGGATTGCTGTCATTGGTACCGGCCATGAGCGTGAAAAAGATGGAGATGATCACCGCATACAGGGCATCTGCGAGCAGCACATGCTTCCTGTTCCACGTGGTGATTCGTTCCATGATTCCCATACGGTTCAGCGTATCGCGTGCGGTGACCCGACCCACATCGGTCGGCCGGATGATTCATTGCGATGCGGCGTGTCGGGCGGGGTGCGTTTCGTTGGTGGGAATCCCCTCGGGTTTCCGCCGCCGGTCGGCTACAGTGGAACCGAGAATGGTACGGCATCGTGGGATGCCGGGGTGCATCAATGAAAGGGAATGTATGACGCTGCTTGCCGAATATTACGTGCCGGGGCTGCATATCGAGGATCGGTCGGCCAAGGTGCCGCTTGATTGGGCCGGCCATGAGCCGGGGCGCGGCTTTGACGGGGAATCGATCAGCCTGTTCTACCGCGTGGTGACCGCCCCCGAGCACGTGCATGACGATCTGCCTCTGCTGGTGTTCCTGCAGGGTGGTCCGGGAGGGGCCGGACCCAGGCTGCTGAACCCGTCGAGCGACGGATGGATTGCGGAGGCGGTCAAGCATTTCCGTGTGGTGCTGCCGGATCAGCGCGGCACGGGCCGCTCGTCGCGCGTCGACTCGCATGCCATGGCGAGGCTCGCCGCCGGGGGAGCGCGTGCGCAAGCGGATTACCTCAAGCGGTTCCTCGCGGATTCGATCGTGCGGGACTTCGAACATCTGCGCCGCACCGAGTTCGGCGGCTCTCCGTGGGTGACGCTTGGCCAGAGCTATGGCGGATTCCTGACGCTGACGTATCTTTCGCTGTTCCCGCAAGGAGTCATCGCCAGTTTCACCACGGGCGGCATTCCGCATGTTCCCGCCGATGCGACCGACGTGTACCGTCATACGTTCCCGCGCATGGCGGCAAAGACGAAGCAGTTCTACGAGCGTTACCCGATCGATATCGAACGTGCCGCGGCCGTCGCCGACATTCTGCAGTCGCGCAAGGTCGCATTGCCGAACGGCGATCCGCTCACGGTGGAACGTTTCCAATGCTTGGGATCCGATTTCGGCATGAAGCCAAGTTTCGAACGCGTGCATTGGATTCTTGACCAGGCATTCCTCGACGGCGACGGTTCGGCCTCGACCTCGGCGGAACTGTCTGACGAATTCCTGTCTTCCGTGATGGATGCGACCTCGGCTCGCCCGCTGTACTGGCCGTTGCAGGAGTTCATCTACGCCAACGGCGAGCTGGAAACGCCGATTTGCTGGGCCGCCCAGCGCGTGCGCGGCGAGCATCCGGAATTCGCGGGTGACATCCGTCCGCTTAATTTCACCGGCGAGGCCATGTTCCCGTGGATGTTCGAGCAGGAACGTGCGTTGCGTCCGTTCAAACCAGCCATGGACGTGCTTATGGAAGACACGCATTTCGGCACGATCTACGATGCCGACCAGTTGGCGCGCAATGAGGTTCCGCTGCAGGCTGCCGTCTATTTCGACGACATGTACGTAGATTCTGGATTGCAGCTCGACACGCTGTCCCGCGTCGGTCGTTCACATTATTGGACCACCAACGAATTCGAGCATGACGGCGTGCATGGTGCAACAGTGTTCAGGCACCTGTTCAATGAAGCATTGAACCGCGGAGATTTGGCGGAGTTGTTCTGACGATCGTTCAGCAACGACGAGCATCGATAGCAAAGGAAAGAAACATGGCCAATCCAACCATCGGATTCATCGGATACGGCAATATGGCACAGGCGATCGCCGAAGGCCTGGTCAATGCCGGCACGATCAACGGCAGCGACATTGTGGCTTGCGCGGCACACTATGACAAGCTGGAACGCAGCGCCGCCAAACTTGGTGCGAAAGCGGTGCATACCGCCGCACAAGTGGCCGAAACCGCCGACGTGGTCGTCATCGCCATCAAACCATATCAGATTGAAGCGGTGATCTCACCGATTGTTGACAAGCTGGCGCAGCCAAACACCATCGTCGTGTCCATTGCGGCAGGCTGGGATCTGAACAAATTCCGTGACCTGTTCGGAACGTCTTTCGAACAGGCGCACATTCAATGCACCATTCCGAACACGCCGATGGCTGTCGGCAAAGGCGTGCTGGTCACGGAAGTCGACAACACGCTCACGCAGGAACAGACGGAAACCTTCGAAAACCTGTTTTCGTCAATCAGCCTGATCGAACGCGTGGACACCGCACACATGGGCATCGCCATGTGTATTGCCGGCTGTGCTCCGGCCTTCACCGACATGTACATCGAAGCGTTGGGCGATGCCGGTGTGAAATATGGTTTGCAGCGTGCCACCGCGTATCGTCTGGCCGCCAAAATGGTGGAAGGCGTGGGTGCGCTCTATTTGGCCGACGAAATGCATCCGGGTGCCATGAAAGACGCTGTCTGCTCTCCAGGAGGCACCACCATCAAGGGCGTCGCATCGTTGGAGGAAAGCGCGTTCCGCGGTGCGGTCATCAAAGCGGTCGACGCCATCGAAGCCTAATACTAAGCTAAGGAACCATGTCTCTTACTATCGGAATCGTCGGACTGCCGAACGTCGGCAAGTCCACCATGTTCAACGCATTGACCCGTAACAACGTGCTGGCGGAAAACTATCCGTTCGCCACCATCGAGCCGAACACCGGCATCGTGCCGCTGCCGGACAACCGTCTGCCGGTGCTCGCCAAGCTCGTGCACACCGAGAAGATCGTGCCGGCAACCGTCACCTTCGTCGACATCGCAGGCATCGTCAAGGGCGCCTCCGAAGGCGAAGGCCTGGGCAACAAGTTCCTCGCCAACATTCGCGAGGCCGACGCGATCTGCGAGGTCGTACGCGCCTTCGAAGACGACGACATCGTCCACGTCAACGGCAAGGTCGACCCGGCCGACGACATCGACACCATCAACACCGAGCTGATCCTCGCCGACCTGCAGACCATCGAGAACGCGCTGCCGAAGCTGGAGAAGGACCTGCGCGGCAAGAAGATCGAGCAGGCGTACATGGACGCGGTCAGGAAGGCCAAGGAGATCCTTGAAGCCGGCGAGACCATCGACCATGCCGCCGCCGCAGGCAAGATCAACAAGGACGACATCTACGACCTGCACCTGATGACCGCCAAGCCGTTCATTTACGTGTTCAACGTGGACGATTCCGAACTGCAGAACCAGGATCTCAAGACCAAGCTCGCCGCCTCCGTGGCTCCGGCTCCGGCCATTTTCCTCAACGCGCAGTTCGAAGCCGACCTGACCGAACTCGATGAGGCGGACGCCCGTGAAATGCTTGCGGACGCCGGCCTTGAGGAATCCGGCCTCGACCAGCTGGCACGCGTCGGCTACGACACGCTCGGCCTGTCCACCTTCCTCACCGCAGGCGAGAAGGAAGTGCGCGCATGGCAGATCCACAAGGGCTACACCGCCCCGCAGGCCGCCGGCGTGATCCACACCGACTTCGAAAAGGGCTTCATCAAGGCCGATATCGTCTCCTATGACGATTTCGTTGCCGCCGAAGGCTCCATGACGAAGATCAAGGAGGAAGGCAAGCTCCGCCAGGAAGGCCGCGATTACGTCATGCAGGACGGCGACATCGTCGAGTTCAAGTTCAATGTAAGCAAGTAGGGGGTTGCACCCCTGCGAAACGGCGGAATCCCAACGTTTCCGGTCTCCGGACACGTGCGGATTCCGCCGTTTTTCGATTACTGGGGAATGGCCGTTTTTGCCACGTATCTGGCCGTTTGTGACCCGGATAGAGTGCCAATAGAGTGCCCTTGGGAGGGCGCTTGCGGCAGATGTCCGAAGGCGCTCCCGACAGGGAGGAACATCATGGCGGCCAATGGCAGACGACGTACGAAGGGATCTGGCAGCATCGTCCATCGCGCGGACGGGACGTGGGAGTTCCGCCGCGTGATGGACGTCTCGCTCGACGTTTCACGCAGCGGATAAACCTTGACCATCCATCCGGCCGCGATGTTTAATGACAACTCAACTATCCGGAATTTCCGGATAGTTGAGTTATGCGGGATCGCCCTCGTGGGCGGTTTCTGTTTCTTCTTGTTGGGTTTTGCCGCCATGCTCTCCGGCGTCCTCGCCCATTCCGGCCTCAAGGATGCCCTTCAACGATTCCGATGCCCGTATTTTCAGTGGGCGCTTCCCGGACTGGATGGCGAGGCCCGCGTCCATGAGCTCTCCCACGTACTTTCTCGCGCTTTGCTTGGATAGTCTGATATGGTATGCGGCATCGTTCAGCGTCATGGACTTGGTCGAGTCGAACATCTCCTCCTGGATCACGCCATATAGTATCGAGACCGCCTTCGCGGACAGACCGTGCTTCCGTTCGAGCTGGTCGCAGACCGCCCGGCCCTTGTCGAGCTGGTCGACCCTAACTTCGAGTTCGTCGATCAGCTCGTCCTGGGCCTTCCGGATGAATCCGAGGATGGTGTTCACGAAGAGCGTGAGTTCGCCACAGTTCAGCTTGTCCTCCGCCTCCATGAATGCCTTGTAGTAGGCGTTCTTGTTCTCCGCGATGGTGCGGGACAACGACAGCACGGTGGGCATGGTTAGGTCGTGGTTCAGGTACAGGGCCAGGAGATACCGGCCGGTTCTGCCGTTGCCGTCGTAGAACGGGTGGACGTATTCGAACAGGAAGTGCGACATGATGGCCGACTGCAGCCGGGGAATCTCGTCGGAGGTCGCGAGATGGATCATGTCGGTGAGGAGAGCGCCGATGTTGCCTTCGCCTTTGACTCCGTTGTGGATCGCGAGGCCGTGCGGGCCTTGTATTTCCACGTCGCCTTTCCGGAACAGTTCGCCGTCCGGCTTGTCGCTCTCGTTGATTTCGTCGAGCACGACCTTGTCGTAGATGTCGCGGATGTCGGCGATTCCCGCCGGCAGTGCGGAGTCCTTGTCGGTGAGGTTCAGGTACAGCTTGGCGAATTCGCTGAACCGAGCCTTGGGGTCGTCGCCGTCCTTCCTCGCCTTGTCGGCCGCTTCCACGGCTTCCTGGGTTTCCTTGCGGGTGCTGCGTACGCCTTCCATCTCGTTGGTGGCGAACAATTCCTCGCTGATGGAGTGCCGTATGTAGTCCCGGCGCATGACGCCAGGGATTTGGTTCCAGAGCCGGGATACCCGCCGTTCCGCGAGAAGTATCTTTTCCGTGAGCATGGATGTCTCGCGTGGTGTGGCGGCGAACAGTTCGCCCAGAGGGGTGACGACCCCGGTCCTGAATGTGGAGCCCGCCTCGAGCCGTTGCCGGGCAAGCTTCGCATGGTTGTTGAAGGCGTCATTGGATCTGTCGGTATGGAACGACCGCGCCAAACTCCTATATTTCATACCCGTTGTTCCGCCTCTCTTTCCGGATTAGGCTCTTAGTTGTAGAAACTATAAGATAAGACGAGAAATAGGTCAAATAAAAGTAGCCGATTGTATAATTAATATCAATTTAATCGCGATTAGACATGAAGGACGAAGCCCCGCACGGCACCACGTCCGGCTTCACGCCGGATCGTCTTCATCGCCATCGTACTTATGCTCATCCTCATGCGCCGCGAAGTCGAGATCACCGCGCCTGCAGAAACTCAGACAAACGCACCGGAGCCTTAAGGCCATTGCGAATGTCTCGGATGCGTCCGTATGTGATCGTCCCATCGCAGAGACGGTCGATTTCTCTGTTTCCGTATCCGCTGCGTCGGATTAGGGCATCGATGACCTTTACGGAGGCGTAGTCGCAAGCTTGTCGTGTGACTTTTGAAAGAACGGGGCTCTGTTCCGTCATTCTTGGCGATTGGCTCTGACGGCTTTGTGACACATCCAGGCGTGTCTCGGCAGGAGAGTCGTTGTGCTGCGTTTCCGTCCGTCCCGCCTCGCCGTGTCTCACTTTGCTCCGTCAACGTCTCGGTGCCACGTCACCATTGCGGTATGAACGATTCCTCGAGCACGATTGCGGATGTGACCTCGGTCGCCGCGGTTTCGACAGCATCGTCATCGACAACAGCGACCCCGCGTCGCCCCGCAGTGCGTCTGCGCACCCCGCGGCGCGACGATTATCCTGCGCTGATCGAGATTCTGCGGCGTACATGGTACGGCGAATGGTCAGGCGGCCAAAAAGCGGACGGCGATTGTTCCCGTCGGCTGGCGGAGGCGGACTTCCATTCATGTCTGGCGCGCTCTTCCGAGGCGACCGTCGCGGTGCTGCACGGCCGGCCGGTGGGCGTGATATTGGCGCGGGTCGACATCAAAGTTCCGAAACGATTGTGCCTCCTGCCGAACCGGCACCATCGTCATATCATCAGGACATTGTTCCCGTTGCTGTTTTCGACCGCAGGCCGCTCCGGCATTGCTGAAATGCTGCGTATCAACCGTGTCGACAGACGGCTGATACGAGGGGCAAAGAACCGATACGACGCCGAGGTGACGCTCTTCCTGGTTGACGAGCGAATCCGTGGCGGGGGAGTGGGCGGCTTCCTGTTCGATGATCTGCTGGAACGGTTCCGCCGCGTTGGCGTCCGGCGGTACTATCTGTTTACCGACACCGGCTGCAATGTCGGTTTTTATACGTGTCGCGGCCTGACGCACAGGCGCGAGGAGAAGGTCGAATGGGATGACGGCGGCTCGACCGTTTTTTATCTTGAGGAAGGAACGGTATAGGCAGGCCGCCGTATGAGGCCTGCGAGCCGGACGCTCACAGGCTGACGATGTCCGCGCCGAACGGCCAGAGCGCCAGTTTCGCCATCTTGAACGACTGGATGCCGAACGGGATGCCGATGATCGTGATGCAGTTCAGCAGGCCGGCGCCCACGTAACTGAGCGCCATCCAAAAGCCGACGAGCACGACCCAGATGATGTTGGCCAGCGTCGAGCCGACACCGCCGCCGTAGCGGACGGTTTTGCCGAACGGCGTCAGAGTGAGCCCCGCCATCTTGAATGCCTGGAGGCCCAGCGGAATGCCGATGATCGTCACGCACAGCACGAGCCCGATCAGCGCCCAGCCGATGGCGATGATCAGACCGCCTAGGATAATCCACAGAATATTGCTGATAACTCTCATTCTTCCTGTCCTCGATTGTCTCCGATTGTTGTCGTGCGGTGCGCGGATGACGTGACTGGTGAATGATCTGCCGCGCATCGTCGCACTGGTTTCATTGTGGCATATTGTCAACAGGATGGCTCGCTGACGAGTGCCTGTATGACCGGTTCTTCACACAAGACGTAGCCGTCGGTATGTCGGAAATACTGCTCGGCCGATTCCGCCGGTCGGAGTGAGTTCAATCACATTACGCTGATAAAAGACCGAAAACCCTTGTGCATGGGGCGCATCACCGATAGTGTCGCGTGATATGGGAACCCAGACTACGAATACAGCGTCACAATCCACGACCAATGCGCAGGGGAACGGTAGCCTTCCGCTGCCTCAGTCAGATCGTGATGTGGAGCATCTGCAGGGACACTGGCTGCTCGCCCGCATCGGTAAGCGCGTTCTGCGCCCTGGCGGCAAGAAGCTGACCGGGCGCATGCTGGCGAAAACCGAGTTGGAAGGCAAGGACGTCGTCGAATTCGCGCCCGGCCTTGGCCGTACCACGCAGCTCATTCTTGAGCGCAAGCCGAAAAGCTATCGCGGCGTCGACCGCGACCCGCAGGTGGTGGACATCATCACCAAGCTGACGGCCGAGAATGCACCGTCCATTCCGACGAGCTGCGCTCTGCACGACGCAGCGGACACGGGGTTGGAATCCGAAAGCGCCGACGCCGTGATCGGTGAGGCGATGCTCACCATGCAGACTGAGCGCGGCAAGCGGGCCATCATCGCAGAAGCCTACCGTCTGCTGCGCGCTGGCGGCACCTATTCGATTCACGAGCTTGGGCTGCAGCCAGACGATCTGCCTGAGCCGGTCAAGGACGAGGTACGCAAGGCACTCGCCCGCAGCATCAAGGTCAACGCCCGTCCTCTCACCGAGAAAGAGTGGCGCGAGCTGCTGGAATCCGAGGGCTTTGAAGTGCTGTGGAGCGGCAAGGAGCCGATGGCGCTGCTGGATATGCGCCGCAATCTCGCCGATGAGGGGCTTGGCGGCGTGCTGCGCATCCTGCGTAATATGTTGGGAAACAAGGACATCCGCGCCCGCGTGATGAACATGAAATCCACGTTCCACAAGTACAGCAAGGAGCTCAACGGCATTGCGTTCGTGGTGCGCAAGCCCGCGAAGTGACGATGCGCCGGCCGACAGCCGGGCGGATGATTCCGCCTGCGGTCGTGCTGGCAGATAATGATGGTGGATGGTGTCGGAAGATCAGCCGCGGTTCGATGCCCGGTACGGCGTCCGACATTGATATGCACTGATATACGTGGATGCGCGTCCGCGCAGCAATATGCGGCACGAACGCGCAACAAAAAGATACGGCAACGTAACGAAGGAGAACATCATGGCAGATGAGAACGAACAGCAGTCCGCATGTGAGGCGGGACGTGACGAGCAGCACTGCAAGTGCCGTCAGCGCAGGGCCGCGGCCGAGGCAGCCGCAGCGAACGCTTCGGCCGCTCAGCAGCCGGCCGCCCACCATTGCACGTGCAAGCACGACGGCGCCGCGGAAGCCGGCGAAGGCGAAGCGCACCATTGCACGTGCAAGCACGGTGATGCCGAGGAAGCCGGTGATGAGCAGCCCAAGCACTGCGCGTGCAAGCACGATGCCGAAGGCCACGCCATTTCCACGGAACCGCACCTGGGCTATGTGGCCGATCTTGCATCGCTGATCGAGATCCAGCAGGAATCCACCGTCTCGCGCGTGGTGATGCGTGAGGACGGCCTGCGTGTCGTGCTGTTCGGTTTCGACAAGGATCAGGCGCTGAGCGAGCATACGGCCGCCATGCCGGTGACCATTCAG
>ERZ773131.2652-NODE-2652-length-11173-cov-3.639773_pt1 | contig 11173 bp, 9 predicted proteins | sample MGYA00511082_ERZ773131 | MGnify/ENA primary metagenome ERZ773131 (study PRJEB29015, sample SAMEA2737813) | human gut metagenome | biome: human gut; feature: human-associated habitat; material: faeces | place: China | collected 2012 ... | reverse complement strand
AGAGAAAACTGGCCGATTTTCTCTGCACTGGAGGGATAATACAAGGTCGGATAAGGCGCTCGCGCCGCATCCGACAAATGTGTTCAGCGATAGATTAGCTGGCCTGCTTTTTCATCATACTGAGAATAAATAACAGTGCCGCACATAGCACCACCGACGGACCAGCCGGCGTATCGTAAAATGCGGAAAAGGTTAAACCGCCAGTCACTGCCACCATCCCCACCAAAACAGCGACACCAGCCATCTGTTCCGGCGTACGGGCAAAGCGACGCGCAGTAGCTGCAGGAATAATCAGCAACGAAGTAATAATCAACGCACCGACAAATTTCATCGCTACACCAATCGTCAATGCCGTCACCAGCATCAACAACAATTTCACGCGCTGTAATTTCACACCATCAACAAACGCCAGATCCGGGCTAATCGTCATCGACAGCAAATTGCGCCATTGCCAGAACAAAATAGCCACCACGATGACCACGCCAATGGCGATGGAGATGAGATCTTCCGGCGTCACTGCCAGCAAATCACCGAACAAGTAAGCCATCAAATCAACACGAATATTAGACATCAGACTAACGACCACCAGGCCCAGCGACAGGGCGCTGTGCGCCATAATGCCGAGCAGGGTATCAATGGCCAGGTGAGGGCGTTTTTCCAGCCAGACCAGACCGGCGGCCAGCAGCAGCGTGACGACAATCACCGCATAAAAAGGGTTCACGTCCAGCAACAAACCAAACGCGACGCCAAGTAATGAGGCATGAGCCAGCGTATCACCGAAATAAGACATACGACGCCAGACTACAAACGAACCCAGCGGACCCGCGGCACAGGCGAGCATGATCCCGGCTAACCAACCGGGAAATAATAATTCAATCATGAGCGATCATTTCCCCGACGCAAAACAATTCGTCCCTGTAAATCGTGACGATGGTTATGATGATGGCGATAGATACCCAGTTGTTCAGCACCATGAGGACCAAACATTGAAATAAACTCCGGATGCAGGGAAACAACTTCCGGTGTGCCGGAACAACAAATGTGGTGATTCAGGCACAGCACTTCATCGGTTTTTGCCATCACCAGATGCAGATCGTGAGAAACCATTAAAACGCCACAATCCAGTTCACGACGCAGTTGGTCAATAAGGTCATATAACGCCACCTGGCCATTTACATCCACGCCTTGAGTGGGTTCATCCAGCACTAATAATTGCGGGCGATTTAACAATGCTCGCGCTAACAGTACACGCTGCGTTTCGCCACCAGAGAGCTTTTGCATCGGTGCGTTAATCAGGTGCCCGGCATGGACACGTTTCAGTGCAGGCAAAATATCTTCTTTATGTGTACCAGGGCGTAAGCGTAAAAAACGGTTTACGGTCAGTGGCAACGTGGTGTCGAGATACAGCTTCTGCGGTACATAGCCGATGCGCAGTTTTCCGTTGCGCTTGATAACCCCTTCATCGGGTGTTACCAGCCCGAGCACTACCCGTACCAGTGTCGACTTACCTGCGCCATTTGGCCCAAGTAAAGTCAAAATTTTTCCAGGTTTAAGTTCCAGCGACACATCAGAGAGGACGCGGCGTTGGCCAAAAGAAACCGAGACATTTTCCAGGGAAACCAGACTTGTCATGTTAATTTTAGTCTTGCAGTAGTCATGAAATGTTATAATATCACACTTCTCATATTCATTACGATGATTGGTCGCATTATGTTACATAAAAAAACGCTTCTTTTCGCAGCATTATCCGCCGCTCTCTGGGGAGGTGCAACACAGGCCGCAGATGCCGCCGTTGTCGCTTCGCTTAAACCCGTTGGGTTCATCGCTTCTGCCATTGCTGATGGGGTAACAGAAACAGAGGTTTTACTTCCTGACGGCGCTTCAGAACATGATTATTCACTGCGCCCATCGGATGTAAAACGCTTACAGAACGCGGACTTAGTCGTTTGGGTTGGCCCGGAGATGGAAGCGTTTATGCAAAAACCGGTAAGCAAATTACCAGGAGCGAAGCAGGTAACGATTGCGCAGCTTGAAGATGTGAAACCGCTACTGATGAAAAGTATTCACGGCGATGATGATGATCACGCGGAAAAAAGTGACGAAGATCACCATCACGGCGATTTCAACATGCATCTTTGGCTTTCCCCAGAGATAGCGCGGGCTACAGCGGTTGCAATCCATGGAAAATTAGTGGAACTTATGCCGCAAAGTCGAGCCAAACTTGACGCCAACCTGAAGGATTTTGAGGCACAATTAGCCTCAACCGAAACGCAGGTTGGTAACGAGCTCGCGCCGCTCAAGGGGAAAGGTTATTTCGTTTTTCACGATGCTTACGGCTATTTCGAAAAACAGTTTGGACTGACACCGCTTGGTCATTTTACCGTTAACCCTGAGATTCAACCTGGCGCGCAGCGTTTACATGAAATAAGAACACAGTTGGTTGAGCAAAAAGCAACCTGCGTTTTTGCTGAGCCACAGTTCAGGCCAGCGGTCGTTGAGAGCGTCGCACGAGGGACATCCGTTCGTATGGGAACGTTGGATCCCCTGGGGACGAATATCAAACTGGGTAAAACAAGCTATTCAGAATTCCTGAGTCAATTAGCCAACCAGTATGCGAGCTGCCTGAAAGGAGATTAATGAGGAAGTGATTACGTGCAACAGATAGCCCGCTCTGTCGCCCTGGCGTTTAATAATTTACCGCGACCACACCGCGTTATGTTGGGGTCGCTCACCGTTCTTACTCTGGCCGTCGCTGTCTGGCGGCCTTATGTTTATCACCGTGATGCCACGCCAATTGTCAAAACCATTGAGCTGGAACAGAACGAAATTCGTTCGCTCTTACCTGAAGCCAGTGAGCCGATTGATCAAGCTGCACAAGAAGATGAAGCCATTCCCCAGGACGAACTGGATGACAAAATCGCCGGTGAAGCGGGCGTGCATGAATATGTTGTTTCCACTGGCGATACGCTAAGCAGCATTCTCAATCAGTATGGTATTGATATGGGTGATATCACCCAACTGGCTGCGGCCGACAAAGAATTGCGTAACCTGAAAATCGGTCAACAACTCTCCTGGACATTAACCGCGGACGGCGAACTGCAGCGCCTCACCTGGGAAGTGTCTCGTCGTGAAACCCGAACCTATGACCGTACTGCCGCTAACGGTTTTAAAATGACCAGCGAAATGCAGCAAGGAGAGTGGGTTAACAATCTGCTGAAAGGTACCGTCGGGGGAAGCTTTGTTGCCAGCGCCAGAAACGCCGGTTTAACCAGCGCCGAAGTGAGCGCAGTGATTAAAGCCATGCAGTGGCAAATGGATTTCCGCAAACTGAAAAAAGGCGATGAATTTGCGGTGTTAATGTCTCGAGAAATGCTTGATGGTAAACGTGAGCAAAGCCAGCTGCTGGGCGTACGTTTGCGTTCAGAAGGTAAAGATTATTACGCTATCCGCGCTGAAGATGGCAAATTCTACGATCGTAACGGTACTGGTCTGGCGAAAGGATTCTTGCGATTCCCGACGGCGAAACAGTTCCGTATCTCGTCTAACTTTAACCCGCGTCGTACTAATCCGGTGACCGGTCGCGTTGCACCACACAGAGGTGTTGATTTCGCCATGCCGCAGGGTACGCCAGTGCTTTCAGTGGGTGACGGTGAAGTGGTGGTTGCCAAACGCAGTGGCGCAGCAGGTTATTATGTGGCTATTCGTCATGGTCGCAGCTACACCACGCGTTATATGCACTTGCGCAAGATTCTGGTGAAACCGGGACAGAAGGTGAAACGTGGCGACCGTATCGCGCTTTCCGGTAATACCGGACGTTCAACCGGGCCGCATCTGCACTATGAAGTATGGATAAACCAGCAGGCCGTAAACCCGCTGACGGCAAAACTGCCGCGTACCGAAGGGCTGACCGGCTCCGATCGTCGCGAATTCCTGGCGCAGGCCAAAGAGATTGTGCCGCAGCTACGGTTTGATTAATTAACATCCATTCGCAGCCGGTACGCAGTCAGTACCGGCTTTTTTTATTTGGTGCGGGGCAAGTTGCGCCGCTACACTATCACCAGATTGATTTTTGCCTTATCCGAAACTGGAAAAGCATGGAAACGAAAAAAAATAATAGCGAATACATTCCTGAGTTTGATAAATCCTTTCGCCACCCGCGCTACTGGGGAGCATGGCTGGGCGTAGCAGCGATGGCGGGTATCGCTTTAACGCCGCCAAAGTTCCGTGATCCCATTCTGGCACGGCTGGGACGTTTTGCCGGACGACTGGGAAAAAGCTCACGCCGTCGTGCGTTAATCAATCTGTCGCTCTGCTTTCCAGAACGTAGTGAAGCTGAACGCGAAGCGATTGTTGATGAGATGTTTGCCACCGCGCCGCAAGCGATGGCAATGATGGCTGAGTTGGCAATACGCGGGCCGGAGAAAATTCAGCCGCGCGTTGACTGGCAAGGGCTGGAGATCATCGAAGAGATGCGGCGTAATAACGAGAAAGTTATCTTTCTGGTGCCGCACGGTTGGGCCGTCGATATTCCTGCCATGCTGATGGCCTCGCAAGGGCAGAAAATGGCAGCGATGTTCCATAATCAGGGCAACCCGGTTTTTGATTATGTCTGGAACACGGTGCGTCGTCGCTTTGGCGGTCGTCTGCATGCGAGAAATGACGGTATTAAACCATTCATCCAGTCGGTACGTCAGGGGTACTGGGGATATTATTTACCCGATCAGGATCATGGCCCAGAGCACAGCGAATTTGTGGATTTCTTTGCCACCTATAAAGCGACGTTGCCCGCGATTGGTCGTTTGATGAAAGTGTGCCGTGCGCGCGTTGTACCGCTGTTTCCGATTTATGATGGCAAGACGCATCGTCTGACGATTCAGGTGCGCCCACCGATGGATGATCTGTTAGAGGCGGATGATCATACGATTGCGCGGCGGATGAATGAAGAAGTCGAGATTTTTGTTGGTCCGCGACCAGAACAATACACCTGGATACTAAAATTGCTGAAAACTCGCAAACCGGGCGAAATCCAGCCGTATAAGCGCAAAGATCTTTATCCCATCAAATAAAAAAGCCTCTCGCGAGGAGAGGCCTTCGCCTGATGATAAGTTCAAGTTTGCTTCAGAATATTCGAAATCTGTTGAACTATCATTGAACTGTAGGCCGGATGTGGCGTTTTCGCCGCATCCGGCAACGTACTTACTCTACCGTTAAAATACGCGTGGTATTAGTAGAACCCACGGTACTCATCACGTCGCCCTGGGTGACAATCACCAGGTCACCAGACATCAAGTAACCTTTATCGCGCAGCAGATTAACCGCTTCGCTGGCAGCTGCTACGCCGTCATTAGCGCTATCAAAGTGCACCGGCGTAACGCCACGATAGAGAGCAGTCAGGTTCAGCGTACGTTCATGGCGCGACATGGCGAAAATTGGCAGACCAGAGCTGATACGGGAGGTCATCAGCGCGGTACGACCCGATTCGGTCATGGTGATGATCGCCGTAACGCCTTTCAGGTGGTTAGCTGCGTACATTGCTGACATGGCAATAGCTTCTTCCACATTGTCGAACTGAACGTCCAGACGGTGTTTAGAAACGTTGATGCTCGGGATTTTTTCCGCACCCAGGCAAACGCGCGCCATGGCTGCAACGGTTTCTGACGGATACTGCCCAGCGGCAGTTTCTGCAGACAGCATCACAGCGTCAGTACCATCCAGAACGGCGTTTGCTACGTCCATGACTTCTGCACGCGTCGGCATCGGGTTAGTAATCATTGACTCCATCATCTGGGTCGCCGTGATTACCGCTCGGTTTAGCTGACGCGCACGACGGATCAACGCTTTCTGAATGCCGACCAGTTCCGGGTCGCCAATTTCCACACCGAGGTCGCCACGTGCAACCATTACCACGTCAGAGGCGAGGATGATGTCATCCATTGCATCCTGGCTGCAAACGGCTTCCGCACGTTCAACCTTGGCAACAATTTTCGCATCACATCCTGCATCGCGTGCCAGGCGACGGGCATAGTTCAGATCTTCGCCACAGCGTGGGAAGGAGACAGCCAGGTAATCTACGCCAATCAACGCCGCAGTCTTAATGTCTGCTTTGTCTTTTTCGGTCAGCGCTTCAGCCGACAAACCGCCGCCAAGTTTGTTGATACCTTTATTGTTGGAGAGGGGACCACCGACGGTGACTTCGGTGAACACTTTCATGCCCTGAACTTCCAGTACTTTTAACTGGACGCGACCATCGTCCAGCAGCAGGATGTCACCAGGCACGACGTCAGCAGGCAGGCCTTTGTAGTCGATACCGACTTTTTCTTTGTCGCCTTCACCTTTACCCAGGTTGGCGTCGAGCAGGAATTTATCCCCAATATTGAGGAAAACTTTGCCTTCTTTAAAGGTGGATACACGGATTTTGGGCCCCTGGAGGTCACCCAGAATAGCCACATGACGCCCCAGTTTTGCGGCAATCTCACGAACTTTATCCGCGCGCATTTTGTGATCTTCAGGCGAGCCGTGAGAAAAGTTCATACGTACAACGTTGGCACCCGCCGCGATAACTTTTTCAAGATTATTATCGCGATCTGTTGCTGGGCCTAACGTGGTAACGATTTTTGTTCTGCGAAGCCTTCTGGACATGTAATACTCCGTTGACTGAAACAACCAGGTGTTGCTTGAACATGAAATCCGAATGAAATAACGCCGCGATGGCGATAAATTAATCGCATTCGGATGTCGTATAAGATTAGGACAGTGACAGTCGTTTTTAGCGATCGTCACTTAAATTAAGTAACTGCTTATCAAAACGCGATTCCTTCAGCGCTTCCTTGACCCGCTTCAAGTTATCTCTGAATTTTGCACCGCGTCGCAAAGTAAATCCTGTCGCCAGCACATCTATCACGGTCAGCTGTGCAAGTCGAGAAACCATGGGCATATAAATGTCAGTATCTTCCGGTACGTCGAGGGTAATTGCCAGCGTTGCTTCCCGGGCGAGCGGGGTACCCGCAGAGGTGAGGGCAATCACCATTGCGTCGTTTTCGCGAGCCAGCTGCGCCAGCTCGACCAGATTTTTTGTTCTTCCAGTGTGAGAAATCAGCACCACCACGTCTCCGTCGCTACAATTCATACAACTCATGCGTTGCAGCACAATATCATCGGAGTACACCACCGGAACATTAAAACGAAAGAACTTATTCATCGCATCGTGGGCAACGGCGGCTGAAGAGCCTAATCCGAAAAAGGCGATTTTTTTTGCCTGAGTGAGCAAGTCGACGGCGCGGTTGATGGCAGATTTATCCAGTGAATGACGGACATGATCGAGCGTTGCCATTGCAGACTCAAATATTTTCCCTGTGTATGATTCAACGCTGTCATCTTCATTGACGTTGCGATTAACATAGGGAGTGCCATTCGCCAGACTCTGTGCCAGATGAAGTTTAAAATCAGGAAAACCGCGCGTGTCCATGCTGCGACAGAAACGATTCACCGTCGGTTCGCTAACATTGGCTTCCAGTGCCATAGCAGCAATACTCGAATGGATCGCGTTATCGGGCGAAGCCAGAATGACCTCGGCAACTTTGCGCTCTGATTTGCTCAAATGTTCCAGCTGAGACTGGATTTTTTCCAGCATATTCATGATGTAAAGAGACTCACGGGTAATGACGATTTCCGCACTGAAAGAAATCGAAATGCAGTTTTGTCAGATATTACGCCTGTGTGCCGTGTTAATGACAAAAGCAGATAAAAAAGTTGTTATTTTTTTTCATAACATGATCAGTGTCAGATTTTTACCGAATGGAAAACGATGATTTTTTTATCAGTTTTGCCGCACTTTGCGCGCTTTTCCCGTAATCGCACGGGTGGATAAGCGTTTACAGTTTTCGCAAGCTCGTAAAAGCAGTACAGTGCACCGTAAGAAAATTACAAGTATACCCTGGCTTAAGTACCGGGTTAGTTAACTTAAGGAGAATGACATGGCGGTAACGCAAACAGCCCAGGCCTGTGACCTGGTCATTTTCGGCGCGAAAGGCGACCTTGCGCGTCGTAAATTGCTGCCTTCCCTGTATCAACTGGAAAAAGCCGGTCAGCTCAACCCGGACACCCGGATTATCGGCGTAGGGCGTGCTGACTGGGATAAAGCGGCGTATACCAAAGTTGTCCGCGAGGCGCTCGAAACTTTCATGAAAGAAACCATTGATGAAGGTTTATGGGACACCCTGAGTGCACGTCTGGATTTTTGTAATCTCGATGTCAATGACACTGCTGCATTCAACCGTCTCGGCGCGATGCTGGATCAAAAAAATCGTATCACCATTAACTACTTTGCCATGCCGCCCAGCACTTTTGGCGCAATTTGCAAAGGGCTTGGCGAGGCAAAACTGAATGCTAAACCGGCACGCGTAGTCATGGAGAAACCGCTGGGGACGTCGCTGGCGACCTCGCAGGAAATCAATGATCAGGTTGGCGAATACTTCGAGGAGTGCCAGGTTTACCGTATCGACCACTATCTTGGTAAAGAAACGGTGCTGAACCTGTTGGCGCTGCGTTTTGCTAACTCCCTGTTTGTGAATAACTGGGACAATCGCACCATTGATCATGTTGAGATTACCGTGGCAGAAGAAGTGGGGATCGAAGGGCGCTGGGGCTATTTTGATAAAGCCGGTCAGATGCGCGATATGATCCAAAACCACCTGCTGCAAATTCTCTGCATGATTGCGATGTCTCCGCCATCTGACCTGAGCGCAGACAGCATCCGCGATGAAAAAGTGAAAGTACTGAAGTCCCTGCGCCGCATCGACCGCTCCAACGTACGCGAAAAAACCGTACGTGGGCAATATACTGCGGGCTTCGCCCAGGGCAAAAAAGTGCCGGGATATCTGGAAGAAGAGGGCGCGAACAAGAGCAGCAATACAGAAACCTTCGTGGCGATCCGCGTCGACATTGATAACTGGCGCTGGGCCGGTGTGCCATTCTACCTGCGTACTGGTAAACGTCTGCCGACCAAATGTTCTGAAGTCGTGGTCTATTTCAAAACACCTGAACTGAATCTGTTTAAAGAGTCGTGGCAGGATCTGCCGCAGAATAAACTGACTATCCGTCTGCAACCTGATGAAGGCGTGGATATCCAGGTACTGAATAAAGTTCCTGGCCTTGACCACAAACATAACCTGCAAATCACCAAGCTGGATCTGAGCTATTCAGAAACCTTTAATCAGACGCATCTGGCGGATGCCTATGAACGTCTGCTGCTGGAAACCATGCGTGGTATTCAGGCACTGTTTGTACGTCGTGATGAAGTGGAAGAAGCCTGGAAATGGGTAGACTCCATTACTGAGGCGTGGGCGATGGACAATGATGCGCCGAAACCGTATCAGGCCGGAACCTGGGGACCCGTTGCCTCGGTGGCGATGATTACCCGTGATGGTCGTTCCTGGAATGAGTTTGAGTAATATCTGCGCTTATCCTTTATGGTTATTTTACCGGTAACATGATCTTGCGCAGATTGTAGAACAATTTTTACACTTTCAGGCCTCGTGCGGATTCACCCACGAGGCTTTTTTTATTACACTGACTGAAACGTTTTTGCCCTATGAGCTCCGGTTACAGGCGTTTCACTCATAAATCCTCTGAATGAAACGCGTTGTGAATCATCCTGCTCTGACAACTCAATTTCAGGAGCCTTTATGAATCCACAATTGTTACGCGTAACAAATCGAATCATTGAACGTTCTCGCGAGACTCGCTCTGCTTATCTCGGCCGGATAGAACAAGCGAAAACGTCGACCGTTCATCGTTCGCAGTTGGCATGCGGTAACCTGGCACACGGTTTCGCTGCCTGCCAGCCAGAAGACAAAGCCTCTTTGAAAAGCATGTTGCGTAACAATATCGCCATCATCACCTCCTATAACGACATGCTCTCCGCGCACCAGCCTTATGAACACTATCCAGAAATCATTCGTAAAGCCCTGCATGAAGCGAATGCGGTTGGTCAGGTTGCGGGTGGTGTTCCGGCGATGTGTGATGGTGTCACCCAGGGGCAGGATGGAATGGAATTGTCGCTGTTAAGCCGAGAAGTGATTGCGATGTCTGCGGCGGTGGGGCTGTCCCATAACATGTTTGATGGTGCTCTGTTCCTCGGTGTATGCGACAAGATTGTCCCAGGTCTGACGATGGCAGCCCTGTCGTTTGGTCATTTGCCTGCGGTGTTTGTGCCGTCTGGACCGATGGCAAGCGGTTTGCCAAATAAAGAAAAAGTGCGTATTCGCCAGCTTTATGCCGAAGGTAAAGTGGACCGCATGGCCCTACTGGAGTCAGAAGCCGCGTCTTATCATGCGCCGGGAACATGTACTTTCTACGGTACTGCCAACACCAACCAGATGGTGGTGGAGTTTATGGGGATGCAGTTGCCAGGCTCTTCTTTTGTTCATCCGGATTCTCCGCTGCGCGATGCTTTGACCGCTGCCGCTGCGCGTCAGGTTACACGCATGACCGGTAATGGTAATGAATGGATGCCGATCGGTAAGATGATCGATGAGAAAGTGGTGGTGAACGGTATCGTTGCACTGCTGGCGACCGGTGGTTCCACTAACCACACCATGCACCTGGTGGCGATGGCGCGCGCGGCCGGTATTCAGATTAACTGGGATGACTTCTCTGACCTTTCTGATGTTGTACCGCTGATGGCACGTCTCTACCCGAACGGTCCGGCCGATATTAACCACTTCCAGGCGGCAGGTGGCGTACCGGTTCTGGTGCGTGAACTGCTCAAAGCAGGTCTGCTGCATGAAGATGTCAATACGGTGGCAGGCTTTGGTCTGTCTCGTTATACGCTTGAACCATGGCTGAATAATGGTGAACTGGACTGGCGGGAAGGGGCGGAAAAATCACTCGACGGCAATGTGATCGCTTCCTTCGAACAACCTTTCTCTCATCATGGTGGGACAAAAGTGTTAAGCGGTAACCTGGGCCGTGCGGTTATGAAAACCTCTGCCGTGCCGGTTGAGAACCAGGTGATTGAAGCGCCAGCGGTTGTTTTTGAAAGCCAGCATGACGTTATGCCGGCCTTTGAAGCGGGTTTGCTGGACCGCGATTGTGTCGTTGTTGTCCGTCATCAGGGGCCAAAAGCGAACGGGATGCCAGAATTACATAAACTCATGCCGCCACTTGGTGTATT
>ERZ773131.2651-NODE-2651-length-11178-cov-8.170188_pt1 | contig 11178 bp, 10 predicted proteins | sample MGYA00511082_ERZ773131 | MGnify/ENA primary metagenome ERZ773131 (study PRJEB29015, sample SAMEA2737813) | human gut metagenome | biome: human gut; feature: human-associated habitat; material: faeces | place: China | collected 2012 ... | reverse complement strand
CTTTGGAGAAGCGACAGAAGTTGCATCCGAGGGAAATGGTTCGGATTTGGATTGCTTTACTGCACCAAGAAAAACCAGTACACGTTGTGTACTGGTTTTTCTTTTTGTCTGCACGATGGAAGGGGCTCGAACAGGGCGGCGGCGTGCAGCGCCGCAAGCAATCAGCCCAGTGGGCTGTTGCTTAGCCCGCGGGTCCCATCCCATAGGAATGTCTAACGTGGAAGCTGTGCGTGAATGCCGTGAAATCGAAAGATTTCATGGCTTTTTTGCTTTTTCGGCATGGCACGCCGGATCGTTTGCGCCACGCCCCAAAACCGCACCGTTTCCTGAAAAACAGCACAACCCCCGGGAGCGTTTCCCCGCCGTTTTGGTGCGGAAATGCTCCCGGGGGTTGCTTTTTTATTCTGCGCTTTTATGCCGCGCCGGTTTTGAAGCCCGGCGCTTTTACGCCTTCACATCCCGCTTTTGCAGCAGGAGGTACGCCAGCGCAAACATCGCCGCAAGCCAGAGCACACAGCTGAAAAAGAACAGCGCGTACTGGCCCGCCAGCATGTCGGTGCTGCGGTTGGCGTTCATGCCGGCCTGCATCAGGGCGTAGGGCCACAGCAGGCCGAAGCCTTTGGCGGCAGCGAAGATGCCGGTGATGCCGCCAAGCAATCCCAGAAAGATGGGCACCGCAAAGCTGCGGATGACCATGGCCAGCACCAGCTGCGCCGCAATGACCGCCAGCGCGCCCAGCGCCCCGCGCAGCAGAAACAGCGCCAGCACCAGGGGCGGGGTGCCGGGCAGGCGGGCGAACACCTTGCCGCAGAAGGCGTACAGCACGAACACGAAGGCGTGGGTCAGCAATGCCAGCTTGCCCACAACCACGAACTTTGCCGCGAACAGCGCCAGCGGGTGCACGGGCGCGGCCATGATGAAGTTCCAGTTGTGGCCCAGATGCTCCAGCCGCCACAGGTAGGCGGCGTAGGCGGCCACCATGGCCGGGAAGAAGAACATGGAGTAAAACAGGGTGTGCTGGGTCCACAGGCTGTACCAGCCGTCCGTTAAAATCTCCAGATTCTGCAGGTAGTTGAAGGTGCCGTACCCCGCCGAGATGACCGGCAGCAGAAAGAACATGATCCAGATGGGCGAAGCGTGGAGCTTGCGGTTCTCCGCGCGGATGCAGTTTTGCAGCATGGGTTATACCTCCTCCGTCTGCACCTTGCGCCAGGCGGCGGCAAACAGCCCGATGCCCAGCAGGATGGTAAAGGCCAGCAGTCCCCAGTTGTGGGCCCGGGTGCCGTAGGTGACCAGATGGCTGGCCTGGTCCCAGTTTGCCACTTCATAAGCGCTCAGCGGGATGTAGTAGCCGAAGGGCACAAAATAGCTGACCAGCGGCGGCAGAAAGGCCGAGAACAGGCCCACCAGCGCCCCCACGATGCCCACGCACAGCGCCGGGAGCGGATTACCGCACCAGAGCATGAGCAGCAGCTCGCCGAAAAAGAGCATCAAATCTACGGCCACGGTGCAGACGAACAGGTACACGAACTGTCCGGTCGGGAAGGCTTCGGTGTAGCCGTGCACCCGGCCAAGCGCCGGCACGCAGGCAAGCTCCAGCACCGCCGTCAGCAGCACTTCCAGCGTGCCGAAGACTGCCTTGCCCGCGAACAGGCTGCGGCGGCTCTGCAGGGTGTAGAGCAGCTTTGCGGTATTGCCCTTCACTTCCATGTCCCACAGGCGGGAGGCCAGCACCGCCATCATCACCGGCAGCAGAATGGCCTCGATGACCGGGATGCTGTAGAGCAGGGCGCTGTAGCCGTTGGCCAGCTCCTCGGGGCTGGACGGGGAAAGTCCGCCCACCCACAGCACCACGATGCCCGGCAGCAGCAGGCACAAAAGCAGGTCGTGCCGGCGGCGGGCTTTTTGCAGTTCTGCGCGGAAGGCTGCCATCTCACGCCACCTCCCCGTCGCCTTTGGTCAGGCTGAGGAAGATCTCCTCCAGATTCTTCGTCTGGCTGGTCAGGCCCACCACCCCGGCCCCGCTCCCGGCAAGGGCACCGACGAGGGCTGCCAGCGCTTCGTCCGGCAGGGGCGGCAGTTCCAGCGTGTCCGGCTGGACGGGCCGGGTCACGGCCCGGATGCCCTGCGCCTGCAGCACGGCCACGGCCCGCTGTGCGTCCAGCACCCGCAGCAGCACGCCGCCCCGGGCGTGGCGCTGCAGCGCGGCAAGCGGGCCCTCGAACAGCAATTTGCCGTGGTTCAGGATGCCCACCTGCGACACCATCTGCTCCATCTCGCCCAGCAGGTGGCTGGAGATGAGCACGGTGGCACCGGTGCTCTCCGGCATGGCGGCGATGAGACTGCGCATCTCCTGAATGCCCGCCGGGTCCAGCCCGTTGGTGGGCTCGTCCAGAATGAGCAGCTTCGGGCTGCCCAGCAATGCCGTGGCGATGCCCAGCCGCTGCTTCATGCCGAGGGAGTACTGCCCCACTTTCCGGTTCGCGGCGCTGGTCAGGTGCACCACGTCCAGCACCCGGTCGATGTCCCTGCGCTCCACGCCCTTCAGGTCGGCGGCAAGGGCAAGATTCTCCCGGGCGGTCAGGTGCAGGTAGCCCGAGGGCGACTCGATCAGGCTGCCGGTCTGCCGCAGCAGGCCGATGCGGTTTTCTTCGTTCAGGGTGTGGCCCAGCAGCTCCACGCTGCCGCCGGTGGGGTGCACAAGGCCCAGCAGCATTTTCATGGTGGTGGATTTGCCTGCGCCGTTGGGGCCGAGAAAGCCGTAGACGCAGCCCTGCGGCACGGTCAGGTCCAGATGGTCCACGACGGTGCGCCCGCCGTAGCTCTTGCACAGGCCATGGGTCTCGATGACAGGTTTCATAGCAGTTCGCTCCTTTTCGTTTGTGGTCTACGCTGTCATCTTACACCTGCCGCCTTAATCCCACCGGAAGCCCAGCTTAATCTGCGCTTAAATTTTCGGGCATTCGCCCTTGCGGGGGACAAAGTGTGTTATAGTAAGAGCGAAAGAAAGGGCGCGGCCCGGCAGGCTGCCTGCCAAAGGCTCTCCCCTCGGGAGAGCTGGCGCGAAGCGCCTGAGAGGGTTTACACTATGACCACCATCTATGACGCCAGACTTCTCCTCGTGGACGACAACGCCGACCTGCTGCGGCTGCTGTGCGAGCAATTGCAGGATGCCGGGTACCGCCATATCCGCACGGCCCGGAGCTGCGCGGCGGCCCGGGCAAGCTTTGCCGCCGAGCAGCCGGAACTGATGATCCTGGATATCAACCTGCCGGACGGGGATGGCTTTTCGCTGTTTCGGGCCCTGCGGGCCAAAGCGGATGTGCCCGCGCTGTTCCTCTCGGCCCGGGACGCCGACGCCGACCGGCTGTTCGGGCTGGGCCTTGGCGCGGACGACTACCTGACAAAGCCCTTCCTGATGCAGGAGCTTTTGCTGCGGGTGCAGCACATTCTGCAGCGGGCCTACCGGGCCGATCTGTCCCGCACCAAAAGCGATGCTTTGCGGCTGGGCGGGCGCAGCGTTGATCTGAACGATGCCCTCGTCACCCTGCCGGACGGCAGCACCCTTGCTCTCACGGCCACCGAGCTGGCTTTGCTGCGCAAGTTGGCCGAGAACCGGGGCCACATCGTCACCTACGATGCGCTGTGCACCGCCGTGTGGGGCGCGGATTACTACGGTTACGAAAACAGCCTGAACGTCCACATCCGCCACCTGCGGGAAAAGCTGGAAGAACAGCCCAGCCGCCCGCAGCACCTGCTCACGGTGCGCAGCATCGGCTACAAGCTGGCAAAGGAGGAAACGGCATGAAGACCTTCGGGCGGCTCATCCGGCGGTATGTGCTGGCAGCAGTGGGCATGGTGTTGGTGCTGGCGGTGCTGTGTGTCGGGTTCATCGTCTGGCTGGGCTGGCGGGAGAGCACCCACACTCCGCAAGCAGAATATTCCTCCGGCGTCATCGCGGACGCCATGGTGCAGACGGCGCAGGGCCTTGCCTTCGGGCCGGAGCACACCCCGGAAGAATGGATGGACGGCTACGCCTGGGCCATGGTGCTGGACGATGACGGCGATGTGGTGTGGAGCTATGCCCTGCCGGAACACCTCGCCCGCCGCTACACCCCCGCCGACGTGGCCCGCTTTGCCCGGTGGTACCTCGACGACTACCCGGTGTTCTGCTGGACGGAGGATTACGGCCTGTTCGTCATCGCCATGCCGCAGGGCAGCATCTGGAAGTATAACCTCTACAATTCGCCCCAGCTGCTCACCGACGTGGTGAACAGCATCCTGCCGGCGGCGCTGTGCCTGCTGGCGCTGGGGCTGGCGGTCTGTCTGCTGGTGAGCGGGCGCGGCGCAAAGCAGCTGCAGACCGTGGCCGCCGGGCTGGATGCGCTGGCCGAGGCCCAGCCCGTGCAGCTGCCCACCGACGGCTTTGCCGGGGAGGTGGCCGAAAAGCTCAACCAGACCAGCGCCCACCTGCAAAAGCAGGGCGAGATGCTCGCCCGGCGGGACACCGCCCGCACCCAGTGGATCGCGGGGGTCAGCCACGACGTGCGCACCCCGCTGGCCCTCATTCTGGGCTGGGCCGAACAGCTGGAACGGGACCCTTCCCTGCCCGACAGTGCCCGGCAGAAGGCAGGCGGCATCCGCACCCAGAGCGAAAAGCTGCGGTCGCTCATTGATGACCTGAACCTCACCAGCAAGCTGCAGTACGGCGCACAGCCCTTGCGGCGGCAGACTCTTGCGGCCGGGCCGCTGGTGCGGCAGCTGGCAGCGCAGTTCTGCGAGAGCCCGCTGGCTGACCGGTGCGAGCTTTCCCTCACCCAGACCGAAGCCGCCGAGCGCGCCCTGCTGGACGCCGACCCGGCGCTGCTGGGCCGCCTGCTGGAAAACCTGCTGAACAATTCGGTGCGGCACAACACCGGGCCGGTACGGGTGCACATCGGCACCGAAGTAGCAGGCGGGCGGCTCTGCCTGACCGTCACCGATGACGGCGCAGGCTACCCGCCGCAGGTGCTGGCGGCTCTGCACAGCCCGGAACCCGGCGAGAACGCCCCGCACATCCTCGGCCTGCATGTGGTGGAGCAGATCGCCGCCGCCCACGGTGGGCAGGCGGTGTTTGGGCAGGCCGTGCCCCACGGGGCCAAGACCACGGTGTGGCTGCCGCTGCACCTGGAAAAATAAAAATCAGAATGACGGCAGAACAAAAAGCAGCCGCTTCCCCTTTTTGCGAGGAAGCGGCTGCTTGTGCTTTTATAATAAGGAGTCTCTCAGAAGAAGCGGCAGAAGCCAAGGCACACGCCCATAATGAAGAACAGCACGGCCTTTGCCAGCATGGGCAGCCAGAAGTTCTTGCCAAGGGCAAGGTCCCAGCGGCTGATGTTGCCCTTGGGGCAGGTGCCCACACAGGCTTCGCAGGCGATGCACTCGCCGCTGCGCAGGCTCTGCTCGTCCAGCTTCAGGTCCACCGGGCAGCGGTGGGCGCAGGCCGAACAGCCCGGGATGCAGTTCTCGCCGTCCCGGTGCAGCTGTGCAAAGGGCAGCACCGGCAGCAGGGCGAACACCGCGCCCATCGGGCACAAAAACTGGCAGAAGAACCGGGGCTGCACCGCCATGCCGATCAAAATGAGCACGAACAGCGCGATGCCAAGGCCAAAACCGGCCGGAGGGGTGCGCAGGGCGGTCAGGCGGGAGAACACCTCCCACGGGCTCCAGCCGGTGAGACGGCTGTACACCCCGACAGTGCACAGGCCCACGATGACGGCCAGCACCACGAACTTGACCTTCTGGCCCCGGCGCACAGCCTTTTCCGGCAGCTGGAACTGCTTTTTGCGGTGGAGCAGCTTCTTCTGCACAAGGCCCGAGAGCCACCACACGCCGTCGCCCAGGCTGCCGAAGGCGCACACATGGCCGCAGAAGAAGCGGCCGAACAGGATGGTGAACCCGCACAGGCCGAGAAGCGAGAGGGTGAAGCTGTCCAGCTGCAGCACCTCGCCATGGCCAATGCGCAGAAACAGCTGTTTCACCCCGTTAAAGCCCGCCACAAAGGCACCGGGCATCGCGATAAAGAACATCAGCTGCACCGCAGCTCGCAGCCAGGCCCGGTGCTTCAGGGCGCGCTGTTTTTTCTGGGCCGCCGTCAGCGGCTTTTTTTCTGTCGTCTGCATCATGCCACCGCCTTTCCCAGTGCGTCCTGCACTGCATCCCGCAGGCCCTCACAGGTGAGGGTCGCGCCCGAAACGATGTCCACATCGCCGGTCTGGGCGGTGAGCATCTTGTCCAGCATGGTCAGAGCCTGCGTGTAATAGGGCTTGTCCTCGCCGTCGTGCTGCAGCACCGTGATGTCGGTCATCTGCCCGCCGGAGATGGTGATCTGCACCGTGATGTCGTCGCCGAAGCCGAGGCCGGTGCCCTCATAGGTGCCGTCCTTCAGACCAGACTCGGCTTCCGCTTCCTCGGCCGCCTGCTGGGCCTGCAGCACCGAGGTGTTCCATGCGTTCACCTCGTCGATCTCCTTCTGCCGCGCACTGACGGCGTCGGCCCGCACCAGTGCCACCTGCTGGTATTGCCACAGTACGGCCAGGATCAGCAGCAGGTCCACCGCCCGGACGATAAAGTTCCAATGCTTTTTCATGCGTTCTCCTCCCCTGTCGGCTGGTCCTGTTCCGGCGGCTCTGCTGCCGGGCTGCTTTCTGCAGCGGGCTCAGCAGCCGGTTCGCTTTCAGCCGGTGCTTCCGGTTCCGGAGCCGCAGGCACTTCGGGCGTGGTCAGCGCCTTCTGCAGGGCATCCTGCACGGCGGCATCCAGCTCATCGGCGGTGTACACCCGGCCGGAGGAAGCGCTCTGCTCTTTGCCGGAGAAGAAGGCTTCCAGCGCAGCACGCACCTTCTCGGTAAAGGTGGGTTCTTCGGTCTCGGCGGGCAGCACCTGCACATCGGTGACGCTGCCGTCCTTCACGGTAATGACCACGTTCACCGGGCCGTCGGCGGTGGAACCGGTGCCGGAGTAGGTGCCGTCGGCGTACTGCGGTGCGGCGGGCTCGGCAGGCGTTTCGTCAGCCGGAGCGGTGTCCGGCGTCTCGGCGGGAACCGCGTCGTTGGCGGCCTTGGCCAGTGCCTGCTTCACGGCATTCAGGATGCCGGTGGAGGAATAGGTCGCGCCGGAAACAGCGTCCACGCCCTCGGGTGTGCCGGTCTCCAGAATGGTGGCGATGACCTGACGACCCTTGTAGAAGTAAGAGGTCGTCTCGCCGTCATGGCTCACCACCGTGATGTCGGCAAGGACACCGTCGGCAATGGTCACCTGCAGGGTGATGGGGCCGCCAAAGCCCTCGGCCGAGGCGGTGTACACGCCGTCGCGGTAGGCGGAAGGCGTGGTGAATTCTTCTTCCACCGGCGGTGCGGCGGGCGTCGTCTGCGGCGGCAGCGGGTTATTGACCACCTCGCCGGTCAGCGCGTTTTTGATGGCACCCAGAATGCCCCGGGAAGTATAAGTGGCTTCCGACACCGCGTCCACCTCCCAGGTCTGGGCGTCCAGCACGGTGTTCAGCAGCCGCTTTGCTCGGCGCAGGAAGGCGCTGGTCTCGTGGGCGGCGCTCAGCACCTGCACATCGGTGATGCGGCCGCCCTCCATGGTCACCTGCACCTGCACGGTGCCGCCGAAGCCCCGGGAGGAGCCGGTGTAGATGCCGTCGGCATAGGGCAGCACGGCGGTCAGGTCCTCGGCTTCTTCTTCCGAGGATGCGGCGGGCTCTGCGGCAGGCGCGGACGCGGCTTCGGCCAGACGTTCCGGCACGGCGGCCAGCACCGGCGCGGTGCGCGGCACGGTGACCAGCACAAGGCCTGCCACGGCCACGGCGGGGAGCAGCTGCACCAGCGGCAGCAGCCGTTTCCCGGATTTCGTTTCCCTCATGAAATACCCCTCTCAGACACGGAAACAAGGCCCCTCCTGTTTCCGGGAGCGACCTTGTTTCGATCATTTGCGATTCAGTTCAAAAGGCCCATTTTAGGCTCACTTTGTCTGCAGGCCCTGAATAGCCTGCGTCAGGTGCGGGACCTGCTCCTGCGCATCTGCCTTGTACAGGGTGCTCTTTGCCAGCAGCTCAACGCTCTCGTCCAGCTCGGTCTCGAGGTTTGCCCAGCTTGCGGCAGTGTAGTTGGCCTTGTTCAGAGCCTTGGCCTGGTCCACCACAGCCTGCAGCGCGGCGCGGTCAGCGTCGTCAGCCAGCTCGTGCTTTGCCAGGTTGTCAGCAGTGGTCTGGATCTTGATGACGGTGTCAGCATAGCCCAGAGCATGGAGAGTGAGGGTCCAGTAACCGGTGCCGTCGGTGCCTTCGGGCAGCTGGAAGCGTGCAGACTGGGTCAGGCCCAGCTGGATACCCATGACCTTGTGCATCCAGTTGTCGGCTGCGAACTTGGTGCCGTAAGTAGCCTTGGCTTTGGTGTAGGTGCTGTCATTGCCGTAGTAGGTCCAGGTGACGGACTGCAGACGGGAGCCCAGCTCGCCGTAGTTGCCGGTCAGGTCCACACGAATGAACTCGCCGTAGCTGCCCACATCGTCGCCACTCTTGACGGTGACGATCAGACCGTCAGCGGTCTTCTGACCTTCTTCAGCTACGCCGGAACCGGTGCCCTTGTGGGCAGCGGAGAAGGTGTAGCCGTCGCCGGACTTGGTGGCGTACTTCAGGCCGTTGGTCTTGTAATCCACAGCAGCGGTCAGAGCGTAGGTAGGCAGCTTGTTCTCAGCATAGCCGCCCACCAGCTGGCCGCCGTTGCGTACGGTAGCGTACTTGGAGCAGAAGTCGGCGAGGTCAGCGTTTGCCACGCGGACAGGCACATACTTGACGCCGGAGACTTCGTAGTGGTCCATCTTGACGGTGGAGCCATCGGGCTTGGTGACGGTGCCGCGGTTCCAGCCGTAGGCGGTGCCGTCCGGGGTGTAGAAGGTCTTGCCGTCATCGGACCAGTGAGACACGGTGTAGGTGCTGCCGTCCTGTGCATAGATGGTAGCTACCTGCTGGAAGCTGCCGCGGTGCAGGCCGTGGTTAGCGGTAGCACGGGACACGGCATCAAAAGCGCCCAGATCGTGTTCGCCATGGCTGTCCTCCTGTGCGGAAGAAGCAGTGCTGCCAGCGGCATATACGTTCTCGTTTGCCCAGTACTCGTTCCAGTCCAGAGCGGCGTACAGATAGGTGTAGTTGGAGCTGGTCATCTTGTCGAAGAACTCCTGCACTGCAGCAATGCAGTTCTCGGAATCATCGGGGGCAGCTGCCAGTGCAGCGGGGGCCATGACGCTCAGAGCCATGGCTGCGGAAAGCGCCAGAGCGGCGATCTTTTTCAGTCTCATCGGAAAAGACACTCCTTTCAAATTTCAACCGTCCCTTTGCGAAAACAGTTTGTTAGCAGATACTAACTTCCAGTGCAAAAGAAAATCGGTTGTATTAGTACGAACTAACCGACAGTGCTATTATAAAAATCCGTCCTTTGCTTGTCAAGAGGAAATGTGAATTTTTTGTGCACAGCGCGATTCACGCCGGTTTCGGGGTCGTTCGCGCCGGGCCGCTTCCCATTTGCGGCAAAGTATGCGACAATAAGCTTGCAGATAAAATTTGCACAAACCTCCTTCTTCTTTTTGTCCTATTCCGCAAGCGCAGCAGGGCCGCACCCTTCCGGTGCGGCCCTGCTGCATTTCCTCTTTCTTTAAAGTCTGCCGGTTTCCAGCATCTGCTTTACTTCGTGCAGGTCTTTGCACTCGGCGGTGTACAGGCGGCGCATCTCGTCGTCGGCGGGCGAAAGGTCCGGCACCATCACGGTGACAAAACCGCCCCGGGCCCCGGCCCGCACGCCGTTGTAGCTGTCCTCCAGCACCAGCGTTTCGGACGGGGCAGTGCCCAGCGCTTTTGCCGCCGTGAGGAAGATCTCCGGGTCGGGCTTCGACGAGGTGAACTGTTCGCCGGAGACGATCACCTTGAAGTAGTGGGTCAAGCCCCAGCCGTCCAAATGATGCCGGATAGACGCCATCCGGCTGGAGGATGCCACTGCCATGGGAATGTGCTGCGCGTCCAGCCATGTCAGAATTTCGTCCAGCCCGGGCTTTTTGGGCGGCGGGGCCTGGAATGCGATCTCGGCCTGTGCGTGCAGCGCTTCCATGATGGCGTCGGTGTCGCACCCCGGCCCGTAGAACTGCCGCAGCACCGCCCGCATGGAGTCGCCCGCCGAGCCCCGGGCGGCGGCGTCCAGCCCTTCCTTATAAGGGAGGCCCAGCGTGGCCAGCGCAGGCCGCCACAGGGTGGCCCAGATGCGTTCAGTGTCGAACATCAGTCCGTCCATATCAAAAATAACGCCCCTGATCATATGCAAAAAGCTCCTTTCCAGCCCCGAAAACGTCGTGTGTGCCCTTATTGTACCATACTTTGTGCAATTTGCACATGGATATGGTCGCAATTCCGCGCAACTTAACAGGGCGAAAGATGAAAGATTTTTCGCTTCCTTGCAAATCGCATTCATGCTTTTTATAATAGAAAACAACATTCGGTGTTTGCGGGCGCATTTTCACTCGCTGCGCCCGAGATCAGGAAAGAGGGAAATACAATCATGTTGGATATCAAGATCACCCGTACCACTGCTCCCAAGCAGAAGCCGGACGAGAACAATCTGGGCTTCGGCAAGAAGTTCACCGACCATATGTTCGTCATGGACTACACCGAGGGCGAAGGCTGGCACGACGCCCGCATCGTCCCCTACGGCCCCTTTGAGCTGGACCCGGCTACCGTCGTGTTCCACTACGCTCAGGAGATCTTTGAGGGCATGAAGGCTTACCGCACTGCTGACGACACCGTGCAGCTGTTCCGCCCGGACTGCAACGCAAAGCGCTTCCAGGATTCTGCCGACCGTCTGTGCATCCCCAAGATCCCCGTGGAGGACTACATCCAGGCTGTTGAAACTCTGGTGGACGTGGACCGTGACTGGGTGCCCCACACCGACGGCGCTTCCCTGTACATCCGTCCCTTCGTGTTTGCAAACGACGTGGGTCTGGGCGTCCATGCTTCCAAACACTACATCTTCTGCATCATCTGCGCTCCCTCGGGTGCTTACTATGCCGAGGGCATCAACCCCGTCCGTATTTATGTTGAAGACGAGTACATCCGTGCCGCTCCCGGCCTGACCGGCTTCACCAAGTGCGGCG
>ERZ773131.2649-NODE-2649-length-11182-cov-4.652197_pt1 | contig 11182 bp, 8 predicted proteins | sample MGYA00511082_ERZ773131 | MGnify/ENA primary metagenome ERZ773131 (study PRJEB29015, sample SAMEA2737813) | human gut metagenome | biome: human gut; feature: human-associated habitat; material: faeces | place: China | collected 2012 ... | reverse complement strand
GACAAGTTGACAAAAGATGATACCGATGTAAAGAACGACATCTTGGCTGCGCTCGAAGCCTACGGCATTACAGTTGCCAACGGCAAACTCGCTATTTGGTTGTCGGGCGAAAAGACTGACAACCTCAATACAATAGAGCAGCCCAACGACCCGACCGAGGCTCTGCTTTTCAAGCAGGCTATCGCTCTCGGATGGGACTGCCCCCGTGCCGCTGTCTTGCTCATCTTCCGCACAATCGGAAGTTTCCAGTTTTCGGCACAGACTGTCGGACGTATTCTCCGTATGCCGGAGCAAAAGTATTACACCGACCAACGTCTGAATCAAGGCTACGTCTATACCAACCTGTCGAAAGAGATGGTTGAAATCGTCAAGGACGATATGGACTATCTCTCATCTAATGTCGTGGCTTTCCGTCGCACAGGTATTAACAACGTAGTGCTTGATTCTGAATACAGTGAGCGTCTATCGTCTGACCGAAACCGCCTCGGTACAGACTTTAAGAGGATATTGAAAGATACATTCGTTACCGAATGGGATTTAAGCAGTCAGCAACTTTCGCTGTTCACCGAAGAAATGCTTTTCGGTGAGGGGGAAGAAACTGACTGGGAGGTTGATACTACAAGCGTAACTTATAAGAACATACAGGCCGCTAAGACTCAGCGCAACATCAACTTTGCCGTTAAGAACGTCAGCATTGATGTTGTCCGCGACCTTGAAATGACAGGCGAAATCGGACAGAAGCTCATTGAGTCAAAAGCCTCCTATATATTCAATGTTGCCGACCTGACGCAGATGTTCCTCGCGTTCTGCAAGAAACTGCTCGGCAACGACTTCGAGCAACGCAGTGTCAAGACATTGGCCGGATGCCTCAAAGATGTTATGGAAGAACTCTTTGAGGTATTCGAGTATGATGCCATGAAGATTATACTCTCCAATGACAATGTGCATCATAACCGCCCGAAGTTTGAGCGAGTGATTGCCAAGGCAATTCAAAAGTATGCAGAAATCCTCCGCATTCGTCAGATGAAAGCAAAACGCCGTGCTTTTATGCACTACGACTGGTCGCTTCCTGCTGAACGAGCTTATCCCATAGACTCATTTACCGAGCATCCCGAAATGGCAGACCACGCACTTCTGCCATTTATGCGTTACAACAACTCATCGTTCACGGAACACGACTTTGAAGTATTCCTCGAAGAAAACAAGAATGCTATTGAGTGGTGGTATAAAAACGGCGACCAGGGTAAAGCCCACTATTCAATAGGCTATACCAACTCGCAAGGCGAAAAGGCTCTGTTCTATGTGGACTACATAATCCGCATGAAGAACGGCGGCATACTCCTTTTTGACACCAAGACAGAGAACAGCGACCCGGAGGCACCGTATAAGCATAATGCACTCTACGACTATATGCACTCTGAGGAAAACAAAAAGAAGCGACTGCATGGCGGCGTTATCGTTCCCGACAATCACGGGAACTGGGTTTATTCGCCTGCACCGCTCGATTTGAAACTCGGCACTTCCGATACAACTAACTGGGACATTTTTGACCCTCAATTATATCTCTAACCTATGGCAAAAGGATTAGACCAAAAATTCCTGCACTATGGCATACGCAGAGAAGACCTCGACCTAATCGAGTCTCTTTGTGAGAAGCACAACATCGACTTTGACTGGCTCAGCGAAGAAATCCTCCGCAAGTATCACGCCTCAAAGGTTGATAAAATCGAAATGCTCGACAGCGACGCCGAGAAAGTTATTAGTGACGCTATCCAACTTATTCGGCAGCAATGATTATCAAGAACATTAAGATACGCAATTATAAGACCTATCTGTCGCTTGACCTTGATTTGTCGGTCAAGAGCGACCGCCCGATTATTCTTATTGGCGGTATGAACGGCGGCGGTAAGACCACCTTGTTCGAGGCAATCTGTGGTGCATTGTATGGCTTGAAAATCAAAGACAAAGAGCACTTCAAAGAACTGCTAAACAACGGAGCAATCGGTACTGTCAAGCCCGAAATCTCCCTCGAACTTACATTTGAGGGACTGGTGCTTGGTCAGAAAAAGAAATATGTGCTGAAACGCACATATATTCTTAATCCAAGCGATATGCCAGTTGAAAGCGTTTCGCTCAATATGGACGGAACACCATTTGTCTATGGCACGGCTACGCCTATGGCTATACGCGCAGAGCAGGAGCAGCAGGTCAACAAGATTATCAAAGCCAACCTGCCGCAGGAACTCTCGAAGTATTTTCTTTTCGATGCCATGCAGTCGAGCGAACTTCTCAAAGAAAACGTGTTCGCTCAGATTATCCGTGAAAATATCGAGAGCGTGATGGGCTTCAACAAATACCTGCAAATGAAACGTGCCTCAGAACACGTTCAGCAGGAATGGGCGGCTCGCCGCCTTGAGGCCCAGCAGGAGCAGGACGAGTACAACTCACTCTGCGCTCAAAAGGCAGACCTTGAAACTCAGCAAGAAATCAATCTCGCAGAACAGGATAAATGCTATAAGCTCATCGTCGCTATGCAGGAAAGCTACGATACAGCCAAAGAGGGCGTGAAGAACGATACCGAAACGCAACGTAAAATCGACGGACTGGAGCAAAGCATCCGGGAAACCAACGACCTTGCCACTCGTTATAACTCGCAGCTCAAGTCCGTTGTTGAAACGCTCGAAATCAACATATTCTTCCCGAAGCTCGCAGAAGGCATCACTCCTGAAATTGATGCTATCTCGCGTCATAAAAAATCTCTGTCGCAGGAACAGCAAGGACAGCTTTCTCTGGAACAAATCAAGGATGTTACCGCGAAAATCATCTCCTACATGAAGAGCAAAGTCCTCTGTCCCGATGATGTGGATTCAGAGGCTATTGTAGATTATGTGCAGCGGTCGCAGAAGCAGTTGCAGAGCGTAGATAAGTACGCTTTCCTTGATGATTTGGAGCTTGAAGCCCTGCAGGACCTCGTCAAGGCGAACGCCGTCAACGAGTTCATCACACTGGACAGAATGCACAAAGATGTTGAGACTCGTTTGGATCTTCTTGAAAACCAAACTCGTCAGGTCAATATACTCCAAGGCAGCCTCGTGGGTGGCAACGCAACAATCATCAAGGAATTTGAGGATGCAAAGAAGCGTCTCGAAATTCTGAAAAAAGAATATGACGAGCGAGCCGCTGTCATCAAGAAACTTGAACGCCAAATCCACAATATCGACGTTCAGATTCAGCAGGAACCTGACATCAAATATGACACGCTCGTTGTCCTTAAACCGTTCTTTGACGACGTTGTTAACTCGTTACTCCGCCGCAAGAAAGAAAAGATTGAGGAAGATATGCGCGAACAGCTTAACAAGCTGCTCATATCTTACAAGGGATATATCTCGCGTGTCGAACTGTCAGACAATATGCAGGATTTCAATATCCGACTGTTCCACAAGGCAGGAAATGAAATATCGCTCAATCAGCTTAATGCTGCCTCGAAGCAAATCTTTATTCAGGTGCTCCTGAAAGTGCTCCGCAACCTCGGCGACTATAATCCTCCTGTTATGATTGACACGGTGATGGGTGTGCTTGATGAAGAAAGCCGCGACGTGCTTATGGATGAGTATTTCCCCACGCTCGCCGACCAGACTATTCTTCTTTGCACAACTTCGGAGATACGCAAGGACAGCGACTATCGAAAAATCGAGGCTTTCGTCTCGCGCTCATACACGCTCAAACGAAACATCGAGGCTCAGAACACCACTGTCGAGGACGGTTATTTCGAAATCCAACTCAACGATTAAGCAATGGAAGTAGTATTAGACAACCTCACACAGGCTGAAAACATAATCGAGGATATTCTGCCGCTGAAAGAAATCTTGGAAAACAAGATTAACCTTTCGCGCCAGTTAGGACAAGGTAAATCAGTAATACTGACGTTGAATAAGGTTATGCGCATTTGCTTAATCGCAAGCCTTAACCTCACTGACAAACGCTCGGTTGATAACCTTTCGGATATTCAACTGAGTAAGACAAGCCAGCGTATTCAGCCAAGTTTCTTCACCAAAGACAACAAACGGTCGCTATTTTCCGCTCTCCTGAAACTCCGTTACAAAGACTGCGATGTTGATTGGCGCAATTCTCGAACTGTCGCTCGTATTGTGGCGCAGGAAATTTATCGCGGTCTGAAATATCTGATGGAGGACAACAACCTCAACTCTTTCCTGTATGCAGAAACTCGCGGTGGTCGCTCCACAGATACCGTTCCTGCTCTTCAACTTCTTATCGGCGAGTATTCCGATAATGTCGAGGCGACGCTCGACATCAACGGTCGCAGTGTTACCAATGCGCAAATCATCATCGGTTCTACCAGCTCCGGCAAAACGAACCTGCTCAAAGTGATAATTCAGCAGTTCCGCAATATCTCCACTGACTCGCCTTATCCCGTGAACTTCCTCCTGTTCGACTACAAGGGCGAGTTCTCGGATATTGCCAATAACAGTTGGCTCGCTTTGTTCGATGTTGACCGTTCCTCAATTCTTGACCCGGTCAAAGAGCCGTTGCCTTTCAGCCCCTTCAAGGACTTCTCTGGCAGACCGCTCAACGAAATCAACCTGTATTCTACCGAAATGGCCAATGCTCTTTGTGCTATTGACCGAGGCGTTCTCAGCGCAAACATGAGCAACCGACTCAGCGAGGCTATCGTCAACGCATATAAGGAAACGCAGGGTAAACCTATAACATTTGAGCTGATGCTCAAAGAGTATCAGGCTCTGATGCAGAATGCTGACAAGGATGACAGCATTTCGTCTATCCTCAAACAATTGGTGCGCAACCGTCTATTTGAAGATTCAGACAAGGTCTGCCTTACTGATGAATGTTTCATCGTAGATATGCACCAGTTCCCCAAAGACGGCCCGATTGCCAAGGCTATCGTGTACTTTGTCATCTCGAAGCTGAACAATATATATGACCAACTTCCGAGACAGGTTGTCAGTGAAGACTGCGTACAGATACGCCACTTCACTATCATTGACGAAGCCCACTATATGCTCGACTTTGACAATAAGCCGCTGCAACGTCTTATTGCCGTTGGCCGAGACAAGGGTCTCTCCATTATTCTCGCTACGCAGAATATGGATCAGTTCAAGAGCAAGCATTTCGACTTCTACGCCAACGCCCAATATCCGCTCATCATGAAGCAACAGAGTATAGCCGACGGCGTTATCAAAGACCTGTTCGGTGTGAGCGGTCGTGAGTTTCAGGAAATCAAGAGCGAGATTACATCCTTGCAGAAAGGCGAGCTTATCATCAAAGACACCACTCTCGCTGGTCTCGGATTATCCGGTAAAAATTATAAGAAAATCAAAGTAACACACCTTATATAATATACAATATGCCAACATGGACTTGCAATGGTAAATATCCCGGTGAAGCACTTACAGATAAAGAAAAGCGGAAACACTTATATCATTTTACTTCGTTTGATACATTTGTAAAAATTTGGCTCTCAAAAGAGTTACTCTTTGCTGATGTACGCAAGGTTAATGATTTAATCGAGCAAACTGTCCAATGGAACTTTTTGAATCCGCAGAAACTTCCATTGGCTGGTGCCATTGAAGATGGGCGTTATGCTTATAAACAAATTAGCCTTACAATGGATTACAATAGTTATCTTAAAGGTTGTATGTCCTCGATGATGTGGGGGTACTACGCAGATAAAACTACCGGTGTCTGTATTGAATTAGATTTTGACAAACTGCCTTTAAGTGATGGTTGCTTACATGCTCCAATATCTTACGAGGAAAATGTTGCTACTTCAATAGATGTCCCAGCTGATTTATCCACAAGAAACGACGTAGAAAAATGGATTGTCGATAATCAATTAAGATTCTTTTTTACTAAACAAAGCACATGGCGAGAAGAAAATGAGTATCGAATAGTATCTAACTCAAAACGAGCTTTGTCTATTGCTAATGCTATAACGGCAGTGTATGTAGCCAAGGTGGATTCAGAAACCTGTAAATTTGTGCTTGCCCTTGTTAACGGTGCCGTTCCTGTAATGTGTCTTTCTTATAAAGATAATTCAACAGGCATATCCATTCCTCGTGTATCTGATGCTGCTGCCAAAAGAAAGCAATATGAAGATGCTCGTAAAAGTAAAACAAATGCCCTAAACACTATTCAAAAACAAGCATTCGGCTTTTATAATTTGCACAAAGACGATTGGGAATTTCCTATGGTCTTAAAAGAATACATATTGGAACGGTAATTGTGTCGTTGTGGCTCACTTTTTACAGGAAACACTCTATAAAAAGCGGAAAGAGTATGGATTGAAGTACAAATGTGAACAAACATAACCCGTAATTCGCTGAATTTCGCTATCTTTGCGGCATAAAATAAGTGCTATGGATATAGATTGTCAATACATTATACCTTCTGATGCAGAGGAATTAAAAAAACGACATGAAGCAGAAGAATTTCTTCAATCATACAAAGTTGAAGAGGAGTCTTCTGTATCTACGAATGATTCTGATGCCCCTATTGAAAAACCTTTTAATCCAAAGGAAATCAATATAAAAAGCAAGACAATGTCTCTTGATAACATTATTAAGAGAATACGAGAATCCGAAATAGATATGGCTCCGGATTTCCAACGTAAAGGTGATTTATGGACACCTGATAAACAAAGCCGATTGATAGAATCTATGCTTATTAAACTTCCGTTGCCAGCATTCTATTTTGATGGAACAGAAGATGAAAAATGGCTTGTTGTTGATGGTTTGCAACGTCTTTCTGCCATAAAGAACTTTGTGGTTGATGAAAGTCTACGATTGCAAGGTCTTGAATTTTTGGAAAATATTAGTGGCAAAACCTTTTCGGAACTTCCGCGTAACTATCGTAGAATGATAGAGGAAACAGAGATTGTTGCATACATTATCAATCCAGGCACACCCGCTGATGTTAAGTTTAATATTTTTAAACGAATCAATACAGGAGGGCTTGTCTTAGAACCACAAGAAATTAGACATGCATTGAACCAAGGTATCCCCTCTAAATTTGTTGCAAAATTAGCATGTCTTGAATCCTTTAAAGAAGCAACGCAAAATGTTATTGCTACCGATCGGATGCTTGACCGAGAATTCGTTACTCGCTTTCTTGCTTTTTATCTGAATGGTTCCAAAGGATATAAGCCTGATCTTGATACTTTTATGACTTCATCAATGGCGCAACTTAATACAAAAACAGAATCTGAACTTGATAATATATTAACTGCTTTTGATCAAGCTATGAAATTATCAAAAATCATATTTAATAAATGGGCTTTCCGAAAGGTATATTCAACAGAAGAAAGAAGAAAACCTATAAACAAAGCACTTTTTGAAGTATGGAGTGTAGAATTGGCAAATCTTTCGATGGAAGAACACAAACGCGCAGTTTCACGTAAAAATGATATTTTTCAGGAATTTATCAAGCTTATGAATAGTGACGATACGTTTGTGGCTGCTATAACATCGGCGACAGGCGATAAAGGAAGAGTAAACTATCGTTACAATAAAGTTCATGAAATTTTATATAAATGCCTATCCAATGATTACAAAGATTAATATAGACAATTTTAAATCCATCAAATCGTTGATGCTTGCTCCGACCTCTTTAAATCTATTTATGGGGTTGAACGGGATGGGAAAATCAACAGTTATACAATCCTTGTTACTTCTTCGCCAAAGTAAGAAATCTAGATTAAAGCAATTAAGTCTAAATGGGAGTATGGTTGAGATAGGGCGTGGTAAAGATGCTCTATATAATTTTGCAGAAACCGAAAAAATCCACTTTAATCTTGGTTTTGCGAAAGGCAAGGATGAAAAAGAAGATTCTTTAAATGTAAGTTACATGTATTCTGCGAAAAGCGATGTCCTCAATCAAACAGAATATCATGTGGATTCGGAGATATTTAATCAACCTCTATTTACGACTGATTTTGTTTTTTTGAATGCAGAACGAATGTCTCCAGCAACCGCATATGAAATGTCGTATGACGAAGTGACGAATAACCACACAATAGGCATCCATGGAGAACTTGCAGCGCATTTTTTGTCAATGTATGGTGATTCCCTAATTGTTCCAGAATCAATGTGCCTTAAATCCGCTTCTTCAAATAAATTATTAGACCAAGTTCAAGAATGGATGAAAGTGATAAGTCCAGGAATCAATATTACGACAGAGGAATTACCTCAAATAGATAAAGTCGTCGTATCTTATGGGTTTCAAACTGACACGATATCAACAAATCTATTCCGCCCTACAAATGTTGGTTTCGGTATATCCTATATACTGCCTGTCGTTATCGCATGCTTAAGTGGTATTCATAAATTGATTATCATAGAAAATCCTGAAGCGCATCTTCATCCCAAGGGGCAGGCTAAAATGGGAGAATTAATTGCAAGATGCGCTACTGCTGGCATTCAACTATTCGTCGAAACTCATAGTGACCATATTGTAAATGGATTACGTGTGGCTGTAAAAGAAAAAATCATATGTCCTAAACAGGTTTGTATTAACTATTTTAGTAAAAAAATTGAAAAGGATCAGAGTTACACTATAAATAATCAGATAAAGATAGGAGTTAATGGAGAGTTGAGCGATTATCCGCAAGATTTCATTGACGAATGGGAAAATCAATTGATGAAATTAATATAAAGTATATCACATGGATTCTTTCAATCGACAAGTCTGTTTTAATGAATTGAGTTTTCTTGATAAGGATAATAACGAAAATTCATTTCTGATATTTTCAAATTACGCAAAGACTATAAAAGCGTTGAAAACAAAAGGATTCAATGGTATTAGATACGAACATGGCATTGCGTCTTTAGACAAGGAAAACTTGCGAAGTATATTTGATCTTCGCAATGACCCGAATGGCAGAACCTTGTTTAATCTGATTCTTACAACGGCTCGAAATCCTTATTTAGATTCAGATACACAGGCAGAAGAGAGATATGTAAATGAAGATTTTGAAGTAAAAGTCAACGATGCCTGGTGCGTGGGAGAAGGATTCACCGCGGCTTATTTGCTTGACACTATAGTGATTTCTCTTTGTACCCATTCTAAATGGGAAGAATCTTCTTATACAATCAGAAATATCCAAGATGAACGAAAAACAGGACAAGTGTTGAATGTTGTTTCGCCAGAATCATCTGAGATTGAAGCCATTCATTTATTCATAGAACAGCGAACGCCTTTAAATCTTAAAAAATGCAATATATTGCCAGAAAAGAAACCGTGTAAATTTAGAGACGACCACGGTAGTGATAAATTGGTGTCATTATGGAATCGATTACGTAATTGTGATTTTATTATATCTGCTATCAATTCCTTGGAATTTAATCCAAGTGGAAAGAATTTTATAGAAGAATGTTTTGATGATGGTAAAATACACATAAGATTAGTAGGAACAGATGCAGGATATGGGATGGTAATTCAAACAACGGGAAAAAATAAACGTGAAACCATAGCTATAGGAGAAACAATACTAAAGAAATACTTTCGATAAATATCCGCAAGCAAATAAAAAATGCATTCATGGGTTCGAGGGCGCTAAAAAATCTTTAATAGTTATTTTTGAGCCTCTCAATTCTCAAAAATAATATTACCTTTGCATTTAAGAAAAGTGTTCTTTTGATTAGTGCAAAACAAGACATAATACAGAGCCTCGCTCGTTTCTAAATCGTTACCTATCAAGAATAATGCTTTGCAATCTATTCATTTTCAGAGGAAAGAATAAATCACAATGTCTTCTTGTATGGAATGTGATTCGTTTCTTGATGTCACACAAGATAGCTATATCCTTTAGGTATTTGTTTATATCTGCTGGGTCTTGAATTGGAAGCAATTTCTCTCCACCTTTGTACTTATCCAGTATCAGTTTGGCGATAGGGAGTAGGGGGATGCGTGACAGTACTCCAGTTTTTACCCTGCGTTTCTTAATCCAGATTCTACCTGCATTGTCCTTTTCAAAATGTTCTGGTGTTAAGGTTTTGATGTCAATGTAACTCAATCCAGTGAAGCACCCAAAGAGAAACATATCTTTTGCTCTCTCCAGTCTGGGTAGGGGAGTGTCAAAATTGATAATCTTTCTCAGTTCTTCTTCATCCAAGAAATCTATTTCTACAGGCTCACGTTCTACCTTATAAGTAATGAATGGGTTGATAGACATGTATGAGTTAGCCACTGCAAGGTTAATTATCTTTTTGAGTAGCTTTAAGTGTTTGGTAGATGAATTTTGTGCCATTCCTTTATCTATCTTTAGGAATGAATGAAAAGCTTGGATAAAGTTCAGGTTCAGTTCACGTAAGTATAAATCTTCTCTTTTGTATTTCTGCTGAACAAATTCTTTGAGTAATCTTACTGTATAGACAGAAATCCAATAAGTAGCTTTAGAAACTCCATTACCCACAAGTTTTTCCTGTTCTTGATTATGTTCTTCAAAGACTTCAAACAGACTTTTCTCTTTGAGTGATTCCACCTTATCAAAGTAAGCATCGCGCAATAGTTCTGCTGTGATTACAAAACCTCTCTCTAATAGCTCTGCTTCTTTCTGATAGAGTTTGGCTTTGATAGCTTTTAGGTAGTTGTTTAGACTTTGAGCTTCTTCGTCTTTGCCTTTTACTTGTTGCTTGTTCTTGTCCCAATTGCAGGATTTGACTTTCTTGCCTGTGGAGAATGCACATCGTTCTCCATTCACTGTGAGTACGACCTCTATTGAAGTTGTACCATCTTTCCTAACTCTGCTATCTCTTATGAAGAATAGGATAGCAAATGAACTTCTTACCATTGTTTAATCATTTAAAATTAGACATTTGGAAGTTCTTTAAATATGATATATCTACCTGTTTGTTAGGTGGATAGGTGAAATCTTGTGTGCAGTTTGATAAAAACATGAAATTGCACACAGATTGCACACAAAATATCCTCTTTTTAGCCCATTTTCAAGGATAATCAGCACTTCTTAATCTTAGAAAAATAAACTCAAATAAAGTGATATTCAGCTTTAATTCAGTATCTACCTACAACTATTTACAAGAAGAAAAAGCAAGCAAAAAGTAATAGGGAATTATCTTTTATTTATGGGGTATATCATTAGTGTCCCGTTAAAATCGAGACAAATTAATATTAATCAAACAATCCCGGA
>ERZ773131.2648-NODE-2648-length-11184-cov-3.767904_pt1 | contig 11184 bp, 9 predicted proteins | sample MGYA00511082_ERZ773131 | MGnify/ENA primary metagenome ERZ773131 (study PRJEB29015, sample SAMEA2737813) | human gut metagenome | biome: human gut; feature: human-associated habitat; material: faeces | place: China | collected 2012 ... | reverse complement strand
CATCGGGCATTATCTGAACATAAAACACTATCAGTAAGTTGGAGTCATTACCTTCGTGTTTTATGGCTTTCCGTATTCTTAATTGTTTAATTTATGTAACATGTAAATAATCAATTTGTTAAACACAACATACAACTCATTACCCTGCAAATAATTACAACTGGCAAAAACCAGAGACGGGCTTTTATGCCCAGGAGATGACTCATGATGAGCAATGTTAAGAAAAAAGATGTGCCGCTGATAAGCATCAGCCTGGTGGCCATTCTTTTCATCGCAGCTGCATTAAGCCTTTTCCCACAACAATCGGCCGACGCGGCCAACGCAATATACACTTTTGTTACGCGTACGTTAGGTTCCGCCGTACAGGTATTGGTTTTGCTGGCAATGGGACTGGTGATTTATTTAGCCACCAGTAAATACGGCAATATTCGTCTTGGCGAAGGAAAACCGGAATACAGCACGCTCTCCTGGCTGTTTATGTTTATTTGTGCCGGTTTAGGTTCTTCTACGCTTTATTGGGGGGTTGCTGAATGGGCCTATTATTATCAAACGCCTGGATTAAATATCGCACCGCGTTCACAACAGGCACTCGAATTTAGCGTCCCTTACTCCTTCTTCCACTGGGGCATCAGCGCCTGGGCAACTTATACGCTGGCCTCATTAATCATGGCTTATCACTTTCATGTGCGGAAAAACAAAGGTCTGAGTCTTTCCGGCATTATTGCCGCGATTACCGGCGTTCGCCCGCAAGGCCCATGGGGAAAACTGGTCGATTTGATGTTCCTGATCGCCACTGTCGGCGCGCTGACTATTTCCCTTGTCGTCACCGCCGCAACCTTTACTCGTGGGCTTTCCGCGCTGACCGGTTTACCCGATAACTTCACCGTACAGGCATTTGTGATCCTGCTTTCCGGCGGCATTTTTTGCCTAAGCTCATGGATAGGTATCAACAACGGTTTGCAACGTCTGAGCAAAATGGTTGGCTGGGGCGCGTTCCTGCTGCCATTACTGGTGCTGATTGTCGGTCCAACCGAATTTATTACCAACAGCATCATCAATGCCATCGGCCTGACCACGCAAAACTTCCTGCAAATGAGCTTATTCACCGATCCGCTTGGCGATGGTTCATTTACCCGCAACTGGACCGTTTTCTACTGGCTGTGGTGGATCTCATACACCCCTGGCGTAGCAATGTTTGTCACCCGAGTTTCCCGCGGTCGTAAGATTAAAGAAGTTATCTGGGGACTGATCCTCGGCAGCACCGTCGGTTGCTGGTTCTTCTTTGGCGTAATGGAAAGCTATGCCATTCATCAGTTTATCAATGGCGTAATCAACGTCCCTCAGGTGCTGGAAACACTGGGCGGCGAAACAGCTGTGCAGCAAGTTCTGATGTCGTTGCCAGCCGGTAAATTGTTCCTCGCCGCATACCTGGGCGTGATGATTATTTTCCTTGCCTCGCATATGGATGCAGTGGCCTACACCATGGCGGCGACCAGTACGCGTAATCTCCAGGAAGGTGACGATCCTGACCGTGGGCTGCGTCTTTTCTGGTGCGTGGTGATCACTCTGATCCCGCTTTCCATCTTGTTTACCGGTGCTTCGCTGGAAACGATGAAAACCACCGTCGTGCTCACAGCCCTTCCCTTCCTCGTCATTTTACTGGTGAAAGTCGGCGGATTTATTCGCTGGCTGAAACAGGATTACGCCGACATTCCGGCTCATCAAGTTGAACATTATCTCCCGCAGACACCGGTTGAAGCCCTGGAAAAAACACCAGTGCTCCCTGCGGGAACCGTATTCAAAGGCGACAACTGAGCGCCATCATCCTAACGATAAAGGTATCCCTATGAGCAATCTGAGCCCTGACTTTGTACTACCCGAAAATTTTTGCGCTAACCCGCAAGAGGCGTGGACCATTCCTGCCCGTTTTTATACCGATCAGAACGCGTTTGAACACGAAAAAGAGAACGTCTTCGCCAAAAGCTGGATTTGCGTCGCTCACAGCAGCGAACTGGCGAATGCCAATGATTATGTGACGCGTGAGATCATTGGCGAAAGCATCGTGCTGGTACGCGGTCGTGATAAGGTTTTGCGCGCGTTCTATAACGTGTGTCCGCACCGTGGTCATCAGTTGTTGAGCGGTGAAGGAAAAGCAAAAAATGTGATTACCTGCCCGTATCACGCATGGGCATTCAAACTCGATGGCAACCTGGCCCATGCACGTAACTGCGAAAACGTCGCCAATTTCGATAGCGACAAAGCGCAACTGGTTCCGGTGCGTCTGGAAGAATATGCCGGATTCGTCTTCATCAACATGGACCCCAACGCCACCAGCGTAGAAGATCAATTACCCGGCCTGGGCGCGAAAGTGCTGGAAGCCTGCCCGGAAGTCCACGATCTGAAACTGGCAGCCCGCTTTACCACCCGCACGCCTGCCAACTGGAAGAACATTGTCGATAACTATCTCGAGTGCTATCACTGTGGTCCGGCACATCCAGGTTTCTCCGACTCTGTTCAGGTTGATCGTTACTGGCACACCATGCACGGTAACTGGACGCTGCAATACGGTTTCGCCAAACCGTCCGAACAGTCGTTTAAATTTGAAGAGGGTACGGATGCGGCATTCCACGGTTTCTGGCTGTGGCCGTGCACGATGCTGAACGTCACCCCGATCAAAGGGATGATGACGGTCATTTATGAATTCCCGGTGGATTCTGAAACTACCCTGCAAAACTACGATATTTACTTCACCAATGAAGAGTTAACCGACGAGCAAAAATCGCTGATTGAGTGGTATCGCGATGTGTTCCGTCCGGAAGATTTACGTCTGGTTGAAAGCGTACAGAAAGGGCTGAAATCGCGTGGCTATCGTGGTCAGGGGCGCATCATGGCCGACAGTAGCGGTAGCGGAATTTCCGAACATGGTATCGCCCATTTCCATAATCTGCTGGCGCAGGTGTTTAAGGACTAATGACATCGGCGGCGGTATTTTCCGCCGCTGGGCTGATTTTTGATGGAGTACAGCAATGTCAGACTATCAAATGTTTGAAGTACAGGTGAGCCAGGTTGAACCCCTTACCGAACAGGTGAAACGCTTCACGCTGGTGGCAACCGATGGCAAACCATTACCTGCGTTTACTGGAGGAAGTCACGTCATTGTGCAGATGAGCGATGGTGATAACCAGTACAGCAATGCGTATTCACTACTGAGTTCACCGCATGACACCTCTTGTTATCAGATTGCCGTTCGGCTGGAGGAAAACTCGCGCGGCGGTTCCCGCTTTTTGCATCAGCAGGTAAAAGTGGGCGATCGGTTAACGATTTCAACGCCTAATAACCTGTTTGCGCTAATTCCCTCGGCCAGAAAGCATCTGTTTATCGCGGGCGGTATTGGTATCACCCCTTTCCTGTCGCACATGGCAGAGCTGCAACACAGCGACGTCGACTGGCAGCTACATTACTGCTCGCGAAATCCAGAAAGTTGCGCATTTCGTGATGAGCTAGTCCAGCATCCGCAGGCTGAGAAAGTCCATTTGCATCATTCATCAACCGGAACACGACTGGAATTAGCGCGATTATTGGCGGATATCGAACCTGGCACACACGTTTATACCTGTGGCCCCGAGGCGCTAAATGAAGCGGTAAGAAGTGAAGCTGCGCGTCTGGACATCGCCGCCGATACGCTGCACTTTGAGCAATTTGCTATCGAAGACAAAACCGGCGATGCCTTTACCCTGGTGCTTGCCCGTTCCGGAAAAGAGTTTGTGGTGCCGGAAGAGATGACTATTTTGCAGGTTATTGAAAATAATAAAGCCGCGAAAGTGGAATGTTTATGTCGTGAAGGGGTATGCGGAACCTGCGAAACGGCAATACTGGAAGGTGAAGCTGACCATCGGGATCAGTATTTTAGCGATGAAGAGCGTGCCAGCCAGCAAAGTATGTTGATCTGTTGTTCGCGTGCGAAGGGTAAACGCCTGGTGTTGGATTTGTAGTTTGCCGAAGCCGGATGTGGCGCTAAGCGCGCCCAGTCCGGCTTCGGAAGATTTTACTGCGGATATTCCTGCAATAAATTGTGTAATGCTTCCGCCATCAGCTCACCACGCCAGCCGGAAATCAGCTCCGGCAAATTGTTCTGCGGTTTCAGTTTCCAGTGCCAGTTCAGCAGTTGGTTGATTTGCCGACGCGATGCCAGCAATTCGGCGCTGATCTTATGCGTTTCGCTCACGTCAGTAATCAGCGACTTAATCGCTTTAAACGCTTTACGATAACCCGGCATGTCCATCAGGTTAAGCATCGGCTGCGGTAAGGCATCTTCCGGCAATGTCTGCGCTTTTTCCACCAGCGCCAGCAGCGTTTTACCGTGAAAGCGGATTTCGCTACCGGATAAACCCAGGCTGTCCAGTTCGCCTAAACTTCCCGGCATATAACGCGCTACCGACCACAAATGCTCTTCACGCACGACAAAGTTCACCGCCAGATCGCGCTCTCGCGCCTTGCGCAGTCGCCAGTCGGCTAACAGTTGCAGACAGGCCAGTTGGCGTGTGCGTAATTGCCAGGCATTGGTGATATCACGCCAGGCATCTTCCGGCGCAACGACTTCCTGACGACGCATTTGCATCAGGCGGCATTCATCCAGCGCCGCAGGTAGCCAGCCGGAGGCCTCCGTTTCTACCATAAGCTTGGCGGTGATCGGTAACAGATACCAGACATCCGCCGCTGCGTATTCACACTGACGTTCGGTCAGCGGTCTGGCCAGCCAGTCGGTGCGCGATTCACTCTTGTCCAGCGTAACGCCGGAATACTCTTCCACCATGGAAGCGAAACCCCATGACATCGGGCGTCCGCAGAAGGCAGCAAGGATTTGCGTGTCAATCAAGGGTTGTGGTAATTCGCCAAAGACATTGAGGAACACTTCCAGATCTTCACTGCCTGCATGGAGAAATTTTGTGATGGACGGATCGCGCAGGATCGCTTTCAGCGGTGACCAGTCGGTGATCCCGAGTGGATCGATTAGCGCCAGATGCTCGCCATCGAAAAGTTGAATCAACCCCAGCTGCGGGTAATAAGTGCGCGTACGAACAAATTCAGTATCCAGGGCTATCGCCGGAAAGGCACGGACGGCTTCACACAAAGAAGCCAGCGCATCGTCCGTGGTAATCATTTGGTAATTCAAATTGTTTTCTCTTTAGTGGGCGTCAAAAAAAACGCCGGATTAACCGGCGTCTGACGACTGACTTAACGCTCAGGCTTTATTGTCCACTTTGCCGCGCGCTTCGTCACGTAATTCTCGTCGCAAAATTTTTCCGACGTTAGATTTCGGTAACTCATCACGAAACTCCACCAGCTTCGGTACTTTGTATCCCGTGAGCTGACGGCGGCAAAAAGTCACCAGTGACTCTTCGGTAAGCGATGGATCTTTTTTCACTACGAAGATTTTCACCGCTTCACCACTGGAGCCGGAAGGTACGCCAACAGCCGCGACTTCCTGTACGCCAGGATGCTGCATGACGACATCTTCAATCTCGTTGGGATAGACGTTAAAACCGGAAACCAGAATCATGTCTTTTTTACGATCGACAATGCGCAGGAACCCTTCTTCATCCATCACCGCGATGTCGCCGGTGTGTAACCAGCCATTTTTGATGATTTCATCGGTAGCAGCGGGACGCTGCCAGTAACCCAGCATCACCTGCGGTCCTTTGACACAAAGCTCACCCGGTTGACCTGGTGGTACTTCATTATCATCATCATCCACCAGTTTGGCTTCCGTCGACGGCACCGGCAAACCGATGCTACCACTATGATAATCAATATCATATGGGTTAACGCTGACCAGCGGCGCACACTCGGTAAGGCCATAGCCTTCCAGCAGATACTGTCCTGTCAGTTTCACCCAACGCTCTGCCACCACTTGCTGCACTGGCATCCCTCCGCCTGCGGAAAGATGCAGACTGGAGAAATCCAGCTGCTGGAACTCTTTATTGTTCAGCAACGCATTGAACAAGGTGTTAACGCCCGTGATAGCGGTAAACGGATATTTCGCTAACTCTTTTACCAACCCTGGAATATCGCGCGGGTTAGTGATAAGCAGGTTCTGCCCACCCAGTTCGATAAACAGCAGGCAGTTAATGGTCAGGGCAAAAATGTGATACAGCGGCAGTGCCGTTACTACCAGTTCTTTACCTGGATGCAGCAACGGCCCATAGGTGGCGTTGACCTGTTCCAGGTTCGCCAGCATATTGCGGTGAGTCAGCATCGCGCCTTTCGCCACACCTGTGGTGCCGCCGGTGTATTGCAGGAAGGCTAAATCTTCCGGCACCAGTTCGGGTTTGACGTACTGCATCCGGTAGCCGTTATGCAGTGCGCTACGAAATGAAATGGCATCTGGCAGATGGTATTTCGGCACCAAACGCTTGATGTATTTAACAACGAAATTGACTACCGTGCCTTTTGCCGTAGATAGCTGATCGCCCATACGGGTCAGAATTACGTGCTGAACGGCGGTTTTATCAACCACTTTTTCCAGTGTGTGAGCAAAGTTAGACACGATAACAATCGCCGATGCGCCGCTATCGTTAAGCTGATGCTCAAGCTCACGCGGGGTATACAACGGGTTAACGTTTACGACGATCATCCCGGCACGCAAAATGCCAAACAGCGCCACCGGATATTGCAATAAATTAGGCATCATCAACGCAACGCGATCGCCTTTCTTCAGCCCCAACCCTTGTTGCAAATAAGCGGCAAACGCGCGACTGCGTTCTTCCAGCTTGCGGAAGGTCATCACCTCCCCCATATTCACAAACGCAGGCTGATCGGCGTAGCGCGCGACCGACTGCTCAAACATATCTACCAGAGATTGATAACGGTCAGGGTTGATCTCCGTCGGAACGTCCGCGGGATAACGGTTAAGCCAAACCTTCTTCAATTCTTCACCTCTAAAATGCGTGTTCGTCGTCATCGCAACCCCAAATGATATACATGCCGTTAACATAATATTAACTCATCATACCAGCTTGATAATTACCCAACGAAAAGGTTGCGAAGCGCGTCACTATTTATTTTTATCTTTACCGTAAGAATGCAGAAACAGCGGACCAGCCGCTGTTTCTTTTTCTTTAAAAACAAGCAATTATTCAGTTACAACTGTTTGTACTCTCGCGGGACCGGGATTATACCAGCCCCATCCGCCGTAGCCATAGGGCCAGCCACGACCGCCATAAAACCATGGATCAATCGGCTGAGGCGGCATAATCACCTGCTGGGTTAAATGCCAACGTTTGTAACCCGTTACTTGCATCACCATAAATTTATAGGGCGTATTGCCGATTTTGCCGTCAACCGCACCAGTGATTGGCCCGACTACCGTAACCAGTTGTCCACGGAAATCCACCGGGTCCAGAAAACCGTTCACATCGGCATAAATGCGACCGCGAGAAGGTTCTCCCAGCGTCGGTCTGGCTCCGCTGTCCAGCGGTACGGTAGCAATTTCCAGGCGGGTTTTCCCTTGCTGGTTTTGTACCGCAACCACTTTGCCACCAAAGCGTGCCTCCTGACCAACGTACAGCTGCGGCGCACTCATCACCCGAACTAAATCTTGTTGCGGCGTGGGACTGCTGCCTTTAATGGCGTCCGGCACAGTGACACAACCGCTCAGCATTAGCGCAAACGTACCTGCCAGTATGCCTTTGATAACATTCTTTTGAACCGCCATGATGCGACTCCTTTTTTTCTCAGGGCATACTCTTAAGATTCATTCTTTGCCCGGAAGTTTCTTCCATGCGACGTTGTTACGTAAATAAACCGGTTCGGCATGTTCCACCGCCACCGTTTTACCCTCGGCAAACATCTGACACGCAATCGGCAGCATATCTTCCGCCGCTGGCAGTAAAACTTCTCCGTCGCGCAAAACCAGCCCGCTCTCTTTACCGAGATCCGGCCAGGCTTGCCAGCCCGTCCCTACCGTTACCCATTCGCCGGAAAGCTGTTGCATTCGTTCATGGACGATTTCGGGTTTGAGTACGGCTTCGGTTTCTTCACCGTGCCAGATACCGTTTTCATCACGCTGATATTCGGCCCAGTAAACTTCGCCCATTCGCGCGTCAATGGCTGCCAGCACGCAGGTTGCGCCGTTTTTGCGCCACGCCCCTTGCGCCATCGTCATTAGCGTGGAGACGCCAATCATCGGTAGCTCTGCGCCAAGTGCCAGCCCTTGCGCAATGCCAATACCAATGCGCACGCCGGTAAAGCTACCGGGGCCGCGCCCGTAAGCCAGAGCGTTAATATCAGTCAGGGAAGTTCCGCTGGTGGTCAGGATATCCTGCACCATCGGTAAGATTCGTTGAGTATGTTCACGAGGGCAAAGCTCAAAATGAGCGTTGACAGTACCGTCGTTCCACAGGGCGACAGAGCAGGCCTCAGTCGCGGTATCGATAGCCAGAATTCGCATGGGTCTTCGTGCTTAGATCAATAAAAAGGCGCGCATCATACCATACTCCGTAACAAATTACCTGGAGGATGGTATCGCAAGGAAACGAACCGCACGGGCAATGTCACGAGTGCGTGGCGCGGGCGGCAGACTGGCGAGAAACGTCGCGCCGTAAGGACGCATCACCAGCCGATTGTCGCAAATTACCAGCACACCGCGATCGTCGGCGTCGCGAATCAGTCGCCCTACCCCCTGCTTGAGAGTAATCACCGCATCCGGCAGCTGCACTTCATCGAACGGGTCGCCACCGCGCAAACGACAATCTTCCATGCGTGCTTTTAACAGTGGATCATCCGGCGAGGTAAACGGCAATTTGTCGATAATTACCAATGACAATGTATCGCCACGCACGTCCACCCCTTCCCAGAAACTACTGGTTGCCACAAGAAGCGCGTTACCGGCGCTGACAAATTGCTGCAACAGTTGCCCTTTGCTGGTTTCCCCCTGCAACAAAACGGGAAGCGTCATGGTAGCGCGGAACTGCTCGGCCAGATCGCGCATCATGGCGTGCGAGGTACAAAGCATAAAACAACGACCGTTGTTAGCTTCGATGATCGGTCGCAGCATTGCCGCTAACTGGCGAGCAGAACCTGGCTGGTTGGTTTGCGGAAGATTGCGCGGCACACAGAGTAACGCCTGGCGGCTGTAATCAAACGGGCTTGGCAATAGCAACGACTCCGCCTGTTCGATGCCAAGCCGCGAGGTGAAATGATGCAGATCGTCGTTCACCGACAGCGTTGCTGAGGTGAAGATCCAGCTACCGGGCTTTTGCGCCATTAACTCTTTGAATTTATCCGCCACGCTGAGCGGCGTGAGAGCCAGAGTAAAATGGCGCGAAGTGCATTCGTACCAGTAGCTGTAGCCCGGCTGATTGATCTCTTTTAGCCGCTTCAGCCGTGTGCGATACAACGTAGCGCGCTCAAATGCCGCATCCAGCAAGGCGGAACGCCCCAGTGACAGTTTCGCCACGTCATAACAAAGTTCCAGGGTGTCATCGAGCAGTAAAAATGCCCGCTGAATTTGCGGATTAGCTAACAGCTCACGCAGGTTACCGCGATAACCTGGCTCACCGAGTTGCAGACGAAAATCCTGCGCACTCTGGGCAAGACGATCAGCGCACTTTTGTAACTGCTGGGTGTCTTTTAATTCGGTGCGGTAGGCGATGGTGATGTCTTTTGCCAGGTCGAGCAGTTGTCGACTGGAGAGTGACTGACCAAAATACTGGCTGGCAATGTCCGGTAGCTGGTGGGCTTCGTCGAAGATCATGACGTCCGCTTCAGGAATCAACTCGCCAAATCCACTCTCTTTAACCACCATATCCGCCAGAAAGAGATGATGGTTTACCACCACCACATCGGCGTCCATCGCTTTTTTACGTGCTTTGACCACAAAGCAATCTTTATACATCGGGCAGTCGCTGCCAAGACAGTTGTCGTTGGTGCTGGTGACCAGCGGCCACGCCTGTGAATCTTCCGCCACGCTGACGCAGGTGCTGATATCACCATCGACTGTTTGATTAGACCAGGAGCGCAGCAGGATCACATCGCTTAAGATTTGTACCGGCAGATCGCCCCCCGCCAGCGCCTGCTGTTCGAGACGCTCGAGGCAGAGGTAGTTTGAGCGCCCTTTCAGCAGCGCCACGTTGCCCGTATATTTCAATGCCTTTGAGACTGTTGGCAAATCGCGGCTGTAGAGCTGATCCTGCAACGCTTTTGAGCCGGTCGAGATAATGACTTTCTTTTTCGCCCGCAGCGCAGGCGCCAGGTAAGCGTAGGTTTTGCCCGTACCGGTTCCTGCTTCCACCACCAGCGGCTGGCCTTTTTCTATCGCCTGGGTGACGGCTACCGCCATCTGTCGCTGTGGTTCTCGCGGCTTAAAGCCTGGTATCGCTTTCGCCAGCTGACCGTCTGGTGCAAAATCGTCCGTCACACTACCCCCTGTTGATTTGAACAGGGATTATGTCAGGATGAGGGCGCTTTCGCCAGTTGAAGTGGTGACGGCGACCTCACATTGTGGCAGTCTTTGCAGCACGAAAATGGAAGTATAATGAGGACAAAATGATGACTATCGTTCGTATCGATGCTGAAGCCCGCTGGTCTGATGTAGTAATCCACAACAACACGCTCTACTACACTGGTGTACCGGAAAACCTCGACGCCGATGCCTTTGAGCAAACCGCCAACACGCTGGCGCAGATTGACGCTGTGCTGGAAAAACAGGGCAGCAATAAATCGAGCATTCTGGATGCCACCATTTTCCTGGCCGATAAAAACGACTTCGCGGCGATGAATAAAGCGTGGGATGCCTGGGTTGTCGCGGGTCATGCGCCAGTGCGCTGCACGGTACAAGCGGGTTTGATGAACCCGAAGTATAAAGTTGAAATTAAGATTGTAGCTGCGGTGTAACTTATCTCCAGACTTAAAAACAGACGATAATTTCTTGATAATACTGGCCGATTTTGCATGAATCGGTCAGTACTCCGGTAGCAACTCTGTTATCCCTCGCTCTGGGGGCAGTAAAAAACCGCCTCAGACTAATGATAAAGCCAGGTAAACACTGGATGCAACTCATTGATAGTATCATTATTTTTGTGGGTTTATATTTCATATTTATATGAATGGCGGGTTTTTCCGGGAATGACATATCGTGTGGCGGAGGGTTATTTAAGGAATGCACTGACATTTATTAGAGGAGCC